>ERZ773099.1748-NODE-1748-length-15730-cov-19.653971_pt1 | contig 15730 bp, 10 predicted proteins | sample MGYA00511120_ERZ773099 | MGnify/ENA primary metagenome ERZ773099 (study PRJEB29015, sample SAMEA2738012) | human oral metagenome | biome: human oral; feature: human-associated habitat; material: dental | place: China | collected 2104 ...
CCGTATACTCATCGAATACATCGATCTCCAGCCCCCACCACTTTCTCTTTTCACCACCTTCACCGTGTATGAGGCGGTAGCGCCCGCGGCTCATCATGATAAGCCGTGCGTTCGCGGCCTCAATGACATCACTCAGAATCGAGCGCAGGACGTATGTCTGGAAATGCACCAGATAGGGAGCTTTCGCTGCCGCAACGGAGGCGAGTTTGCCAATGACACGATAGCGCGCTGCACGGGCAGCACCGGCTTTTTCAAGCGCGTCAATGTCCCCCATCATGCGCGTGAGCGTCTTTTGCCGCTCCGTACGGCTCCCCTGCTCCCGCGCGTGTTCTCGTACCGCTTGATCGGCAGCAGCCTCTGCTGCTTTGAGTGCCTCCATATCGGGAGCAATACATCCATCTGCTGCGCTCTTCGCCTGTTGAAACACCTCCTCTGCAGCCTTGCGCTCGCTGTCATACAGATTCAAACGCTCGCGCACCTTTTCCAGATGTTTGCTGTCCGCCCACTTTCCCTCAACCGCCGCATGGTATTCCTCCTCGGAGGCGAAGCCTGCTGCGTTCCATGCAGCCGCGTACTCTGTCTGTGCCGTTCGCGCACGCTGAGATGCCTCCTCAGCGGCACGCAGCGCCGCTGCCTGTGTGCTCTCCGCACGTGCATACGCGGCAGCACTTTCGTTAGCCCGCTCCAAAGCCTCCGTATATGCCTTTTTTCCCTGCGCCACTTCCTCTTTCAGACGGCGAATTTCTGCGTCAATTTGTGCATGGTCGCGGTATTCCTGCGGAAGGTGTGCCTCAAGTGCAGCCTGTTCGCCCTCATGCTTGTGCAGGAGATCGCGATTTTTCTGTGCTTCTGCCTCCTGTGCCTGCTGATCTACAAGCAGCTTTTCCATTTGTTCCTTTTGTGCGGCAAGCTTTGTCGTGCGTTTTGCATGATCCGTCTGTGCCGTTCTTAATTCCTCATCACGCTTTTGTACACGCTGCGACAGGCTTTCCAGCGTATCAGAAGCAAGATACTCTCTCAGCAGTTTCTGCTCATGGGCACAGCTCTGCAGTGCACTCGTATGCTCTGCTTTTATTTTTTCCAGTCTGTGCGCGGCTTCCTGAACCATCTGTTCCGCAGAATCCACTGCTTTTGCGCATTCTTCCACCACCTGCTCGGATGGGATATCCTCCGTGTGCATGGCGGGCATCGGATGTGACAGCGCACCGCAGACGGGACAGGGAGCGCCGTCCGCAAGCGTCTCGGCAAGCCGCGCGGCACTGCCGAGATCATAGAGGGTCTGCATCTGCCGCAGCTTCGATTTCGCTGCTGTCAGCAGCTCCACGGAGGACTGCCATGTCTTCTGTGCAGCAGCTTCCTTTTGGCTCAGTTCTGCCGCCTGCACATTCAGTTCCTCTATGCGGACAGCGGAGTTCTGACAGCGCTTCAGGCGTTCTTGTTCATGCTGAACTGCCTCGCGTGTCGCCAATATTTTTTCAAGTGCGGCGATGCAATCTTCGTTTTCCTTGCGCTCTATGCTGAGCATCTCGATGCTGCGCGCGCTGTGTTTCAGACGCTCCTCGGCACGCACACACGATGCACGCAGCGCCTCTGCAAGCTTTCGGCAGGTATGGAGCTGCGCGGCGCGCTCCACATAGTCCGTGAACACTTGAATGCGCTCTGCTTTCTTGGTGCGCTCCGGCTCCTGCTTCTCCGCAGCCTCACGTCTCTGCTGCGCCGCATGAAGCTCTTTTTGTGCAGTCTTGAGCTGTGTCTCTGCTGTTCTTTGTTCGTCTGTCTGACGTTTTTTCAATGCTGCTGCATCGATTGCCGTGTGCTCTTTGTAGAGAACAGGATGAGCACGTTCAGCACGTTCCAATCGAACCCGAAAATCCCGCACAGATTCTCCCTGCGCCTCTTTCTCTACAAAGCGTTTCTGTGCAGCCGCAAGATCTTGTAATTTTTGTTCTGCCGCCGCGCCTGCCTCACGTGCACGTCGCGCATCCTTTTGACGATCCTCAAGGACTTTGAGTTCTTCAGCATGGCGGTCAATCGCCTCTTTTAGTTCGGCAATACGCGCGCGCAATTCATCGCTTGTGTTCAGATCTTCCGAACGAAGCATCTGGTCGATATGCTCGCGTTCCTCTTTTGCCGCATTTTCCAGATCTATGGACTCCTGAAGCAGGGCTTCTTCGAGGCGCTGATACCGCTCTGTACGAAAGATGCGCTGCATGATGGCACTGCGATCCTTGACCTCCGCAAGGAGAAAGCGCTGAAACTGTCCCTGCGGCAGGAGAACGACCTGACGAAACTGTTCCGCATCAAAGCCGATCAGCTGACCAATTCGATCTGATACATCGGTCACATTCGAAGCAAGCAGCAGCTCTTCTCCGTCCTCGCCCTCGTCCGGGAGTCGGTAGAGCTGCCCCTTTGCCGTACGCATTGTCATTTTCCCCCGTGACATACGCTCGTATGCCGGTGAGCGCAGGATCCGATAGCGACGGCGGCCAAGCGCAAATACATACTCTACTTCCGTCACTCGCTCCGGCGGTGCTGTGGAAGAGCGGAGTGTTGTACTTTTTCGGATATTACCGCTTGACTCTCCATACAGCGCAAATACAATGGCATCCAGTATCGTGCTCTTTCCTGCCCCTGTTGATCCATGGATGAGGACGAACGGAGCATCTCCAAGAGCTTTTTCAAAGTCCAATATCTGCTCCTCAACGTATGAACCGAACGCCTGCAGGCGTAGTTTGAGAGGTCTCATTCGGCACGTACCTCCTGTTCCATCAAATCAATCACACGGATGAGTTCGCCGCGCTCCGCCTCCGTCATTTCGGATGCAGTCACCTCCGTAAAGAAATCGGAAAATAGATGCAGGTCGGACTTACCGCGCTCGTATGTTCGCTCCGTAGAGGAAAGGCGATTGACATTGATGTTCGGACGTGTGATCGTAAAGAGGTTCGGATAGATCTTGCGCAGCTTCTCATGTGCGGCAAGTACGGCATCCGTATCGAGCAGTTCTACGCAGATATAATCATCGTGTGCAAGCGGGTCAAAGCCATCGCTCATAATCTCTGTCATCGTGCCTTTTACAATGCGTACATCATGGCGCGGCGCCAGCGGATAGAATGTATGAGATGCATGTCCCACAGCATCCAGTTCGATAAGTTCAATGCCCTTTTTCTGATGTGCTTCGTCAAAGGAGTATTTCAGCAAGGATCCCGAATAACGAATATGATCTGCTCCGGCTCGCTGCGGCGCATGCAGATGTCCAAGCGCCGTATAGTGGTATGCAGCAAAATTCTCCGCATGTACCTGATCGCTGCCGCCCACGGAGAGCGCATTCTCCGACTCTGAACTCTGCCCGCCGATGACAAAGGCATGGGCAACTGCCACGCTGCGTGCACCGGATGGAATCTGTTCGCGCGCCGCCGCGATCTGCACAGCAAGTGCACCGTCAAAGGACGGCGTTTCATCGAGAGTAAACGCCTCACGTACATGAGGGGGATCTCCATAGGGCAGGAGGGAGAAATAGACATCGCCAAATTCGTCCGAGAGAATGACGGGAGGCTCTGCTGCACGTACAACACCCGCCAAATAGATGCCGGACGAACGAAGAAGCTGTGCGCCAAAGTCGAGGCGCACAGCACTGTCATGATTTCCGGCAATGAAGAGAACACGAATTCCCCGCTCGGAGAGCCTTGTCAATATTGTATTGAAGAGTTCCACCGCCTCCGGCGGCGGGATGGCGCGGTCATAGACATCTCCCGCAATGACGAGCGCGTCGGGGCGCAGATCAGCACAGAGCGCAAGGAGTTCCTCCAATACATACGCCTGATCTTCTGTCATGTGCCGCTGCCCGAAGAGTTTTCCCAAATGCCAATCTGCCGTATGGATGAACCGCATGACAGTCCCTCATTTCACATTATAAACACGCTTCCTCAGCAAGAATTCCCGCGACCGATGAACTGCCGATACCCAAGCGGTGAACGCCCATATCCAAAAATTTCTTTGCCGTCTGATAGTCCCGAATCCCACCGGATGCCTTGACCTTGCATCGTCCGCGCGCTGTATCGAGCATGATGCGCAGCTGCTCCTCCGTTGCACCCGTCCCCAAGAATCCCGTCGCTGTCTTGACAAAATCCGCACCTGCAGCAACGCTGACCTCTGTTGCACGTGCAATCTCCTCGTCTGTCAGCTGACTGGCTTCAAAGATGACCTTGACAACGACATCCCGCGCATGAGCCGCATTCACAACGGCACAGATCTCTGCCTCAACTTCCTCCCATTTTCCGGAGCGTGCAAGACCATAGTTCATGACCATGTCCAGTTCTTTCGCACCGTACTCCATATAATAGCGTGCCTCAAGCTCCTTGACTGCAGCAGGGGCTTTTCCATGCGGGAAATCCAGTACTGTACAGACACGCGTTTTGCTGTTACGGCACAGCTCCACAGCAAGCGGAATGTCTGATGGCTGAACGCAGACAGAGCAGCATTCCTGTCGTACTGCCTCCATGATCGCCGCACGCACCTCATCGCTGGTCATGACGGGATTCAGCGGGGAGGAATCAATATATCTGCTTAGTTTCATGTTCTCTCCTTTCATTCCGATTGGAGCATCTCTTTGAGCGCTGCTTCATCCAAGATCGGTATGCCAAGATCTTCTGCCTTCTGCAATTTGCTTCCTGCAGCTTCACCAGCTACAAGATAATCGGTTTTTTTCGAGACGGAGCCTTTTACGGTGCCGCCATGAGAGGTAATGAGCGCGGTGCATTCCTCACGCGATAGTGTCGGAAGAGTTCCTGTGATGACAAAGCTTTTCCCTTCCAGCGATGTTCCTGCACGAACGATCGACGCACTCTTAAAATTCACGCCTGCTGCGCGGAGTTTATCGAGCAGCGCCTCTCCGGATTCGGAGCAAAAGAAATCCGTGAGCTTCTGCACGCTGACCTCTCCCATATCCGGAACAGCACGAATACGCTCCGGATCTGTACACGCAGCCTCCTGCAATGCGTCAATGGATGGAAACGTCTGCATGAGTGAAATTGCCGCCGCACGACCGATGCCCGAGATCCCGAGACCTGTAAGCAGGCGATCCGGGGGATTCGTCTTGCTCGCCTCAATCGCGCCGAGACGATTGTCCACACTTTTTTCTCGCCCAATCACCCCAGAGGAAATCAATTCACTGCGATGCAGGTGGAGCGAATATATATCCGCAACATCATGCAGATAACCACCCCGTGTGAGTGCAATGATCGCAGATTCTCCAAAGCCCTTGATATCCATTGCGTTGCGGCTGACAAAATTCAAGATATGGTTTTCCACCTGTGCGGGACACGCGGGATTCTGACACTTCATATCGGCAGTATCCGCCTCCCGCACGGCATGAGATCCGCAGACAGGGCATTGATCCCCGATCACATAAGGAACTGTTCCCTCCGGGCGCTTCTCCATGACGACCGCCTTGACCCGCGGAATGATCTCCCCCGACTTGTAGACGAGGATCGTGTCGCCAATGCGTACATCAAGGCTTGAAATATAGTCTTGATTATGGAGTGTTGCGCGTTCGACGCGCGTTCCGCAAAGCTGTACGGGATCGAAGACCGCCGTCGGCGTAATGCGTCCCGTACGCCCGACGGAGAGTTCGATTGTGCGGAGAACGGTCTCCTTTTCCTCGGGGGGATATTTATAGGCGATTGCCCAACGTGGTGCTTTTGCAGTTGCGCCGAGTTCCGCGCGCTGCGCAAAATCGTTGACCTTGACAACGGCACCGTCAATATCATAGGGAAGTTCTCCCCGCCGTGCACCAATTTCCGTAATTGCTTTCCAGACCTCATCTGCTGTACGGCAGACGCTGTAATTGGCGATGATCTTAATCCCCTGCGCCCGCATAAACTCGTATGCCTCTGTATGCGAGGAAAAACTATGCCCCTCAGCACGCTGCAAATTGAATACAAACATGGAGAGTTTGCGCTCTCTTGTTACGCGAGCGTCCAGCTGGCGCAACGTCCCTGCCGCACAGTTGCGTGGATTTGCAAACGACTTCAGACCGAGCAGCTCCTGCCGTTCGTTCACCTCTGCAAATGCAGCACGCTCCATATAGACCTCACCGCGCACTTCAAAATACGGCAGCGGTTCATGCAGTTCCTCGACCACATCGCTGATGGCGCGTGCGTTCAGCGTGACATCCTCTCCCTGTACTGTGCCGTCGCCGCGTGTAATGGCACGGGCGAGTACGCCGTTTTCGTAGCGCAGCGCAAGCGACAAGCCGTCAATCTTTTCTTCGACCACAAATTCTGCCGTCGGGAAATGTGAGAGAACCCCCGTGACAAATGCACGGATCTCTTCCTCACTGAACACGTCCTGAAGGGACAGCATGGGTACATCATGCGGGACAAGTATGCCGACCTCGCGCTGTGCCGTCCCGCCCACCTTCTGTGTTGGCGAATTCTTCGTAATGAGTTCCGGATATTCCGCTTCGATCTTTTTTAGCCGCTGCATAAGCATATCGAAATCATAATCCGAAATATCGGACGCATTCTCATCATAGTACTGCTTGGAATACATTCGGATCTTTCGCCGCAGTTCGCTCAGTTCCGCCTTAATTTCTTTGATGTTGCTCATACTGCCCTCACAGCTTCAAAATGGGTGCATATTTCTGCACGAATTTCTTGATGCCTTCCCCGGGAAAGGCAATCGTGAGTTCCGCTTCTTCCCCCTCACCACTGATAGCAACAATGCGTCCATCGCCCCATTTGCTGTGCCGCACGGCATCTCCCGCCGTGAACTTTGCGGCGGCGTCGGGACGGATCACGCTCCCGTCTGCCGCCGTATGCTGCGGCGGTGGCGGCATATAGACACGCCGCGTACCAGATGTCCCGCGCCCCCAAACATCGGAGCGTTCGCGTGTATGGGCAGATTCCGCGAAGAAATCCGCCGCCTTGTGTTCGACAAGCTCCTCCGGAATCTCAGCAAGGAAACGTGAGGGGCGCGACATCTCCGTCCGCCCATAGATGGTACGCTGACGTGCGTAGGTGAGATAGAGACGACGCTGCGCACGTGTGATGCCAACGTAGCAGGTGCGTCGCTCCTCCTCGATCTCCATATCATCGAGCAGCGTACGCGAGTGTGGAAAGAGTCCCTCCTCCATGCCTGCCATAAATACCGTTGGGAATTCGAGCCCCTTTGCTGCATGGAAGGTCATGAGGGTGACATTGCCGTCCGATTGTTCCGTCTCATCCACATCGGAGATGAGCGAGATCTGCGCGAGGAAATCCTCAAGGCCATTCGCCCCTTCTTCCGCTCCATCCTCGAAGTTCTTCGCCACGCTGATGAATTCGCGCAGATTTTCGAGACGATCCCGATTATCCTCCTTTTTGTCCTCTTCGAGGGCAGCAGCATACCCCGATTCCTCGATCATGTCTTCGACAATCTCATGGAGAGGACGCGTTCCCACCTGACCCATAAAGGTAAAGATCAGTGCGGCAAAATCCTCCAGTGCCGTCCTCACCTTCGCGGAGAGTTTCGGGATCGTACTGAGCAGCTGATCGTCTGTGATGAGCTCAAAAAGAGAGATGCGATACTCTGCCGCCGTCTCCATCATGCGTCCAAGGGAGGTCTGACCGAGTCCGCGCTTTGGGACATTGATGATGCGCAGAAGGCTCAGCGTATCACGCGGATTATAGATGACGCGCAGATAGGCGATGATGTCCTTGATTTCGCGGCGGTCATAGAAACGTACAGAGCCGACCATGGCATAAGGAATTCCGGTCGCATAGAACGCTTCCTCGATATTGCGGGACTGTGCATTCGTACGATAGAGAACGGCGATATCGCCATATTTCACGTGAAACATCGTATGCAGACGCTCCACCTCGCGCACGATGTAGGATGCTTCGTTTTTTTCGGTTGCTCCCTCGTAGATGATGATGGGATCGCCTGTCGGATTATCCGTCCATAGCTCCTTCTTCTTGCGGGTCAGGTTATTCTCAATCACAGCATTTGCCGCTGCAAGGATGTTCTTCGTCGAGCGATAATTCTGCTCGAGCAGGATCACGGTTGCCTCCGGATAGTCCCGCTCAAAGTTCAGGATATTCCGCATATCCGCGCCGCGCCAGCCGTAGATGGACTGATCTGCATCGCCGACCACGCAGATATTATGGTGTCCCTCGGCAAGCTGCTTGGTAATGGCATACTGCGCGCCGTTCGTATCCTGATACTCGTCCACGAGGATGTATTGAAATTTCTTCTGATACTTTACTCGTATTTCCTCATTGTTGGAGAGAAGTTCCACCGTCAGCATGAGCAGATCATCGAAATCCAGCGCATTGTTCGCACGCAGTTTCGATTGGTAGAGTTCATAGATCTTTGCCACCTGCTCCGCAAAGAAATCTGTTGCCTGTGCCGCAAACGCCTTGACATCGAGCAAACGGTTCTTCGCGTCCGAGATGTGCGACTGCACCGCCCCCGGAGCAGTATGTTTCTCGTCGATGTTCAGCTCCTTGAGGCATTCACGAATCAGCCCCTTCGTGTCCGAGGCATCGTAGATGACAAAATTCTTCGCATACGTCCCCAGATGCTCAATCTCCGTGCGAAGGAAGCGGGCACAGAACGAATGGAACGTACTCAGCCAGACATCATGTGCGGCATCTCCAATCAACGTATCTACACGGTCACGCATTTCGCGTGCCGCCTTATTCGTAAAGGTGATGGCAAGAATGCGGTACGGCGGAACGCCATGCTCCAACAGATTAGCAATGCGGAAGGTCAGTACGCGTGTCTTCCCGGAACCCGCGCCCGCCACGATGAGAAGAGGACCATCGATGCAGGCTACTGCTCGCTGCTGCGGCTCGTTCAGCCCCTGAAACAAATCCATGAAAACTCCTTTTAGGAACCACTGCTTATCAGTGGTTCTTTGCTCCAATAAGAAAGGCGGGGCTGCCAAACTGGCAAACTCCGCCCCTACCATCATATCTATGCCTTACGTCTTGATGCGCTTGACCGCTTCCGAGAGCGGCGGAATGATCTGCTTCTTACGCGACATAACGCCCGGCAGATAGAGATGCGTTCCACTCGTATCCTTGCGGAATGCCTCGCCAATCAGCGTACGCGGTGACCCCGTGAAGAGCAGATAGGTTGCCTCCTCAAGGATATCCGTAATCATGACAAGGCTCAGGTCAAAGCCCTCCGTGTCACAGATCGTCTTCATTGCGGCGAGCAGTTCGTCTTCCTTCGCCATGATCTCCTTCGTGTCCATAACGGAGGTCTGGCTGACAATGACGCGATATGCCCCGATCGTGAACTCCTTGAGGTCATTGCGCACGATCTCCATCGGCGACATATTGCCGACACTGGAACCTGCCTTGAGCATTTCAAGACCGTATGTGTTGAGATCGACATTGGCAATGTCTGCAAGCCGTTCTGCCGCCGCCTTATCCTTCGGTGTGCAGGTCGGAGACTTGAAGAGAACTGTATCCGAGATGATCGCCGAAAGCAGGAGTCCCGCAATCGAGGGGGGGATGTCAATGTCGTTCTGCCAGTGCATATTGGAAATAATCGTTGCGGTGCATCCGACCGGCTCTGCATGCGTGTAGATCGGCTCACTCGTACTGATCCCGCCAAAACGATGATGGTCGATGATCTCGATGATCTTTGCTTCCTCAATCCCCTCGACCGCCTGATTGCGCTCGTTGTGATCCACGAGAATGACCTGCGCCGGTTCGGATACAACGAGTCGATCACGGCTGACGAGACCGACAATACGCCCGTTTTCAAGAACAGGATAATTGCGGAAATTGGTCTCCTCCATCGTTCCCTTGATATCCGAGAGCAGATCGAGCGGCTTGAAGCAGACCGGATTGTCGTGCATGATCCGACGGATCGGTACGCACTGGTTGATGAGACGTGCCACGGTATAGGTATCATAAGGTGTTGAAAGCACGAAGATCCCGCGTGCTTCTGCCATCTCAAGAGCCTCTGCCGGAACACGTCCATCTCCTGTCATGATCAGGCAGGCAATCCCCTGCTTAATACATGCCAAAATCGTCTCTGTACGACGATCACCCACAAGAACGATATCATTTTCCTTGATGAGTTTGCAGATCGTCTCAACACTGCCTGCGGCAATGCGAATCTGCCCCTTGATGGTCTCTCCCTCTTCACCGGAAACAAGTACATTGCTGTCCGTCGCGCGAATGATATCACGATAGCGCACACGCATATCCGATAGATTCGTCATACCCAGTTCTTGAAAATAACGCTTAGCCAGATCGCTGACCGAAACAATGCCGACAAGGATCCCCTTGCTGTCGGTGACGGGAATCGAGCGCAGATCGTTTTCGCGCAGCACCTCGCCGAGATTGCGCAGGGTATCATGCTGACGGACAACAATCTTGCAGTCCATCGCAATGTCCTTGACGCGCGGGTAGAGATCGGGAATGAGGAGGGGCTGTTCCACATGGAAATACTCCAATGCGAATTTTGTCTCCTTATTTACCTTACCGGCACGTGCCGCAATGGCGTTGACGCCCATTGCCTGTTTCAGATGTGCATATCCGACCGCCGAGCAAATGGAGTCCGTATCCGGATTGCGATGACCAATGACATAAATCGGCTTTGCAACGTTCAAAATGATACCTCCCTATCGCGGCTTACACCCGCCGCATACTTTGTGTTTCATTATACCATACTCATTGATGTGATTCAATTTTTGCAAAAATAAAAAGATGTTGACGTATTTCTGAAATGATGCCAACATCCAAAATTCTCATTGTGCTTCGAACGCATTTTTTATGTGATGAATATTCCACCCTCTGTCCATCGCGTACACCTCGATCACATCAAAGCGGCAAAGATGCGTCTCTGCATGATTTGCGCGTAAATACCAGTATGCCGTCTGCACAATTTTTTTGCGTTTTCTGTAATCAACTGCCTCCGCAGGCATTCCATAACGCACGCCTCTGCGCGTCTTTACCTCAACAAACACCAAGGCACCATGGTCGTCCGCGATGATGTCAATTTCTCCGACCTTGGTGCGATAGTTGCGCACGAGAATACGGCAGCCCTGTCTTTGCAGATAGTCTGCAGCGTATGACTCGCCCTGATTACCAAGTATTTTATTGCTCATGATGACCTTCGATCACCTGCATGGCGGTCAATCCGATAGACATGAGCCAGCACCTCTGCAATGGTACGATAGAGTTCCGGAGGAATCTCTCGGTCAATCTCTAGTGCCATCAGCATATTGACGAGAGATTTGTTCTGATAGACAGGAATCCCGTTCTTTCGTGCCTCTGCCAGAATGCGGTCAGCAACGAGTGAACGCCCCTTTGCTGTAACACGCGGAGCGCGGTCGTTCTTGGCGTCATATTTAATTGCAACGGCGCGTTGTTCCTGCTCGGTCGGTATATCCTCAACAGGCGACGTTTCCTTGTGTTCCGTCATCTCTCACCCATCCTTGTGACCTGCATTCTTTCGCTGTTATTATACGGTGCATGTACTCTCTTCGTCAAGAAGCGCATCCCATTCAATTTGTAAAGAACCGACGCTCCCCAATCGCTCCAATCTGTATCCCCTCAATGATGAGCGACGTACCATCTGCGGTCTCCCGTATCTCATCAAGTACATGGCGAAACTCCCAAGCCGCATCAGCATCGGAGAAATAGAGCCGCATATCCACATGATTTTCCTCATAGATGCGATTGATGAGTTCCACTGTACCGATGTTGTCCGTGAGCACGCAGATGCGCAGCCATGTTTCCTTTTTGACACGATCCGTCTCCTCATCCCTGCGTGCCTCATCATAGACATGAATATAGGCAGGATATTCGGAAGCTCCCATGAATAGCGGCATAACGAAATTCATGGAGCGCTGCCCCGGCTGATGTGCCGCGTTCTCTCCTTCAAGTGCATTTCGCATGGTCAGTGCTAGTGTAGCAACATCCCTTCCCGCACGTTTGTACTGCTCCGCTGTCATGCCACGCGTCTTAACAATATCTGCCATCTGCATGAATGCCCAGAGGCGTGGCAGATCCGGTATATGCTGCTCAAGGGCAGCCTGTCGTATGGTGCCGGGAATGTTTTGCTGCGTCAGTTGAATGAGCTGCTGCAGCTGCTTTGCATCCCCTTCGCTCATCGTCTGACTGCGCCCGCTCACAAAGTTTTGCAGGAGAAGTGCCTCTCTCTGGCTTAGATTTTCGTTCTGCAAAAGCGTCTGGGCAAGATTTCGCAGAACATTCATCGTCTGCGGCGTATTCTCCATCGTTTGCGTAAAGAAGCGCGGCAGAACATTTTGCATCTCTGGGGACTTCATTTGTGCTGCCGTCTGTGCCGGAGATCGGACGGCGTTTGCAATATCTGCCTCACGTCCCACATCTGAACGCGTAGACTGTGCTGTTTGCAACGCCGCCTCTTGGCGTGATTCCATGCGTGGGGAAAGGCGCTCACCGGTCTGCGGAGATTCATTATTTTCTAATACTACAGTTGGTGCTCCCTGACGTGACATGCGCTCGGATTCTTTTCCGGATGATGTCAAGGACGGTGTATCTCCCGTCGGGGGTGCAGACGTCTGCATACGCTCCGACGAATTTGACGTGGGGGTAGAATTCGGCTCCGCTCCACCTCTTAATGAATTTTCCACTGTTGTCGCAGAATTCCCCTGCCTCTGTGAGGAAGTTCCCACGTCTTTTCCAGATGCAGTCTGCTGGTTCTCCGACGATGTTGGCGTATTCGGTACGGACTGTGATTGACCGGTCGTTGTATTCTGACCTTTTTGTGTCTGCAACACCCCTTCTTGCGTTGGCATGTAGGATGTTTTCTGTAATGAATTTGAGTCGGTATTGCCTTCTTTTCCCGTGAGTGTGGGAGACAAATTTTCTCTGGGAGCGCTTGTTTCCTTTGAATTTGTCTGCGTAGAAGTGCTTTTTTCGGGCACTGACGAATTGGTGTTGGGATCCGCAGAAGACCTCTGCAATCCCTGCTCATTCGCAAGTTGCCCTTGGATCACTTCGTTGTTCTGAATTTGTGAAGGCGCTCCTTCTGTATTGCGCGGCATCATAAGTTGAACCAACTGATTCAAAAGGGAAAGAGAGGTCGTCCCCGTCCCTCCTGATGCGACGCCCTGTGTGCTTAACTGGGAGAGAAATGTCTGTAATTCTTGTGGCAGAAGTTCTGCATTTCCTGTATCGAGCAGCTGAAATGCCGCCTTCGTCAGCATAATCGGTTCAAATGTCCCGCCCGACTCGCGGGCAAGTGCTGTCTTCAACCCGACGAGGAGCGCCGCAAGATCATCTCCAATCTGAAGGCTGCTGCCCGCCTCCGCCATTGTCCCCAACTGATTGAGCATACGTGCAAGTGTGGTCAGCTGATCCGTCGAAAAGCGCTGACTGGCAGCAGTACTTCCAAGGCCCTGCCCGAGTGTCGTTTCGATGGAAAAGGACTGCCGAATCATATTCTGGATAATTCCCTTGAGTTCCTGCGGCATTTGCTGCACGTTCGTCTGTTGACGTCCGCTGATCTTTGAGAGAACGTCGGCAAGATGGTCGATGGCAGTATCAATCGAAACGTTCGTCCGTTGACTGAATGCAGCAGATGAATCCCCCTGCTCTCCACGACCCTGAACGCCCTCGGTCATTCTCCCTTGAGAAATCTGCGCGGCGGGGAGAACAGTGGTAGATGCTGTTGTGGTATTTGCTTCCATCGACACAATATTCACTGCCTTTTCTATCTTATAATATTCAAGGAATCACTGATAAAATGGAGTCTGCCAGATTGGCGTAGATTTTTCGTCCGAACAAGGCGGAAAACCGGACGCAGAGTGGTGCTCTGTGGAGGATTTTCCGCCAAAGTGCGGGCTCAAGATGGTCGTGCTGAATTTATCAGTGCTTCCTCAACATGGAGCGTATTGGCTCAAATGATTTACGATGCAGAGGACATATACCATGTTTTCGAATTGCTTCAATGTGTTCACACGTTCCATAGCCTTTATGCTTTGCAAAGCCATAGTTTGGATATTCTCTGTCATACGTTTCCATAAGACGATCACGCGTCACCTTCGCCAAAATAGACGCCGCCGCAATCGACGCCGACTTTGCATCCCCTTTGATAATGGATTTTGAAGGCATGCGGAGCTTTGGGAGTTCCACTGCGTCGATCAGGACTTCCTCCGGTGAGGGAGAAAGCATCGCTATCGCCTCGTACATTCCCATGCGTGTCGCCTGTAAAACATTTATGCGATCTATGGTTTCTGCATCAATCAAAGAAACATGATAGGATACAGCACATGAAACAATCTGGGCAAACAGATCCTCACGCATAGCGGAGGACAATTTCTTCGAATCATTCAGCCGTGGAAGTTCACATTCCTGCGGCAGAATAACGGCTGCTGCTGCGACTGGTCCCGCAAGTGGTCCACGCCCCGCCTCATCCACGCCAGCAACGACAAGATGTCCTGCCTGTGCGGCAGCGCGTTCATACGCATACATAATATGCAAACGTTCGCGCTCCTGTTCTCTGCGCTCATAGCGACGAAGAATTGTCTGTAATGATTTTCGCGTATCCTTCCTGCACGCTTCAATGAAATCCTCTGTTGGTGCTCCACAAAGAAAAATGCTCTCTATTTCTTTTATCGTCATTTTCGTTATTTCCTTTACCAAAAGCCCCTATGTTGAGGGATCTGTTGGCAGTACATCCAGTGTAATGCGTCCAAAACGTCCGCTGCGAAAATCGGTCAGTATGATTTGCTCTGTCTTCTCATAATCGATCTTTCCACCTGCACGCAAACATCCGCGCTTCCTGCCAATCTCCTCGAGCAACATGACTCCGGACGGCAGTTCCCCCTCCAGACGAAAGCGTTCGGACAGGACGACCGGATATTTTGTACGGAGCGTATCGAGCAACAAAAGGACAACACCGGCTACATCGTAGACATTGTCATTGATCGCTCCGGTAAACGCAAGATGAAGCGCTGCCTGCTGATCTTCAAACTTCGGCCAGAGAATTCCCGGCATGTCAAGAAGTTCCAGCTGAGCGCCGAGACGGATCCACTGCTTCGCCCGGGTGACGCCGGGTCGATTTTCCACCTTCGTCTTTGTGCCGCCCGACAAACGATTGATGAGCGAGGACTTACCCACATTTGGAATACCAAGAATCATACAGCGAGCTGCCCGTGCCTTTGCTCCATACTGAACAAGCTTGTCTGTTTTGGGCTTTGCACATTTCGCAATCGCCTGAACGAGTTCCTTGACGCCACGTCCCTTGACTGCATCAACGGGAACCGCCGTAATCCCCTGCCCTGCAAAATATTTTACCCATGCACGCGTCATCGTCTCATCGGCAAGATCTGCCTTGTTGAGGACAATAAGACGCGGCTTTCCTCCAACGATCTCACGCAATACGGGATTCGCAGAACTCATTGGAATCCGCGCGTCGAGAAGTTCTACAACCACATCTACAAGTTTTAAATTCTCCTTGACAAGCCTCTCTGCCTTTCGCATGTGTCCCGGGTACCATTGGAGACTGGGGATGTCGATTATATTGTCATTATCAGTCATTATCTGTATTCCTTCCGATGCCTTATTTTACTGGAGTTTATCAGCATACGTAAATGTATTAAACGAGAAAATCATCATTTATCATTTTCAATACTATATCATATTTTGGGTCAAAAACCCACAAAGGGGAGACGAGAACCAGGTGCGTTTCACGAAGTTAAAACAGAATGAGACAAGACATTAACGAGGCGCTCGGTATG
>ERZ773099.1749-NODE-1749-length-15710-cov-10.950687_pt1 | contig 15710 bp, 6 predicted proteins | sample MGYA00511120_ERZ773099 | MGnify/ENA primary metagenome ERZ773099 (study PRJEB29015, sample SAMEA2738012) | human oral metagenome | biome: human oral; feature: human-associated habitat; material: dental | place: China | collected 2104 ...
GCAGCGCGGACTACATCGTCGACATGGGGCCCGGCGGGGGGGAGGACGGCGGCAGGATCGTGGCCTGCGGAACGCCCCGCGAGATCAAGGACTGCGGGGCGAGCATAACCGGAAGGTTCCTGTGAGAAGACGGAGCTCCGACCCGCAGGAACCCGAGCATCTGCATAGAGATAAGGGGAATCTGCATACGATCCAATAAAAGCAGTTTTTCCTTGGGTATAATTGGAACACCAAACCCCAACATGTCACTTGAAAAGGAGAGGCTGGCCCCTTGGGGCTCGAAGCAATGCGTCCAGACATCACCCCTTCCGGAGGTGCCGGCAGTGCGGAGCGTTTTTGATCTCAGAAAGGACATCGTCAAAACTTACGCGGACTTCTCGAAAAGCTTTTCAAAAATAGCCTCGGCGGACATCCGAGAGGCCGTCGACAAGGAGTACGAGAGGGGACGTTATTGGCCTGAGGCGATGCTGCAGCTCAATACTCACTACAAAAACGCGGAGACCGTCGAGGGGATGGTCGCCAGGGGCGCGCTGCATCCTGACTGCGCTAGGATCTTTTGCCGCGATGATGAGAGCGGGGGCCGCAGTTCTTTGATGCTTTATCAGCATCAGGTCGAGGCGATTGACGCCGCCGGTAAAGGAAGGAGCTTCATTGTCACCACCGGAACGGGGTCCGGGAAATCGCTGGCGTTTTTCATCCCCATTGTCGATAGAGTTCTGAAAAACAGGGCCAGAGGAATCCGGGGCAAAACCAGCGCTATCGTCATTTATCCGATGAACGCCCTTGCGAACAGTCAGATGGAGGAGCTCAAAAAATACCTGGGCATGATGCCCGAGGCTTTTACCTTTGAGCGCTATACCGGCCAGGAGGACGATGAGGAGCGGCTCAGGATTGCCAACAGCCCCCCGGATATCCTGCTGACCAACTTTATGATGCTGGAGCTGATCCTGACCCGATACGACGCCGAATGCGACCGTAAGATCGTAAAGAACTGTCAGGGGTTGAATTTTTTGGTGCTGGACGAACTCCACACCTACAGGGGCCGGCAGGGCGCGGATGTGGCCATGCTGGTTCGGAGGCTGCGGGAACACCTGGATGCGCCGAATATGCTCTGCATCGGAACCTCAGCGACCATGCGTTCGAGCCATTTCGGCGACGGCGACGGCGATGGAGACGGCGGCGGCTTATCCGTAGAGGAGTCGGCCAGCAGGCTTTTTGGATGCCGCATTACGGCTGACGAGGTGATCGGGGAGGCCTTGGAGCGCGTAACGGACAATTCCCTGACTGTGGAAACGGTTCGGAAGGATCTGGAGCGGCTTCTGCACGGCGGGGACAGGCCCTGGCAGGATCAGAGCTACAGCTACGAAAAATTTTACTCCGATCCTCTGGCAGTCTGGGTGGAGCTGACGCTGGGGATCGACGTATCGGAGCAGAGGGCAAAACGGGCGTCGCCTCTAACCCTATCGGAGGCCGCGGCCCGTTTGGCACGGGATACCGGGGTCTCTTCCGATGCGGCCCGGGAGATTTTGAGCGACTTCCTCGTGTCCGTGCATCGGCTCAGAACCCCGTCGGGAAAGACTCCTTTTGCGTTCAAACTTCATCAATTCATCAGCGGCCCCGGCAGGGTCTCCTGCACCCTGGAGCCCGTCGGGACGCGCGTTGTGACCCTCGACGAACAGATCTATGCCCCGAATCGGGAGGATAAGGATATCCCGCTCTTTCACACGTATTTCTGCCGCGAGTGCGGGCAGGAATTTCACCCGGTCACGCGTATCGGAGACCGCTTCGAGCGGCGGGAGATCGACGACGTCGCGGGCGGCGACGAGGACGCTCCGTATGGCTTTATCGCTCCGCTCCGCGAGAGGCAGCGCTACAAGGGCGAGGATGACCTCCCTGACGACTGGTTCGATTACAGGGGAGACAAGGAGCCCAAGCTGAAACGCTCCTGCAGGGGCAGGGTTCCGGAACGCGTTCTCCTGGACGCCCGCGGAAGGATCGGGGGCGGTGAACCGTTCTGGTATATGGCGGGGAAGTTCGGCTACTGCGTCAACTGCGGCGTGTCCTACAGCCTCCAGGGCAGGGACGCGAACCGCCTTACAGGGCTTTCCGGGGAGGGGCGTTCGTCGGCCTCCACCATCCTGACCCTTGCGGCGATAAGCGAGCTCCAGAGGGAGGGCGACGAGAATAAAAAAATCCTGGGTTTTGTCGATAACCGCCAGGACGCAGCCCTGCAGGCGGGACACTTCAACGACTTCGTCTTTTTGTTGATGCTGCGCTCCGGGCTCTGGGGCGCGCTGGAGAAAAACGGGGGCAGGCTTTCGGAGAACGATTTGGCGGACGCGGTCTTCGAGGCGATGGGGTTCGGATCGGACGACTGGATGATCCGGGCCGCCTATATGCGCGTGCCCGACGCTCATGTCTCGGAGCGGGAGAAGGCCAAGGTGGCGCTGTGCAACGTTCTGGGCTACCGCCTGCTCCACGACCAGAGGAAGGGATGGCGCTACAACTACCCCAACCTGGAACAGCTGAAGATGATCGAGATAGGCTATGTCGGCCTCGAGGACTTCTGCCGCGACGAGGATGCCTTTGCGCGCTCCGCACTGAGGGGGCTCAGCCCGGACATCCGCCGAACCCTGTACAAAAAGATCTTCGACACCATGCGGCAGCATCTGTGCATCGACTCCGTCTATTTGAACCGGGATAAGATCGAGAGCATCAAACGCAATTCCAGTGAACAGCTGGTGTCGCCCTGGTCTCTGGAGGAGGGGGAGATCACCCAGCCGGCCCGTATCCTCTCCTTTGAAAGGATATCGCGGAAGGGAGGCGGTCAGCCCGATTCGGACTTTATCTTTGCCGGCCCGCGTTCCGCCCTGGTTCGGATGATCAGGGGGGAGGACCCCTGGCGGGGGGAAGGGGGTTCGGAGATAGCAAGCCTGATCCTGGACGCCCTCGAGGCGGCGTCAAAGTACGGCTTCGTGCAGACAATCGCCATCGGCAGGGGAAAGCCTGAGGGGTACAGGCTGAAGCCCTCCTGCCTGGAGTGGCGGGTGTGTGCCAGGAGCGATAAAAACACCAACCCTTACTTCGAGAGCCTCTACCGCAGCACCGCGGAAAGGCTTCTGTCGGGCGACAGCGTCGGCCTCTTCAGCTTTGAGGCACACGAGCATACGGCGCAGGTGGACCCCGATACCCGCAAATTTTTGGAGTGGCGTTTCCGCTGCGGCTCCGGGGACAAAAAGAATTGGGAGAAGGAAAATCAAGGCAGGACATTTCTTCCGCTCCCGGTGCTCTACTGTTCTCCGACCATGGAGCTGGGAGTGGATATCTCGGCGCTGAACGTCGTCTATATGAGGAACGTCCCCCCTACGCCGGCCAACTACGCCCAGCGCAGCGGACGGGCCGGGCGTTCCGGGCAGCCCGCGCTGATCCTCACCTACTGCGCGGCGCAGAGCCCGCATGACCAGTGGTATTTCAGGAATCAGACGGAGATTGTGCAGGGGATAGTGCGCCCCCCGTCCATCGACCTGACGAATCAGGAGCTTTTCGAGAGCCATCTTCATGCCGTTTGGCTGGCCTCGATGGAATACGGGCTGGGCTTCTCCATCGCCGGTCTGCTCGATTTGGGCGATGCGGACGGAAAGCATCCGCGCCCTCTCAAATCGGATTTGGCCGAGTGCTGTCGTGCGGAGGCGACTCGGGAGAGGGCCCTGGCTGTTGCGCGTCGAATAGCGTCGGCCCTTCGGCCCGAGCTGGAGAGGGCCCTGTGGTACAGGCAGGGAGAGGAGGAGCGCGTGATTGAGGACGCCCCGAGGGCGTTCGACAGGGCCTTTGACCGATGGCGCGACCTCCTTGCCGCCACCGAAAGACAAAGGGACCTCGCCCGCGAGATCATGGACAACTACGCCTGTTCGCAGCAGGAAAAGGCGGACGCGAACCAGAGGCACAGAAGCGCCGTCAGCCAGCTGAACCTGCTGACCTCGCAGTCGTCCGGGAAGAACGCGTCCACCTCCGACTTCTACGTCTACCGCTATCTGGCGAACCAGGGCTTTCTGCCGGGCTACAATTTCCCTCGTCTGCCCCTGATGGCGTGGGTTCCCGCCGGTAAGGGCGGACAGGGCGCGGCGGGCGAGGGACGCATGGTGACGCGGCCGCGTTTTCTGGCCTTGTCGGAGTTCGGGCCCCGCAGCCTGATCTACCACGAGGGAAACGCCTTCAGGGTGGTGAGGGCGAAGCTGAACGTGGGAACCGAGGATTCCGTTTCGACGAGCAGCTGGCTGGCCACGGTGTCCGCGCGAATATGCCCTGCTTGCGGTTACTGTCACATCGGCAGCGTCCTGAAGGAAGAACCCATCCAAAATGTCTGCGACCATTGCGGAACCGCTCTGTCCGACGACGGGCGCATTGCCGATCTCTACCGCGTGGAGACCGTCGAGACGTTCCCCGTTGAGCGCATCAATGCGAACGACGAGGAGCGGCGGCGGCAGGGCTACGAATTGCAGACGACGTACAGCCACACCCGCGACGCTTTGGAGGCCGATGTCCTCTGCGAAGGGACATCGATCGCCCGACTCTCCTACTCTCCGTCGGCCTGTCTGTGGCGTGTCAACAAGGGGTGGAGGCGGCGCAAGAAGAAGGAGCAGTTCGGCTTTTTCATCAATCCCATGAGCGGCTACTGGAACAGGGAGGGCGATCCCGACGACATGGAGGCGGAAAGGACGGGGGAGGACTCCGCCTACGAAAAAGTTCAGCCGCAGCGCATCGTCCCCTTTGTGGAGGATCACAGAAACATCGTGACGCTGACGCCCGAAAAGCCGCTTTCCGAAAGGGCCTTTGCCACCATTCAGTCCGCACTGGCCGTTGGGATGGAACGCTTTTTTCAAATCGAGAACGCCGAGCTTGCGGTCGAACCCCTCCCCAGCGCCTTTGATCGAAAGCTCTTCCTCTTCTATGAGTCTGCCGAGGGCGGCGCTGGTGTCCTGCAGCGTCTGTGCGGCGAGAAGGGGCTCCTCGCCGGGGTGGCCCGAAAGGCCCTCGCGATGATGCACTACGCGGTTCCCGATGGGGCGTTTTCCCCGGAGGAACTGGGCGAGTCGGAATCGGAGACCTGTGTGGCGGGCTGTTACAGTTGCCTTCTGTCGTATTACAACCAACCGGAACACAGGTTGATCGACCGGCGCGACTCCGAAGCGCTGGAGTTCCTGGCCGCTCTCGCAAATTCTCAGGTCTTGCCGTGTGCCGTGAGGGATGGGAAAGAGCCGGTCTCGGAGGAGACGCGCCTCTCCCGGTGGCTGGAGCTGCTGCAAGCCTACAACGGCAAGAGGCCGGACGAGACCTCGAGGGAGATCATGCGGGGCAGGGCGGTTGTGGATGCCTGCTACAGGAGCGCCGGAGCCATGATATTTCTTGAAAAGCCTGAGGATGAGGTTCTGGATTACCTGGCGGACAGGGGGCTGCGCGTCGTCGTCTTTCCCGGTGAGGAGCGGGAATGGCCTGAGACGCTGCGCCGCCATCGGGAGATTTTCTTCGCGAGGGATGGGGACGGATGGGGGGAGGACCTGTGAACTTTCACGCGGGCTCTTTGGTGCGCGCCCGGGGCAGGGAATGGGTGGTGCTGCCTGGCTCCGAGGGGGACCTGCTGAAGCTGCGTCCGTTTGGAGGCTCCGGCGAGGACACGACGATGCTCTACGCTTCCCTGGAGCTGGAGAGTCCGAAATCTGCGCTCTTCCCCCCTCCGGATCCCCGATGGGCCGGATCCCATGACGGCGCCCGGCTGTTGCGCGATGCTTCGGTGCTGAAGCTTCGCACGGGGGCGGGACCCTTCCGGTCGCTGGGAAACGTGGCGGTCGAACCCCGCGCCTATCAGCTCGTCCCCCTGATGATGGCCCTGAAGCAGAAGGTCACCCGAGTGCTCATAGCTGACGACGTGGGCGTCGGCAAGACGATCGAGGCGGGGCTGATCGTCCGGGAGCTGCTGGACAGGGGCGAGATCGCGCGGTGCGCGGTACTCTGCCCGCCCCATCTGGTGGATCAGTGGGTCGGGGAACTCCAGGATCGTTTCAACATCGGGGCGGAGGGCCTTACCGCCTCGAACGCCGCGCGGCTTGAGCGGTCGGTCCCTCATGGGGCGCTGTTCGATCATTACCCCTTCATGGTGGTCAGCCTGGACTACATCAAAACCGACCGGCACAGGGACAACTTCCTGCACATGGCGCCCGAGTGCGTGGTGGTCGATGAGGCCCACACCTGTACCCTGCGGGGACGGGAACAGCAGCTTCGCTTCGAGCTTCTGCAGAAACTCGCTGGCGACGAAACGCGTCACTTGCTCTTGTTGACGGCCACGCCGCACAGCGGGGACGACGACGCCTTTTATAACCTGCTTTCTTTGCTGAACAGGGATTTTTTGGCTCTGAAGGAGGCCGGCGCAAACCGTCAAAAGCTTCGGGAACGGCTTGCGCGGTATTTCGTCCAGCGCCGCAGAAAGGACATCGAGGAGTGGAGGGATCAAAATTTCTTCCCCACTCGTATGACGGCCGAACAAACCTATCGCCTCTCCGGGGCCTGGGAGCGTTTTTTTGAGAACGTGAGGCGCTATTGCGCGTCCCTCGCCGTCCGGGCCGAGGAAGGGCAGGGCGCTCCTCTGGTTTGGTTTGCCGTACTGGCGCTTTTGCGGTGCGTCTCCTCCTCTCCGGCCGCGGCGGAAAAAGCCTTGACGACCAAGCTGGAGGGGTTGTCCGTCGACGAAGGAGGCGGGGAGGGCGAGCTGCCGCTCTTTGACGGGGAGCCCGACGCCCTCGCCCTCTCCGATCTCGAGCCCCCCGCGGGGTTCGAGGGCGGCGAGGAGGATAAGCGGCGGCTCCAGCGCCTGATCCGCGAGGCGCGCAGCCTCAAGGGGATGAAGGACCCCAAGTTCACGGCGTTGGCGGAGCACCTGCGTCGTCTGCTCGAGGAGGGGTTTCGTCCAGTCGTCTTCTGCCGGTACATCGCCACCGCGAACTATGTGGCGGACCTCCTCCGCCCCCTCTTCCAAGGCGTGGAGATCCGCGCCGTTACCGGAGAGCTCCAGGCGGAGGAGCGCATGGAGCGCGTCGCCGAACTGGCGGAGAACACGGCGCGTATCCTGGTGGCCACGGACTGTCTCTCGGAGGGCATCAACCTCCAGGATTATTTTAACGCCGTCGTTCACTATGATCTGGCCTGGAACCCCACCCGGCACGAACAAAGGGAGGGACGCATCGACCGCTTTGGACAAAAGGCGCGGGAGGTGCGCTGTTCCATGATCTACGGGGAGAATAACCCTGTGGACGGGTTGATTTTGAAGGTCATCCTCCGAAAGGCGGAGACGATCCGGCGGGAATTGGGTATTCTGGTTCCGCTCCCGGACGATGGAGACCGGGTCCAGCAGGCGTTGGTGAGGGCGGCTATCCTAAAGGGGCTGGGGGAGCAGGACAAAAAAGAGGGTAAAAAGGGGAAAGAGAGGGCGGAGCAGCTGACTTTCGACTTTGGCGAGGAGACCCCGGAGCTCTTGCAGGTCGAGGAACAATGGCAGAATGCCGTGGAGAAGATGAGGTCCAACCGCACGATCTTCGCCCAGCGTTCCCTGAGCCCGGAGGACGTTCTTCCCGAATGGCGTCGGGAACAGCAGGTGCTGGGGGCCCCGGAGGATGTGGAGCGGTTCGTTTGCCGGGCTCTGGCACGGCTGGGAGCGCCCCTGGAGGATAAGGGTGCGGACGGTGTCCGCCGCCTGAGTACTGTCGGACTGCCCCGATCCCTTGTCGAGAGGCTTGAGGCGCACCGTGTGCGCAGCGGCTGCCTCATCGACTTCAGGAACCCTCCGGCTCCTGACTCCGTGCAAGTGCATCGGAGCCATCCGATTGCGACCCTGCTGGCCGATGAGCTGCTGGAGGGGGCGTTGGGCGGCGAACCGGGAAAGAGGGAGCTGGCCGCGCGCTGCGCGGTGACCGTCACCCGCGATGTCGAAAGGGTGACGCGTGTGTATGTGCTGCGGCTCCGCCATCAGCTGACGGCGATGCGCCGGGGAAAGACGCACGTCATGATGGCCGAGGAGACGGTGACGCTCGCCTTCGAGGGGGTTCATCCGCCCCGTGAGCTGCCGCCGGAACGCGCGTCGCGGCTTCTGGAGGTCGCCCCCTCCGCGAACGCGGGAGAGAGCCGTATCCGACGTAGCCTCGAGGAGGCTTTGGAATTCTGGGAGGCGATGCGGGACAGGGTGGAGGCAATAGCCGTCTTGAGAGCTGAGGCGCTGCGCGAGGATCACGTCCGCCTGAAGGACGCCGCCAACGACTCGGGCCGTTATGAGGTCAGCGCCTGTTTGCCCGTCGATCTGCTGGGCGCCTATGTCCTGCTTCCGGACGAGGAGGCGCTCTGATGCCCCGGCGGAGAAACGGCTCCACACCATCCCTCCATCCCCTGGTCTTCGATACGATCCGGCTCGAGGGGGCGCTTTTCACGCCCGACCTCCTCGAAAAGATCTGCCTGGGCGACGGGCCTTTCCAGAGCCGGGAGGACTATGCCGTGCCCAAAGGACTGCAGCTCTCCAGCGAGTACGGCCGTGCCTTCCATATCGCGAAGGCCCAATGGGCGGAGTTCTCCGCGTCCTTCGGCAAGGACGCGGCCGACTCCGGGGTCCGAACCCGCCGCTACGTCCGCGACTTCTTCAGGGACGTCCTGGGATACCCGAACGTCCGCGAGGCCGACGGCCCGATCGAGCTCTCCGGGATGCGCTATCCCGTCCCCCTCCTGCTCGACGGCATTGACGGCAGGCTGCCCGCAGCGGTCGCCCCCTACGGGAGCGCTCTTGACGCTTTTTCCCGCGACTTCGGCGTCGAGGGAGGAGGCCGGAGGAAGACGCCCTTCCAGATGCTCCAGGAATTTCTGAACGCCTGTGAGGCGGCGCGTTGGGGCGTCGCCGTGAACGGGAGGAGCCTTCGCCTCTTGAGGAGCTCCCGTTCCCTGACGCGCCCCTGCTTTCTGGAGTTCGACCTGGAGCGCATCATGGAGGAGGCGCGCTATCCGGACTTCAAGGCCCTGTGGCTCGTCCTCCATTACAGCCGTTCCGGCCTTGCGGACGGGGCGCCGCCCGTCTGGGAACGATGGCGCGAGAGGGGCAGGGAGGAGGGAGCGCGCGTCCGGGAAAACCTTCGGGACGGCGTGAGCCGGGCGCTCCTCTGCCTGGGCAACGGGTTTCTGTCGCACCCGGACAACGCGGCGCTCCGCGCCGAACTCTCCGGGGGGACGATCAACGCTCGGGACTTTTACGCCGAGCTGCTGCGCCTGATCTACCGCATCCTCTTCGTGATCACCCTGGAGGAACGGGAACTGCTCCGGACAAAGGGGGCCTCGGAGGAGTCCCTCAGGATGTACGCCTCCGCCTACTCCTTCAAACGGCTGCGCGACCGCTCCCTGCGGGGTGTTGAATCACACCGGCCCTCGGATCTGTGGCACGCCGTGCGCGTGGTCTTCCGGGGGCTTGCGTCCGGTGAGCCGAGGCTTGCCCTTCCGCAGCTGGGGGGGCTGTTTTCGGGGGAGCAATGTCCGCGGCTGGACACGGCCTCCCTCTCCAACCGGAACCTGCTCCTCGCCATACGCGGCCTGCGCTGGGCGGAGACCGGAGGCGGCCTGACGCCTGTCGACTACCGCAACATGGGGCCCGAGGAGCTGGGGTCGGTCTACGAAAGCCTGTTGGAGTATGAGCCGAGGGTGGAGCTCTACGCGCCGGACGGGCGGAAATTTCAGCTCCCCGGCTTGGGGATGGAGGAGGCCTCCGCGGGGAATGCGCGCAAGACCACGGGAAGCTACTACACTCCGGACAGCCTGGTCGGCGCCCTGGTCAAAAGCGCGCTCGAGCCGGTGATGGAGCGCATCGTCCGGGAGAATCCATCTCGTCCCGCGGAGGCCCTGATGGAGATGTCCGTCATCGACCCCTCCTGCGGCAGCGGGCATTTTCTGCTCGCCGCCGCGCGGCGTATTGCGGAGCGCGTCACGGCCCTGAGCTCGGCCGACGGCGCGGTGGGGCCGGAGGCCTACCGCGGGGTGCTCCGGGACGTCGTGGCGCACTGCATCTATGGGATAGACCTCAATCCCCTTGCCGTGGAGCTGGCGCGTTTCGCCCTGTGGCTGGAGGGGTACGAGCCGGGTCGTTTGCTCGCCTTTGTGGACCACCACATCAAGTGCGGCAACGCGCTGTTGGGCCTTCTGGACGCCGCCCCGATACGCCGGGGGATACCGCAGGACGCCTTCACGCCCCTCTCGGGCGACGACAAGGCGCTCTGCTCAGCCCTGAAAAAGGAGAACAAAGCGGCCCTGAAACGGATCGAGGAGCTTGACGGAGGTCAGGGGATGCTCTTCGACGGGCGTCTGTGGCACACCTGGTTCGAGCGGGGACACAGGATCGACGCCATGCCGGACGGCACCCTGGATGAGGTTGAGCGCAAGCGGAGCGAGTACGAGGCGGAACGGGGGCTCCGGCGTAGCTCGCCGCTTGGGACGGCCGCGGATCTTTATGTCGGGGCCTTCCTCGTCCCCAGGGCGGGGAAGGAAAGACGCTCTCCGACGAGCGCCGCGCTGTACGCGCTTCTGGAGGGAATGCCCGACGAACCGGAGCTGAGCACGCGGATCGAGGCGGCCCGGTCGGCCTGTACGGAGGCGCGCGTATTTCACTGGTTCGTCGAGTTCCCGGAGGTCATGGGGGGCGAGCGGGACGGCTTCGACTGCGTGCTGGGCAATCCACCCTGGGATGTGTCCCAGCTTTCAGAAGCGGAATTTTTTGCTTCTCGAGACCCTGATATCGCCGCTCTGGCAGGTAATGAAAGGAAAAAAGCTATTGCTGCATTGGAAGATGAGAATCTCCCGTTATGGAACGTATATTTGGGCGCTAAAAGGAACTTTGAATCGAGCAATCAATTTTGCAGAAGTACAGAGCGTTTTTCACTGACTGCGACGGGAAAGCTCAACACCTACGCCCTCTTTGCGGAGACGATGAGCCGTATCCTGGCCCCCCGCGGGAGGGCAGGGCTGATCGTCCCCACCGGGATCGCCACGGACGACTCGACGAAGGCGTTCTTCGCCGCCCTTGTGCGGGGCAGCCGGCTGGCAAGCCTGTACGATTTTGAGAACAGGAACGCGATTTTTCCCTCGGTTCACAGAAGCTATAAATTTTGTCTCCTGACGATCGGCGCGGTGGAGAGGCAGGGGGAGCAAGATGAACAAAACGAACAAAAAACCGCCGAGTTTGCGTTCTTTCTGACGAACGTGGGGCAGCTGAAGGACCGTGCCCGGAGCTTTGCTCTGACGGGTCGGGACTTTGCGGCGATCAACCCCAACACGGGGACCTGCCCTATCTTTCGCAGCGAGAGGGATGCTGCGCTGACGCGCGCCGTCTACGCGCGCGTGCCCATACTGATTCGCGAGGCGCGGGACGGTGAGCCGGAGGTCAACCCCTGGGGCGTCGTTTTACGGCAGGGCTTATTCAATATGACAAGCGACAGCCACCTCTTTGAGCCCAGCGGTGGGCCGGGGCTTCTTCCCCTGTACGAGGCGAAGATGATCCATCAGTTCGACCATCGCTGGGCGGGCTATGTCACTGAGGGCGGAGAGCCCGTGTGCCGCGATGTGCCCGAGGAGCGGAAGAACGACCCCGGCTTTGCCACGGCCCCGCGGTATTGGGTGAGTGAGCGGGAGGTGCTGGAGCGCCTGGCCCGGGCGGTCGGCCTCGACCCCGAGTCCGACGACGCGGAACTGCGGGCCCGCTGCCCCCGCTGGTTGATGGGCTGGCGGGATATATGCCGCGCGACCGACGAACGCACGGTCATCGCGTCGGTGCTGCCGAGGGCGGGGGTGGGCGACACCCTGTTGTTAATGTTTCCTGGTCATTATCGCCACTTTTTGTATGCAGGATTGTTGGCGGATCAAAACAGTCTGGTTCACGATTTTATTGCAAGACAAAAAATAGGCGGAACGCATTTAAAATATCACGTAAAAAAGCAGATATGCGTCCTTCCCCCTGACGCCTACACGTCGTCCGACGTGGCGTTCATCCTGCCTCGAGTGCTGGAGCTGACCTACACGTCGCACGCCCTGCGCCCCTGGGCGGAGGACATCTGCCCGGACTACTCCGGGGGGCCGTTCCCGTTCGACCCCGATCGGCGCGCTGTCCTGCGCGCGGAGCTGGATGCTTATTACGCTCGGCTTTACGGGCTTACGCGCGACGATCTGCGCTACGTCCTCGACCCCCATGACGTCATGGGGCCGGACTATCCGTCCGAGACCTTCCGGGTTCTGCGGGATGGCGAACTGGCACGCTTCGGGGAGTACCGGACGCGGTGTCTGGTTCTTGAGGCCTGGGACAGGCTGGGCTTCTGACGGCAGTTAGAGCCTCACGCCGTGTGCACCCGCCAGACCAGGGCGTCGCAGCGCCACGGGCTGCCCCCGGCGGCGATGTGCGGTATTTTTCCGTTATTTTCCGTTCCCGAATTTGCAGTAATGCGTTACAATTTTCACTAAGGAAACGTGGACTAAATCAGTGCTTCCTATGGCTCCTGGGAGTAAGAGCGGCGAGTAAAACTTTAACGGCAACCATGAGGTGCTGCTATGCTGACTACGGATGGAAATTTTCCTCACTGGAGCGGCAGCGGCGTACTGCCGCCGGTCTGGCCGGGGGAATCGGGCGGCAGTCCAAGGCGCTCCCTTTATCGGGTGACTCTGGCGGAGTTTACAGAGCGGTTTGCGGCGTCCCCGGAACGGATAGCGATTTTGGGCGGCCTGCTGTGCTTTCGCAAAAAATTACATGAACTGGGCATGGTCTCCGGATTTCAGTGGTTGGACGGCAGTTTTTTGGAGCGGATTGAGCTTCTGGAATGCCGCCCTCCGCGAGATCTGGATGTCGTGACGTTTTTCGAGATGCCAAGCGGGGAGAATCAAAAGTCGCTGGTTCAAAAGGCTGCGCAGCTTTTTGAGCCCGGATTTCTGAAAAAGACCTATGCCGTTGACGGCTACTTCTGCGAGTTGGGGGACCCTGTCGATGCGCGGCAGATTCGCCACATCGCCTATTGGTACAGTATGTGGTCGCATCGTCGTGACGGTCTCTGGAAAGGGTTTGTCCAGGTTGACCTGGACCCGTCCCAGGACGGTCTTGCGCAAGAGATTTTGAATGCGAACGGAGGTGTGCGGCATGAATGACCAGCGCCTTTCCGTCGTCTCCGAGATCCATGAGTTGGAAGAACTGCTCGGTGCGATTCCTGAGGGAAACGTGATTGAGCGGATGAGCCTGGAGGCGCGTCTGCAAGCCTCAAGACAACTCTTGGATGGCTTGCCGCAGGAAACTCCTAAGGCCCGGCTCACCTTCAGAGGAAAGCCGGTCCTTGGCCATCACGGCATAACCGCGGACTTTGGGGCAAGGGCTGCGGGCGCTTTTTCGGACGCATTTACCACGATTGCGGCGGGGTTGACCGAGGGGCTGCAGGCTATGGGGCCGATCCCCAATCGGGACCGCAATCAGCTGTTGCTCACCGGCACCGCCGCCGGCTCGTTCGGCTTTGAATTTTCGCTTCCCATGTGCCAGGAAACGCTGTTTCCCGATTGTGAAAATGCCAGGGAAGCCATGCTGAAAATCGAAGAGCTTTTTCGGCTCTCGGCGGAGGGCAGCGACGACGATATTGCCGAGGTGATCGCTGAGGTCCACCCCAGGGCCGTTAAAAAAGTGTTCGAGTTTCTTGACCTTCTGGTTCAGCAGCAGGCCTGGTGCGGTTTGGAGTTCGGCAGCCGGAGCTTCCGCTATGAAAATTACGAACAGCTCAGGAAATCGTCCTTCCGGCTGAGGGACGAGAATATCCAGGAACGAGAGGAAAGCTACAGGGGGGAGTTTCAAGGCGTTCTCCCCTCGGGAAGAACGTTTGAATTTCAGCTGCGTGATCAGGAAGGGCTGATCCGCGGAAAAATCGATGGGGCTGCCGGCGACCCCGATATTTTGAATCGCCGATGGCTCCATATCCCGGTAAGTCTAAAATTGAAGGTCATGCAGGTAGGACAGGGACAGCCGCGGTTCACCTTGATGTCCCTGGACGATGTAGTGGCTGACGACCCTGCAGCGCTGTGAACGGAACGAGATTTGCCTGAGGTGGGCCGCATCAGGCCTCGATCCTGTTTTTGCCCCGCTGTCGCCTCCTTACGCCGTGTGCACCCGCCAGGCCAGGGCGTCGCAGTGCCACGGGCTGCCCCCGGCGGAGACGTGCGCCTCCACGGCGTCGGGCGTGCCCGCCGGGATGGGGACGACGAGGCGCGTCACGCCCAGGGGGGCGAAGAGCCCGTTCAGCGCGGGCAGGCCGGGCCCCTGCAGGAAGCAGCCTTTTTTGTTGCGGAGCGTCTCCGTTACGGAGAACAGCCAGCGGTCGCGCAGGGACTCGGGGGTGAGCCAGACCCACTCCGCCTCCTCCGCGCCGCGCGGAAAATCCTCCTGGGGGAAGCAGTCCGGCCCCCTTCCCCGGTCGTCGAACACGGCCACGCGCCAGCCCCAGTCGTGCATGAAGGGGAGGAGGTCCCGGTCGTACCCCAGAACGGCCACCCGGTCGCCCCGGGCGCAGGTCATGACGAGGTCCAGGGGAAGGCCGCCCTCGGGAAAGGGGAAGAGCGCGGCGCAGGCCGCCGTCGCCGCCGCGAACTCCTGGGGGAACGGGGAGACGAGCAGCCGGGCCAGATGGGCCAGTCCGGTCCCGATGAGCTCCCCCGTGTGGGCCGGTCGGGCCGTGTGGGCCTCCTTCGTGGAGTCGGGGACGAAGCCGACGCCCCATCGCCCGTCCTCGGCCAGGACGTAACTGGCGTGCCACCCCATGACCAGGCGCACGACGGCGGAATCCCCCGCCCGGGGCACAGAGGCCGCGACGTCCTCGAAGAAACTCAATGGGATTCCTCCTCTCCGCCTTTTCACAATCTTACTTTTCGCTATCTTATCACCTTCTCCCACTTTTTTCGCGCCCCGCTGCGGCGCCTGAATCGATGTTAAAATGGAGAAAAGGGACAATGAGGGAGATGTGCGGGAGATGTATGGATGGACGCGGAGTGCCTGAGGAATGACGAGATGCCCGGAGCTGCGGTGGAGCCCCTGGAGCGGCAGTGGCACGAGCCGCTGTACCGTTACGCGGAGCTGCTCTCGGGCTGCATCTCCGCCCGGTTGACCGGGACACGGGGGACGGAGGAGCTCTACGATCTGCATGTCCGCGACTGTCTCGAGTCCGTTCCGTTGCTGCCTGCGTCGGGCTCCGTCGTCGATGTCGGGAGCGGAGGGGGGCTGCCGGGCCTGGTCTGGGCTATTTGCCGGCCCGACCTGAGGGTCGTGCTGCTGGACAGCGTGGCCAAGAAGTGCCGAGCCGTGGGGGAGATCGTCCGGGCCCTCGGGCTCCGGAACGTGGAGCTCCTCTGCGAGCGCAGCGAGGACACGGCGCGGGCGCGGCGCGAGACCTTCGCCCTGGCTGCGGCCCGTGCCCTCGCCCGGGCCGGGATTGCGGCGGAGTACCTGTCGCCGCTCGTCGCGGTGGGCGGCCGTCTTCTGGCCTTCAAGGGCCCCAAGGTCGGGGAGGAGCTCGGGGAGGTCCGCGGACGCTGGGACCGGCTGGGGCTCGCGGAGCCCGTCGTCCGTCCCTACGGCCCGGAGGGGAGCAGCCGCTGCTTCGTGATATGGGAGAAGGCCGCTCCCTGCCCCG
>ERZ773099.1750-NODE-1750-length-15706-cov-26.095202_pt1 | contig 15706 bp, 13 predicted proteins | sample MGYA00511120_ERZ773099 | MGnify/ENA primary metagenome ERZ773099 (study PRJEB29015, sample SAMEA2738012) | human oral metagenome | biome: human oral; feature: human-associated habitat; material: dental | place: China | collected 2104 ...
AGCTACCAGCATTTGAATCTACATTTGTAATAGTGAGGGTGCCTTGGGGAGTGTCGATTATAGGATTCTGAGGCTCTGCTTGACTTAATTTTTCAATCGCAGCATAGCGCCGAATACCACTGTAAGATTTGTAACTAATCCATTGGTAACCATACGTAGTCAAAACTCTGTCATAAAACACCTTATCTCCAGCATTTACATAGAATTGAGTCGGTGCAGTCGCTTTAGGCTCATTTTTTACTTCTGTCCGTTTTGTATAGGTATACTGTCCTTGACTTGGCAAGGTTTGCTTCGGTATCTGCTGTTCTTCACTACTTGTAGTTCCTGCAGCCGCAGCCATACGAACAGTCGTATCAACCGCAACAGGGCCGCTTTCTTTTTCGTCCGCTGCTCTTGCTGCTTCAGTCTCCGATCTAGCAGATGGAGTTGATGTGTCCGCTGCACCCTCGCTCATTGTGGAAGGATTTTCTGCTTGCATCGGTAAATCTGAAGTTGAAACTGACGATTCAGACTTTTCTTTTTCTGTTGCGACCACTTCTTCTTTTTGCTCTGTCACAGCTTGAACTACTGTGAGTTGGTTGGCTGCCTCTTCTCCTTTCGTGCTATCAAGGCTCTGATTTGCTATTTCTACTGGATTAGCAGCCAGACTATCTGCAAATGCAGACCGCCCCGTCATAAAGAGGATACAACCAATCAAAACGGAAGCTGCGCCAAATGAATATTTCCGTATGGAGAAGCGTTGTAGTTCGCGACCAAACATCCTGTGTTTCATAATCCTATCCTGCTTTCTAATGAATCTTCACTTATATTTTATACCTTTCAAAACCATTCGTCAAAACATAACTGTAACATTTGTAATCTTTTTGTAACATTTAGCACGCTTTTTATATAGGTATCTAAAACGCCCCAATCTTCATTCAGACTGGAGCGTTTTTTCTTGCTAATATGAAAATCATGTCTCCTAAGAGCACTTAGAGATAGGGTTGGAGAGCTTTTGACAGCCTTGCATAGCCGGCGATGGTCAAATGCAAGCCATCTGTGGTAAATTCCTCGCGCAATTGGCCACTTTCATCCAAGAAAGTATCATAAAGGTCGATAAACTGGACATTCGTATAGATACTTGCTAGGTCTCGGTAAGCACGATTGAGGGCTCGAATCTTCTCGTTCGTCCGGATGTAAACCGTCCCTTTGTACTGTTCCTTCTCATTTACAGGCAGAACCGACAAAAGCTGGAGATGGGTCAAAGGATAGTCCCTTGCCAAACTTTGAATAATGCCCTCCAAGTTAGCTAAGGTCTCTTCTTGAGGCACTTCCTTACCGAGATCATTGGTTCCAATCAAGAGAAAAACCTTATCCAGAGCCTGCCCAAAGAGATGGGCATCTAGATGTTCAAGCAGTTGGTCTGTTTTATAGCCACGAATCCCTCGGTTGAGCAGCGTTTGGGGACTTTGTAGCAACTCATTCAGAGGATAGTATTCCACAATCGAATCACCGATAAAAATAATCGCTGGCTCTTTTACCGCAAGCTGATTCAAGTCCCGATAATTTTTCTGAATCTTTGCCTGCTCATTTAAGAGCCACTGTTCTAATAATTGAACTGCCATTTAAACTCCTTTTTCTAAGTATTGCTCAATCACCTGCAAAACTCCGGCTTCTGTATTGGCTGGTGCCAAGCGACTGGCAATGCGCTTAATCTTCTCATCTCCATTTGCCATGGCGTAGGAGAAATCCGCCAATTCCAGCATTTCCAAATCATTTTCGCTGTCGCCAAAAGCCATGATTTCCTTACTTCCGATTTGCCACCGGTTCATGAGCTGACGAAGCCCCCAAGCCTTATGGACGCCTTCTTGGATAATATCAATCGCGCCGTAACCACTGGTCACCGCACTCAATCGTCCAGAGAAGTCTTTGTTGATTCGTTGCGTGATTTCTGTTGCTTTCGCTTCATCCACCATAATACTCATCTTCAGCACTTCTTCAAAATGGTGATTTTGCAGACTGGGCATGAAATTCATCTGTTTATAAAAATGACGAGCCATCTCATCTGTCATAACCTTGTTTATCATAGGGAAATCTGTGCCGTCCTGAACAAAACCACCCTTTGTAGATGTCACAACTAAATGAACATCTCGTTCTCGGCCATGGAAATAATCCAGTGTGTCCGCAATCAAATCAGACTGCCAGAAGGTCCCCATCATCATTTCATTCTTTTCAAAGATTCTGGCTCCATTGGCGACAATCAGGGTCATACGCTCTGTCAAATCACCCAATAATAAGCGCATTCGTTGGATTTCATTGCCTGTTGCAACGACAAACTTGATGTCCCGCTCCTCCAGCTGATCCAAGACAGCTGTTAGACGCGGCAAGTCCAGCTCCCCTCTCGCATCCAAAAGCGTGCCGTCCATATCCGTAGCAATCATTTTAATGGTCATATTTTTACCTCAAGCAAGTCTTGCTCTTTCTGTCATAATCCTTTAAACTTTATGGGCTGTTTCATACGTCAGCTTCTCATATCTAGGCTATTAAAATGCAGGAAAATCCCTGTTTATTCACCATCCTCCAGCTCATTTACCCATCCAATAATTTTTAATTACTAAGCCAGTCTGCCTTTTTTTGTTCTGTTTAGACTTTATTATACTACTTAGAAAGTTGAAAATAAATCCATACTAAGCTATTTTGATAATAGGAAATCAGGTTGCCCAGCCCCTGACTAGAAAACAAAAAAGATTGAAGAGACATTCGTTAGAATAATTTCTTCAATCCAAACCTAGTCACTAGACAAGGTTTATTTTATAAGGAGCTCTAATTAGAAACAGAACTCACAGCTGTTATGTTTCAAACTGTCAGTTCAATTTGGTTGCCTTCAAAAGCTTGGATACAACTTTCATAATAACCATCACCTGTCACTCTAGGGCCGCTCAGAACAGGATAACCAGCTTTTTCCAAACGGACTGTCAGTTGGTCTACCGCCTCAGGACTGCCCAGGCTGAAGGCCAGATGGTGGTAACCTGTGAAAAGCAGGTCATGACTGCCATCTGTCAAATCCTCATCCCGCGTCATAATTTCCAAGCGCGCTCCTTCGTCAAAGGTCAGAAAATAGGACTGAAAGCCTGTTCTCTGGTTATGGTAAAGGGCATTGCTCTTAGCTGCAAAATAAGTTTCAAAAAAGTGTCGAGCCGCTTCCAAATCACGGACATAAAGGGCTGCATGTTCAATCTTCATAGAGGCTGCCTCCGTTGCTTGCAATGACTTCTTTGTACCAATCAAAAGATTTTTTCTTGTAGCGGGCTAGAGTTCCGCTACCGTCATCGTTGCGGTCAACGTAGATAAAGCCATAGCGCTTGCTCATTTCCGCCGTAGAGGCAGAGACAAGGTCGATACAACCCCAAGTTGTGTAGCCCAACAGTTCTACACCGTCTTCTAACGCTTCTCCCACCTGCTGCAGATGCTGTTTCAGATAGTCAATACGGTAGTCATCTTCAACCGTTGGACCATTTGGACCATCCACCAATACATCCTTGGCTCCGAGGCCGTTTTCCACGATGAAGAGAGGTAGCTGATAGCGATCATAAAAGCTATTTAGCACCAAGCGCAAGCCGACTGGGTCAATCTGCCAGCCCCATTCTGAGCTAGCCAGATGAGGATTCATGATGCCGCCTAGAAGATTGCCTCGGCCAGAAGAATAATTTTCCGGATCATGGGCCGCAACCACACTCATGTAGTAAGAGAAAGAAATAAAGTCAACAGTATTCTCAGCCAAAAGCGCTTTGTCGCCTGGTGCAAACTGGATTTCAATGCCACTCTCTTTGAAGAAACGATTGATATAGGCAGGATATTTTCCACGCGCATGGATATCAGAGAAGAGGTAGTTTTGATTTTCAAATTCACGCGCTGCCAGGACATCTTCTGGCTTGGGTGTCATGGGATAGGCCGGCATAGCGAGGACCATACATCCAATCTTGAAATCAGGATTGATCTCATGACCAATCTTAGTTGCCAAAGCAGAAGCCACCAGCTCATGATGGACCGCTTGATAGAGGTCCTGCTTGGACAGCTCATCAAACGGAGTAGCAATTCCTCCGCTCATAAAGGGTGCATGAAGGACTGAGTTGATTTCATTAAAGGTCAGCCAATACTTGACCTTGTCCTTGTAGCGGGTAAAGACCGTGCGAACATAACGCTCATAAAAATCAATCAAATCGCGGTTAGCCCAGCCATTGTACTGACGCGCCAAGTGCAGCGGCGTTTCATAGTGAGACAGGGTAATCAGTGGCTCAATGCCATACTTAGCCAGCTCATCAAAAAGATCGTCATAGAACTGCAGACCGGCTTCATTGGGCTCCAGCTCGTCCCCATTTGGGAAAATTCGAGACCAGGCAATGGAAGTCCGATAAACCTTGAAGCCCATCTCCGCAAAGAGGGCAATATCCTCCTTGTAGCGGTGGTAGAAATCAATCCCTTCCAGCTTAAGATTGTCCGGTGTAGGCTGCTCTGTAATCAAAGGATCGTGGTCACCAGCCTTAGCTGGCACGCCACCTTTCGGAGTCACATCTTGAACGGACAGTCCTTTCCCATCAACATTGTAGGCTCCTTCATACTGGTTGGCTGCTGTCGCTCCGCCCCAAAGAAAATTTTCTGGAAATTTACCCATTTGCATTTTCCTACTTTCGTTTTTATTCTAATTATATTATAATAGTTGTCAAATATATTTTCCAACACAATCATCTTAAAAAATGATACTATTCCACGAAAGAGTGATGACATGATTGATTTAGGACAACTGCATAAAAATACCGTATATAAAAACCAAGGCACTCCGTACTCTCTGACACGGACAATTACTGAAAACGGCCAGCCTGATATTCTTTTCCATTGGCATACAGATGTTGAGATTATTTATGTCCACGAAGGAAGCGCCCAATTTCACATTGACTATCATTATTTCAACAGTCAAAAAGGTGATATTATCCTGATTCGTCCCAATGCTCTCCATTCGATCCACCCGATTGACAATCAGCGGCATTATATGGATGCGATTAACTTTCACTTGGATTTGATGGGCTATTCAGCCATGGATCATGCCAGCATTCACTACCTACAGCCTCTCTACAATGGCCAGCTAGACTTTGTCCATGTCATCAAGCCTAGTGACCAAGCCTATGAGCAAATTCGCAAATGTCTGCTGGACACCATGGAAACGGGCTATTTCCAAAAGAAATACTATGAATTTCAGCTCAAGGCCCAGCTTAACCAGCTTTTTCACCTGCTCTTTGAGAACGACTATATCGTCTCCAAGGAGCTGTCTGCTGAGGGCTACCGCAAGGAGGAGAAAATCCGTTCCATCATTGACTACATCAATGAGCATTATCAGGAAGAGCTCACTATTGATCAGCTGTCTGGCATCTGCGGCTACAGTCCCACACACTTCATGAATTTCTTCAAAAAACATCTGGGCGTTTCCTGCATTGAATATCTGATTCAATTCCGCCTGCGCAAGGCTGCCGAGCTCCTCCAACACTCCACTCTGTCGGTTCTGGAAATCTCCAGTCAGTCTGGCTTTAACAACCTCTCCAATTTCAACCGTCAATTTAAAAAATACTACCAAATGACCCCCAGTCAATATCGGAAAAAATGAGATTGCTAAGTTTGCTTAAACAGTCTGCATTAGAAAACAGAATTGAATCATGATTTTTAACAAAAAAACGAATGTTTCTTCTTCTATAAACATCTGAAGAGGTGAAGCATTCGTTTTTGGTTTATTGGATTTTTTTGAGTTTTGCTCTTCAGCAGCCACGTTATCCCAGAGTCTTTGCTAGGTTATTCCCAGTTCAGATGCACATGCTCATTCATTTCTTGATAAGCTGTGTCAATCCGATCTTTGGTTGCCTGATCTAGCTGATCCCGATATTTTCCGCCCTCAATGAAATCTTCTAAAATAAGGGTTTGATAGGTGTAAAGCTGGTATCCTTCTGGTGAGTAAGTTCCCTTTTCCACACGGCTGACCCAGCTTGGATGCGCCTGAGCTGTTTTGATAATCGTCCCCTTGTCCGTCTTTTCAATGGTGACATCCATCAGCACGCCACGCTCCGTCCATTGGGCAGTCTCCACTCCAGCCATGGTTTCAATCCGCTGGTTAGAGATAAAATTCCCCATGGAGTAGATAATCAACTTCTTCTGACCATCTTTTTGAAGGACTTCGGAGGGTTGAACCACGTGCGGGTGCCCACCAAAAATGATGTCCGCTCCCCAGTCCACCATTTTGTGATAAAGGTTTATCTGCTCCTCATTCGGCTCCAGCTGATATTCGACTCCCGTCTGCGGCATAACTACCGTAATATCCGCTTCTTTTTCTGCCCGCTCAATCTCAGCCTTCATCTTGTCTTCATCAAAGGTTGATAAATGCTTGTCAATCTCCTTCTGGCTTAGATTAGACTCCAAGCCGTTAAAACCATAGGAATAGGCCAGAATAGCAATCTTGATGCCTTTTACTTCTTTGATGAGGAGCGGAGATTTGGCACGGTCTTCATGAGTGTAGACACCAACTGGAGTAATTCCTTGATTTTCAAAGGCCTTGGCAGTTGTGAACACTCCTTCGAGACCAGAATCCAAGATATGATTGTGGGCCAGATCTACTACTTGATAACCGGCATCTTTGACGGCTGAAACAACGGCTTCCGGAGCATTAAAAAGCGGATAGCCCCCTAAAGGATAGTCCGGCCGAATGGTCCCTTCAAAATCCCCCAAAACCAAGTCTCCCTGATGGAGCCATTCCTTGACATAATGGTAATTTTCCGAAAAATCATAGCTCCCATCTTCCTTTTGAGCGCTCATATAGAGGCCGTCATGATATAAAAGATCGCCATTAGCCATAATACGAACGCTTTTAGAGTCCGTCTTTTGCCCTGCTACCGAAGAGGAATTTGGCTCATTTTTAGCAGTATTCCTGTCGCTCTGTTTATTCATTCCCATCATATTTTTAAAGAATAAAATAGCGCTCGCTGATACCAATACCGTTCCTAACAGGGCAAGGATAAAGCCACGGTTACTTCTCGCAGATTTTTTTCTTTTTTCAGTTCTTTTCTCCATTTTTGTCAGCCTCCTTTTTACTTATATTTTATCATAAAATAAGCCTCCAATGGAGATTAAAAACGAGTAATGGTTCTATTTGCCACTACTCGTTTGATTTAAACATTATCTATGCAATTCCAGCAATTGAGTGCCAACCTCAATCTGGCCTTCAGCCACCACATCAACTTTAGCATAGTCAGCTGTATTGGTCACAATAATCGGAGTTGTCACTGGATAGCCAGCTTCTTTGATCGCTTCGATATCAAAGCTGAGCAGCAGCTGGCCTTTTTTGACCTTAGAACCTTGGGTAACATGAGCTGTGAAACCTTGACCTTCCAAGGCGACGGTATCCATACCCACGTGAATGAGCAACTCAGCTCCATCATCTGTCGCGAGACCAATAGCATGGTTGGTTGGGAAGAGCAGACGAATAACCCCATCAGCTGGTGCTACCACCTCGCCGACACTTGGTTCAACAGCTACACCCTGACCCATAGCTCCACTAGCAAAGACAGCATCTGGAGTGTCTTCCAGAGCTACAATAGTTCCCGCAAGAGGGCTACTAATAGCTTGTTCACTTACTTCACTCGCAAAGTCTTTTTTTTCAACATCCTGAGGTTCTGAAGCAACTTCACCGAAAAGATTTGGAATCTTGACCAGCTGAGTCAGGCCAAAGCCAAGAACAAAGTTAGCTACAATTGCAATCAGAAAGTGAACAAGAGTCATGCCATTTCCAGCTTCAATAAAGGATGGAATGGCAAAAAGTCCCATACCGCCCATAACCTGCATTTTCACATCAAAGAAAGCCAGATAAGCACCAGTCAACGCTCCTGAAATACAGGTCATAATGAATGGTAAGCGCATAGGAAGGGTAATACCATAAATAGCTGGCTCTGTCACACCAAAGAGAGCTGAGATGAAAGCTGGAATAGAGAGTTGACGGACCTTATCTTCCTTAGTACGCATCATGATATTGAGCAGGGCACCTGCCTGAGCAAAACAGATTGCAATAGTGGCAACAAGGATGACGCCTGGGCCTTTTTGCAGTTCCAAGATTGCCAGCGGCACCAAGCCCCAGTGGAGACCAAACATCACCAGAACCTGCCAAGCAGCCCCTAGGACGATACCGTATACCACTGGGCTAAAGTCATAAATACCTGTAAAGAGAGCACCTACCAAATCAGACGCCCAGCTCATAACCGGACCGATGACCAGAAAGGCTAATGGGACTGTAATGAGCAGCGTAAAGAACGGCACAATAAAGACTTTTACAACATCTGGGATGATTTTTTTGAAGCCTTTTTCAATCTTAGCGCCTGCCCAAACAGCTGCAATCACTGGCAGTACCGTTGACAGATAGCTAGATGCCGGGAAGATAATCGGAAGACCGAAGAAAGTTGAGAAAATCGGAGACTCAATCGGTGTGCCTGCAAAAAGCGTATAAAGCGGCTGTTCTCCTGCAAAACTTGCTGCGATATTTGGATAAACCAAAGCAAAACCGATAGCCAAAGCTGTGAACTGGTTCATCTTGAAACGTTTAGCAGCTGTAATCGCCAAAATCAAAGGCAAGAATTGGAAAAGTCCATCTCCAGCTGCATTGAGCACAACATAAGCACCATCTGTAGCAGGCACACCAAGAGCTGCCATAATGGCTACTACACCTTTAATCATACCGGCCGCTGACAAGGTACCCAACATTGGTTGGAAGAGCCCAGATACGAGGGCAATGAAGCGGTCAAAAAGATTCCCTTCTACTACATCGTCATCTGCATCAACACTGCCTTCGCCAGCAATTCCAGCGACTTTGAGCACAGTGTCGTAGACATCTGGTACATGATTTCCGATAACGACTTGGTATTGGCCACCAGCCTTCACAACCGTTACGACGCCGTCCCGTTTCATCAAATAGTCTGTGTCAGCTTTGGATTCATCCTTCAAAGAGAAGCGCAAGCGCGTCACACAGTGTACCAGTTTGGTAATATTGTCTTTGCCGCCCACATGAGCAACAATATCCTGAGCTAATTCTGTATAGTCTTTAGCCATAATGGACCTCCTTGTATTTTTTAGGTCGTCAGTTTGCCCCCTATTCCCGGAAAATAGGTAACAAAAAAACCTAAACACATACCAAATAGAAAGCAAGATTTTGCTTCTTATCTCGTATTTGCTTAGGTTTTGCCTGCCTGACCAGTAACAATCCATAGACTAAGTATAGCATAATTTTTTGAAATTGCAAGCGTTTTCTAGCAAAAAATTATATTTTCTTTATACTATATACTAAAAAACCGAGCTAAAACTCGGCTTTTATGCTTACACAAAACTTTCTATATCAACCGTCAATACTTGTCCATCCTGAACGACCTGCTGCCCAGCAATGTAGACATCCTGAACATCACTACCCTTAGCGGCGTATACTAGGTGCGATAGCATATTTTCTAAAGGATAGAGGTGAAGTCGTCCCTTAGGCTGAATGGCAATGAAATCGGCTTGCTTGCCCGCTTCCAGACTGCCGATTTTGTTCCCCAAGCCCAGCGCCTTAGCTCCTTCGATGGTCAAAGCCTTCAAGGCCTGCTCAATCGTAAACTGGGTCGCATCACCTGCACGCATCTTCTGAAGAAGGGCAGCTGTCCGACCTTCCTCAAACATATCCAGATTATTATTAGAAGCGACAGAGTCTGTCGCTAGGCCAACGGTCACACCAGCAGTTAGTAAGTCTGTCACTGGAGCTACACCGGAAGCTAGCTTGAGGTTGCTGATAGGATTGTGGGCGATGCTGACTGGAGAAGCTGCTAAATCTGCAATTTCTGACGGATTCAGCTCAACTCCGTGAGCAAAAATTGCTGGCTGCTCCAAGTAGCCTAGCCCTTTCAAGAAAGCCAGAGGCCTTTTACCATAGCGCTTCAGGATGATTTTATTTTCTTCCTGGGTCTCAGCCACATGGATATGAAGCTTCAAGTCCAGCTCACGCGCTAGCTCAAGACTGCCCTTAAGCAGCTCTCCGTCACAGGAATAAGGTGAATGTGGCGCCACCATAACCTGAAAATCTTCATCATCATAGGAGCGGATTTTCTCAATAATCCCCCGAGTACGAGCCAGAGTCTCTTCTGCCGTTTCCGCCTCTGAGCTAAAGAGCGTTGGGGAGAAATAACAGCGCATACCAGACTGCCGCACGACCTGATAAATCCGGTCAATCTCCACTCCCTGAGGATTATACATGTCATTAAAAGTCGTTGTCCCCGACTGCAGCATTTCTGCTAGAGCCAGCTGCACAGCCTTGGTTGTTACATCCGCTGTGAATTGACTTTCCGCCGGCCAAATATAGTCTCCCAGCCATTCGTGCAGATTGCTGTCGTCACGAATCCCACGCAGCAAGGTCATGGCCGAGTGTGTATGGCAGTTGACCAGCCCTGGCATGAGCCAAGCTCCCTCGTAATCTACTAGCTCACTGCATTGTTCTAGCCAAGCCTCATCATAGGCACCACAGTAGGCAAGACGGTCGTCCTCAACCACTAGCAGCCCGTCCCGGTAAACATGAAATTCGCTGTCGCAGGTCACCAGATTGACATTTGTGTATGCTTTCATCCGCATATCCTCACTTTCCCAACACTTGGTTTCAAGAGATTTTAGCCATTATAACAAGCCTAGGAAAATAGTGCAAGGGATTTTGATGCTTTATTTAAAATAAAGATAATCAGGGTGAGGAGTAATATATTTTAACTCTCCTTCAATAAAAACAAGGTAAACTTTATTTTGCTTGTAACTATATAAAATATAGGCGCTGTCCAACTGATAGTCTTGTCCTAAGCCGACAGCTTGTGCAATATCTGCTGCTACCAAATAGAAAGCCCTCGCCTGTTCCTTCCGTCACATATTGGCTTTGGTAGAGCGCTTTTAAGTTTTCTAACTCTTGGCGCTTAAAGGTCTCTTTAATATAGTTCGAATCCCTTATCACGGTCTCTGGTGCACCAAGAATTTCTCTAACTTTTTCCTCAGTATAACCCTTGAAATCAGGCGTTTGAGCGCTAAATCCTCCTTCAAAGGAACGATAATAAACCTTAGCATTGCCTGTTGCATAAATTTTATCTGTCTTGGCAGACTGGGCATCTTGAGGCAAGCCATTCATCACTTCATCTGGCAAACTTGTTGCTTTACTCTCAGAAACTGTCGCACTAGGCGATGCCGTCTGGCAACTCGAACCAGTCTCCTTGTCTGATTTTGGATTCTTTGTAATCTTACCTTTTTGAATAGAAGAAGATGTCGAGCTGGCAGTCCTTTTCGCCGTAGATTGACAAGCTATCAAAGTAAGCACCGCCATAAACGCAACTAAAGTAATGGAGGCTTTTTTAAAATGCATATTTCTCTCCCTTTTTTCGTATGTACATGATCCCTTATCTAAAAAATTTTGTCAATTTTCACAAAAAAGGCCTTAAAAGCCTTTTACTTCATATATGTGAGCAAATAGCCGTAGCCTTCTTTTTCCATTTGCTCTTTTGGGATAAATCGCAGAGCTGCTGAGTTGATGCAGTAGCGCAGACCGCCCAATTCCTGCGGTCCGTCGGCAAAGACATGGCCTAGATGGGCATTTCCTGACCGGCTACGCACCTCAATCCGCTCCATACCGTGGCTCTTATCTTCATAGTACCTGACGACATCTTTGGTAAGAGGACGAGCGAAGCTCGGCCAGCCGCAACCAGACTCAAACTTGTCAGCCGCAAAAAAGAGTGGCTCCCCAGTTGTCACATCAACATAGATTCCGGTATCAAAAGTAGCATTGTAGGCATTCTGGAAGGGACGCTCCGTCGCACTCTGCTGGGTCACCTGATACTGTTCTTCGGTCAACTCGTCTTTCAGCTGTTGCCGGCTAGGCTTGGGATAATGACCAGCATCCACCAAAGGCTGTGTAGCATCATTGACATTGATGTGGCAATAGCCAGTCGGATTTTTCTTGAGATAGTCCTGATGATAATCCTCGGCTAAGATATAATGCTTCAGAGGCTCTAACTCTACAGCTAACTTTTGCCCAAGCTGCTCCTCCTGCTCAGCAAAGACCTGCTCGATAATGGACCGATCCGCTTCACGGACGTAGTAAACGCCGGTCCGATACTGGCGTCCCACATCATTTCCCTGCTTGTTGACTGACAGAGGATCAATGACCCGGAAATAATAGAGCAGGAGCTCCCGCAGACTAAGCCGCTTTTCATCGTAGGCTACCTGCACCGTTTCCGCATGGTCGGTCTGGTGTATCAGTTGATAATTAGTGGATTCCACTTGACCATTGGCATAGCCTACTGTCGTCTCCTCAACACCCTCAATCCGAGAAAAATATTCTTCTAAGCCCCAGAAACAACCGCCTGCTAGATAAATTTCTGCCATAAAAACACCTCATTTCTTTGTGTCTATTTTCTCATAAAATAGTGAACTTTTATAGAATTTTGATTAGGAGATTCCTAGAAATCAAAAGAAGAGGGCAGGAAAATAAACTCATCCTACCCAATAACATACTTACTTTGATAATTTAATCTTCAATATACTTCAATTTCCCTCGGAAATCGTCCAGACTTTCATAGCCTTTTTCTTCCATAATCGCCTTGAGTTCTGCAGTGATGCGCTCAAAGGCTGCCACACCTTCCTTATGAAGGGTCGTTCCTACCTGCACCATGCTGGCTCCGCAAAGGATATGCTCGAAGGCATCTCGGCCGGTCAAGACACCACCGGTTCCAATGATTTGGATTTCTGGTTTGAGGCGTTGGTAAAAGGCATGGACATTGGCTAGAGCCGTCGGCTTGATATACTGGCCGCCAATACCACCAAAACCATTTTTCGGACGGATAACGACAGACTCATCCTCAATGTAAAGACCATTTCCAATCGAATTGACACAGTTGACAAAAGCCAACGGGTATTGATTGAAGATCGCGGCAGCTTGGCCAAAATGCACGATGTCAAAGTAAGGAGGCAGCTTGATACCTAGCGGTTTGGTGAAATAAGCAAAAACCTCTGACAAAATCTTTGCCGTTGTTTCAAAATCATAAGCAATCTGAGGCTTGCCAGGTACATTCGGGCAGGAGAGATTGAGCTCGGTAATCCCTTTAAAATCACTTGCCTGAACTTTTTTGAGAATAGTATGAGTCTCATCTGGCGACATGCCAACCAGTGAGAGGAAAAAGGTCCGATCTGGTTCGCTTTTCTGCAGCTCTAGCAGGTAGTCCAGATAATAGTCTAAACCATTGTTGGGCAGGCCCATAGAGTTGATAGAGCCTAGGGGAACATCCTGATAGCGAGGCTCTGGATTGCCCTGACGGAAGTCCAATGTCGCCGTCTTGGTCACAAAAGTTCCTGCAGCAGAGTTTTTAACTTCTTCTAACTCTTCGACTGTCATACAGGCCACTCCTGCTGCATTCATCAGACAGTTGTCAAATTCAAAACCCGCAATTTGTGTCTTGGTTGTCGTCATCATTTTGACCTCATATTCCTTAGTTTTCTTCTATTATATCATTAAAGTTCCTCCTATAAAGAGTTTAGCCCATTTTTCTACTAAAATGTTCGGTATTTACCTCCCTAATTTTTAAGAATATTTCAGAAAAAATATCGTGGGAATTTTCAGAAAATTCAACTTTTTTCTTTACAAGCGGAAAAATCTCTGCTATAATTGACCCCGTAAGAATACAATCTTTCAAAGGAGAATCACCATGACAACTGCTAAAGAATATATCCAAAGCACTTTTGAAACTGTAAAAGCCCGCAACGGACACGAGGCAGAATTCCTCCAAGCCGTTGAAGAGTTTCTCAGTACGCTTGAGCCAGTCTTTGAAAAGCATCCTGAATACATCGAAGAAAATATCTTGGCCCGTATCACTGAGCCTGAACGTGTGATTAGCTTCCGTGTTCCTTGGGTGGACCGCGAAGGTAAAGTACAAGTTAACCGTGGTTACCGCGTACAATTTAACTCAGCAGTTGGTCCTTATAAAGGCGGTCTGCGTTTCCACCCAACTGTTAACCAAGGGATTTTGAAATTCCTCGGATTTGAGCAAATCTTCAAAAATGTCTTGACTGGCCTGCCAATCGGCGGTGGTAAAGGTGGATCTGACTTTGATCCAAAAGGCAAGACAGATGCTGAAGTGATGCGTTTCTGTCAAAGCTTCATGACTGAATTGCAAAAACACATCGGCCCATCTCTTGACGTTCCAGCTGGTGATATTGGTGTTGGCGGACGTGAAATCGGCTACCTCTATGGCCAATACAAACGCCTCAATCAATTCGACGCTGGTGTCTTGACTGGTAAACCCCTTGGATTTGGCGGCAGCTTGATCCGTCCAGAAGCAACTGGCTACGGTTTGGTTTACTATACCGAAGAAATGCTCAAGGCTAACGGCCAAAGCTTTGCTGGCAAGAAGGTGGTTATTTCCGGTTCTGGTAACGTAGCCCAATATGCTCTCCAAAAAGCAACTGAGCTGGGGGCAACTGTTATCTCTGTTTCAGACTCAAACGGTTATGTTATCGATGAAAATGGTATTGACTTTGATCTTTTGGTTGATGTTAAAGAAAAACGCCGTGCTCGTTTGACTGAATATGCAGCTGAAAAAGCGACTGCTACTTACTACGAAGGTTCTGTCTGGACTTACACAGGTAACTATGATATCGCTCTGCCATGTGCCACTCAAAATGAAATCAATGGCGAAGCCGCTAAACGCTTGGTTGCTCAAGGTGTTATCTGTGTATCTGAAGGTGCCAACATGCCTAGCGACCTGGATGCTATCGCTGTTTACAAAGAAAATGGTATCTTCTACGGACCTGCCAAAGCAGCTAATGCTGGTGGTGTAGCTGTATCCGCATTGGAAATGAGTCAAAACAGCCTTCGTCTGTCATGGACTCGCGAAGAAGTTGATGGACGTTTGAAAGATATTATGACAAACATCTTCAACACAGCTAAAACAACCGCTGAAACTTACGGACTTGGTACTGACTACCTTGCAGGAGCAAATATCGCCGCCTTCGAAAACGTAGCCAACGCTATGATTGCCCAAGGTATTGTTTAACTAGTCGATACATCCTATCGGAGGACTATCATGAACTTACGGCCAATGGAAGTGAGAGACAATCCAGCTGTAGCGCAGCTCATTCGAGCCAGCCTAGAAGAATTCGGGCTTGACAAACCAGGAACTGTCTACTTTGATTCTCATCTAGATCATTTGGCCGACTACTATCAACAGCAAGAGAGAGCAGCTTACTTTGTTCTGGAAGATGAAGGTCAGCTGGTTGGCTGTGGTGGCTTTGCACCTGTGTCTGATAAGATTGCTGAATTACAAAAACTGTATGTCACTAAAAATAGGCGTGGCAAAGGTTATTCCAGCAGATTGATAAAGCGGATATTCCAGGAAGCCCGTCTAGCAGGTTATGAACAGCTTTATCTAGAAACCACTACTGAACTGGCTACGGCCGTGGCCGTCTATCAACACTATGGTTTTACATCACTGCAACAACCACTTTCTAACGCTGCCGGACACCCAGCTATGAATATCTGGATGATAAAATCCCTCTTATCAGATGAATAGATGTCAGTATACTCTGACCGTCTCAAGACATCATGACCAACACCCTCAACACAGCTGAAACTTAAGGACTTGGCTAAGACTACCTGGCT
>ERZ773099.1752-NODE-1752-length-15694-cov-3.176993_pt1 | contig 15694 bp, 16 predicted proteins | sample MGYA00511120_ERZ773099 | MGnify/ENA primary metagenome ERZ773099 (study PRJEB29015, sample SAMEA2738012) | human oral metagenome | biome: human oral; feature: human-associated habitat; material: dental | place: China | collected 2104 ...
GTGGTGTCGTGCAGCACGGCATAGCTGTCGGCATAATAGGGAAAGGTGTGCACACCGGCCTCGGCCACCCTGGCTGTGCTCAATGCCGAGAGAACACCCGCGCTTCCCATGAAAGTCAGGAATTTTCTGCGATTCATAATGCATATCTCCGTGCAGTTGGGCTGTTACGGACGAGCCTTGTGGCAGGTGGTGCAGTCGGTGTTTCGCGGACGCGCCACGTCCATGCCCTGATGGCAGCCCATGCATTGCAGATGGTAGGCGGCCTTGAGGTTGGGACGTCCGCTGTTTTCGGCGCCGGCATCCTTGGCGTGGCAGCTGCCGCACTTGGGAGGCGTGGCCGAAAGCGGGCTTCTGTGGTGGCATGTGGCGCACAGGATTTCCGGCTTGTTGTGGAAGGCCTGGGCCAGCTTGTCGTCCTTGATGCGCTCCATGAGAGAGTCAATGTGGCGCCGGTGGGTGAACGTGCTGGGCTCGTACTGGTCGGCCAGCGCGTCGATGGTCACCTTGTAGGGGGCCTGCAAGGGCGTGAGAAGCTGCACGGGCTTGCGCGCGAGCACGGTTTCCGTTGCCAGGGCGTCTTTCTGGTGGAAGGGGAGCTTGTCTGCCGCGCCCATGCGCATCTGCTGCGCAGTCATGGAGGGCGTGACGTTGTGACAGGTGGCGCACCAGTCTTCCTTGCGCTGCGGGGTCACAATGCTGTGGCAGCCCGCGCACTCGCGGCGCTCTTTGGTTTGCCGCTCATGGCAGCTCACACAACTGGACGGGGTGATGCCCTTGGCGCGCTTGGCAATGTTGGTGGCGTGCATGGCCCGTTCGAGCGTGACGAACTTGCCTTCGGCCTTGCCCTCGACCGTGTGACAGCTACTACAGGACACGGGATCGCCCGTGTGGTGGCAGGTTTCACAGGGTTCGATCTTTTTCTCGTGGATAAGGTGGTTGAACACCACGGGTTTCATGCCCGCACCCACGGGACTGGGCTTTGAACTGACCGGAAACATGACAATGGCCGATGGTGCGCCGCTGTCTGTCGGCTCCAGGGCTGCGGGCGCGGCCGCAGCGTATCCCGGCGCAGTCAGACACGTCGCGCCCGCCAGGGCCAGAGCCGCCAGCAGAAGCAATGATGTGCCGTTCCTCATGTGCTTGTCCTTTTGTATTCCAGACATTTCCCCAATGCCCGCCGCATGGCGCGACGGGATTCCTCCGGCTCCTGCGATCCTTTCTGTGCAAGGATTACGGACTTGGCTACCATACCCCAGCGGACGGGCTGCGTCAAGGAGGGGACGGGATTCAAAGCCCTTCTTGGCAAAGGAAACAGAAGGCTTTGGGAAAATTTTCATCAGTTTTGCCCGCCGCCGTGTGCGCCCGAAACTGTCAGCGGGGGCCGGGCCACAGGCTGCGCGCAAGGGCAACCGCGTTTTGGGGGGCGTCGGGGGCGATCCAGCGGGCTTCGGGCCGCGCCCGGAACCAGGTGATCTGGCGTTTGGCATAGCTGCGGGTATGGTGCAGCCAGAGGGCGCGGCACTGCCCAAGGTCAAGGCGGCCCTTCAGGTGGGCCAGCAACTCGGCGCAGCCGATGCCCGACCATCCGGGCGCGCTTGCGTCGTCGCAGGCCTTGAGGGCGCGGCGGGCCTCGTCAACGGCTCCGGCTTCCAGCATGAGGTCAAGCCTGCGCGCCAGGCGCGGTTCCAGCCAGGCAAGGGAGGCGTCCAGAACCAGCAGGGGGCCTGCGCAGGGCGCGGGCGACATGGCGTTTTCGTGCCACCAGGTGAAGGTGCGCCCCGTACCGCGCCAGACTTCCAGAGCGCGGACAATGCGCTGCCTGTCGTTGGGGTGGATGCGCGCCGCATAGGGGGGATCGGCCTGTGCCAGTTCCGCGTGCAGGGGGGCCGGGCCGCGTTCTTCCATCTCTTGGGTCAGAGCTGCCGTCAGGCAGGGGTCCACAGGAGGGATCAGGGCCATGCCGCGCAGCAGGGCCTGAAAATAGAGCCCCGTGCCGCCCACCAGCAGCGGTACCCGGCCGCGTCCAAGAATTTCGCGCGCCGCGCGCGTGGCGGCCTCGGCCCAGATTCCGGCGCTGATTTTTTGCCCGGTGGGCAAAAATCCGTAAAGATGGTGCGGGCAGGCGGCCTGCTCCTCCGGCGAGGGCTGGGCCGTTGTCAGGGGAAAATCCGCGTAGACCTGACGCGAGTCGGCGTTGATGACTTCGCCGCCCAGAGCTTCGGCCAGGGCCAGAGCCGTGGCTGTTTTGCCCGAACCGGTGGGACCGGCCAGGCAGATCACGGGCAGGGGGCAGGGCGGCATTCAGTCCACCCGGAAGCCGCCAAAGGGGGCCGCCAGGCAGGGCGTTCCCTGCCGCACGCCGCCTTCCCGGTATTTTTGCTCCAGGGCCTGCCGCACGTTTTCCGGCACAAGGCCCGTGATGTCCGCGCCGTGGCTGGCTGCGGACTTGACAATGGTGGAACTGATGAACAGCCATTGGTAATCGGTCATGAGAAAGACGGTCTGGATATGCCGCTGCAGCCGCCGGTTCATGAGCGCCAACTGGAATTCGTATTCAAAATCCGAGGCCGCGCGCAGACCGCGCAGCAGGGCGCAGGCTCCACGGCTGGCGGCGTATTCCACCGTCAGGCCCGAAAAGGGGGCCACCTCCACCTGCGTCTCGCCTTTCAAGGCTTCCCTGGCCATGGCCACCCGCTCCTCATGGCTGAACAGGGGCCTTTTGGGCGTATTGTCGGCCACGGCCACGATAATGCGGTCAAAGACCTGGCAACTGCGCCGGATCAGGCTCATGTGTCCGTTGGTCAGGGGGTCGAAGGTGCCCGGATAGATTGCCGTTCTCATAACAATTTTCCTGTCCGGAGGTTTTTGCGCGCGCACGGGCCGCGATTTTTTTGTTATTTCTCCCGTGCGGGCGCGTCAGCAAAAGGGCCGGGCAGCGTCCAGATGCAGATGCGTGTCTGCCCGAAAAGACGCTGCGTTTCCGGCCTGAGGGCTTCGGGGGCGGGGAGGGGAGCGTCTTTTTCTATCTCGGCGGTGACAAAGGCCCCCGCAGCAAGCCAGCCGTTTTTGACCAGCAGGCGCAGGGCAGGTTCCGCCAGATTTTTTCTGTAGGGCGGATCCATGAAAATCAGGTCGTACGGCTGCGGCGGCGAACGCCGCAACACGCGCAACACATCGTCCTCCACAAGGCGGACGCTCTGTTCAAGCCCCAGGGCAGCGGTATTTTCCTTGAGGCAGCGCAGGGCCTGCGGGGCCATTTCCACCAGCAGGGCATGGGCCGCGCCACGGCTCAGCGCCTCAAAGCCCAGGCTCCCGCTGCCCGCAAACAAGTCCAGCACCCGCGCTGCGTCCCAGCAAAGCCCGCGGGCCTCCAGCATGGAAAAAAGCGCCTCACGGGTTTTGCCCATGGCCGGGCGATACCCTTCCCCTTCTGCGGTTTTCAGCCTGCGTCCCCCCAGGCGTCCGGCAATGATGCGCACGGGCCTTGCCTACATGCGGGAGAGCGTGCGGGTGAGGGCGTAGTCCAGCTTTTCCAGAGCCTCCTGCACGTCTGTCTGCTCCACCCAGGGGCGGGTGTGCACACTGTCCATCTTTGTTTTGAGCATGCCCCATTTGCGTTCCAGTTCGCCGGTGAGGAAATCCCAGTCCACACGGGGCTGGGCCGGCGCCGTGTGGCGCACCGGCTCATCGGCGGGCGTGAGTTGCAGTTCCTCATGGTGCACGGGAATGAAGGGCGTGACGCCGAAGCGCTGCTGTATGAGCCCGGCCAGGGTGGTCTGGGCGCCGTTGTCGCCGTGCACAAGCACCACCTTCACCTTGTCGTGCACAAGGGGGGCCAGCCAGTCCTGCAACTGGCTCTGCCCGGCATGGGCGGAAAAGCCGTTGATGGTGACGATGCGGGCCGCGATTTCGGTGTCTTCACCGAACAGGGTGATTTTTTTGGCCTTGTTCACGATGGAGCGGCCGGGGGTGCCCACGGCCTGATAGCCCACAAAAACAATGCTTGCGCCTGGCTTCCAGATATTGTGGCGCAGGTGGTGGCGCACCCGCCCCGCATTGCACATGCCGCTGGCCGAAATGATGATGGCCGGGCCCTTGTGGTCGTTGATGGCCCGTGATTCCTCCACCGACAGGGTGTAGCGCAGATTGGGCAGGGAAAAGGGGTTTTCGCCGTTGTTGCAGAGCAGGTCTTTGGCGTCGTCGTCAAAAAGATTGCAGTGCTGCTCGAAGACCTTGGTGGCGCGGATGGCCAAGGGGCTGTCCACAAAAACGGGCATGTCTTCGGGCAGTTTGCCCTCCCTGTTGAGAGCGTGCAGGCAGTAGAGGACTTCCTGTGTGCGCTCCACGGCAAAAGCGGGGATGATGACCTTTTCGCCCTTGCCGTAGCTGTAGGCAATGGCCTGGGCCAGCTCGTCCACGCTGACCTCTTTGCTTTTGTGGTCGCGGTCGCCGTAGGTGGACTCCATGAAAACATAGTCGGCCTTGGGCGGGTTTTCCGGATCACGGACAATGAGCGACTGGGGGCGGCCGATATCGCCGGAAAAAATCAGGCTGACGGTTTTGCCGTTGTCGTTGATCTCGATGCGCAGCGTGCCCGAACCCAGAATGTGCCCGGCATCGTAATAGACAACGCGGATGCCGGGAGCGGGCTCAAAGGGGGTATGGTAGTCCACCGTGTGGAAAAGGGTGGAGGTTTTTTGCGCGTCCTCCGTGGTGTAGAGGGCATCCGGAGGATTGCTGAGGCCGCGCCGCTGGTATTTTCTGGCTTCCCACTGGGCTTCCATTTCCTGAATATGGGCGCTGTCCTGCAGCATGATGTCCAGAAGCTCGCTGGTGGCTCTGGTGCAGTAGACGGGATTGGAATAGCCCTCGCGCACCATCCTGGGCAGCAGGCCCGAATGGTCGATATGGGCGTGGGTGAGAAGAACAAAGTCAATATCTGTGGGGCGGTAGACTTCGGTTTCGCGGTTGCGTTTTTCAATGGCCTTGTTGCCCTGATGCATGCCGCAGTCGACACAGAAGCGTTTTCCGCAGGCCTCGAGCATGTAGCAGGAGCCGGTCACTGTTTGCGCTGCTCCCAGAAATTGGACCTTCATACGTTCTCCAGTGAGGGGTGAGGCCCGCGCGCGGCGCGGCGGGCGAAATGTTTCTGTAGCCGCAAGTTTTGTGCAGCGTCAAGCAAGGCGCGGCAGAGCCGGGCCGCAGCCGTGGCGGATTGCCTTTGCCTGCGGCTGCGGCTATAGAGAAAACGGCGTTTCTGATGTTGTCCCCGTTTTTCCGCGCGCTTGTGGCGGTTTTGGGGGGGCGGCAAAAAGAACAGGCAAACAGGACAACAAGGAGACCCCATGCCCGAATTGCAACAGAATATTGTGGATGATCTTGCCTCTGTGACCACCGAGTCCTGGCGCACTTTCCGGATCATGTCCGAAATGGTGGGGGCGCTAGATGTGCTCAACGCGCTCACCGTGAACTGCATTTCCATTTTTGGCTCCGCCCGAAGCACGCCGGACTCCAAGACCTATCAGGATGCGGAAAAGATCGCCCGCATGCTGGTGCAGGAGGGCTTCGGCATTATCACGGGCGGCGGCCCCGGCGTCATGGAGGCGGCCAACAAGGGCGCCACCGAGGCGGGCGGTGTTTCCGTGGGCCTGCACATCCATCTGCCGCACGAGCAGGGCTGCAACCCGTATGTGAAAACGCGCTGCGACTTCCGCTATTTTTTCATCCGCAAGTTCATGTTTGTCAAATACGCCATGGCCTATGTGGTCATGCCCGGCGGCATGGGCACTGTTGACGAGCTTGCCGAAGCCTTTGTGCTGGCCCAGACCGGGCGCACGCGGCCCTTCCCCATCATCCTGTACGATTCCGGATACTGGAAAGGGCTTGTGGACTGGCTGCGCACGAGCATGGCTGGCAATGGCTACATCCGCGAAGCGGAGATCGATAAGCTGGTGACCGTTTGCGACACGCCGGAAGAAGTTGTCCGGCATTTGTGCAGGATCGTCATTCTCTAGGCGTGTGCGGGGCCGTGCGGGCGTTTTTTCCCGCAGGGCCCCGCACGGCCCCGCCTCCCGGTCAAACATGGGACGGCCTGATGGCTCTGGCCCTGGCTGAAGCCGAATCTGCGGGCGCTGCGGGCGAAGTGCCCGTGGGCGCGGTGGTGGCGGCGGCGGACGGGCGCGTGCTGTCCAGAGCGGGCAATGCGCCACTGGGCCTGTGCGATCCCACGGCCCATGCGGAAATTCTGGCCCTGCGGGCCGCTGCGGCCGTAACGGGCAATTACCGGCTTTCGGGCTGTGTGCTGGTGGTCACGCTGGAACCCTGCGCCATGTGCGCCGCAGCCCTGATCCATGCGCGGGTGGACGGGCTGGTGTACGGAGCGGCCGACCCTCTGGCCGGTGCCGTGATTTCGCGCGGGGAGTATCTGGACGCTCCCCGGGCCAACCACCGCGTCTGGCACATGGGCGGCATATGTTCCCGGCAATGCGCGGCCTTGCTGCGCGGTTTTTTTCGCCGCAGGCGTCACGGGGCGCTTGGGGCGACACCAGAAAGGGATGCCTGATGCTTGAAGTGACGGTTTTTCTGGGCGGGGCTCTGGTCATGGTGCTGGAGATGGTGGGGGCCCGTGTGTTGGCCCCCCATGTGGGCACATCGGCCATTGTCTGGACAAGCCTGATCGGCGTGGTGCTCGCCTGCCTGGCCCTGGGGGCCTGGGCGGGCGGACGCCTGGCAGACAAAAATTTTTCGCGGCAGAAATTCGGCCTGATTCTGGCCGGGGCTGGGCTGGGCAGCGCTCTTACGGCCTTGAGCCACGGTCTGGTGGGGGAGATGGCCGGGGCTGTGGGCAACCTCTATCTGGCTGCCGTGCTGGCGGCTGCGGGCGTGTTTGCCCTGCCCGCCTTTTTTTTCGGCATGGTTTCTCCCTGCGCCGTCAGGCTGCGCATGAGCGGGGTGGACACGGCCGGGCGCACGGTGGGCAGGCTGTATGCCCTGTCCACGGCGGGCAGCATCGCGGGAACCTTTCTGGGCGGATTTGTGCTCATTTCCTTTTTCGGCAGCGCCAGCATCCTGTGGGGGGTGGCCGCCTGCACCCTGGGCCTTGCCCTGTGCCATGCGCGGGACTGGCGCAAGGCGCAGGCCCTGCTGCTGGCCGCAAGCTGCCTCATGGCCGTGGGCGCGGACCGGTACGGGCAGTGGCAGGAGCAGAAGGGCACGAGCCATCTGGTGGAAAGCCCCTACAACAGCATCCGCGTTTTTGAGGGCATTGACCACGGCGAGGGGGGGCGGAGGGTGCGCCTGATGGCCACGGACCCCGGCTACAGCCAGTCAGGCATGTATCTGGACGCTCCTGCGGAACTGTATTTTCGCTATACCCGCTACTATGCCCTGGGGCCGCTTTTCGCGCCGGGGGCGCGGCGCGTGCTCATGCTGGGCGGCGGAGGGTATTCGGTGCCCAAGTGGCTGCTGGCCCGGCCGGGGCCGCTTGCGCATTGTGACGACATGCGCCTCACCGTGGTGGAACTGGACCCGGCCATGACGGCCACGGCGCGGCGCTGGTTTGCCCTGCAGGACGATCCGCGCCTGACGGTGCGGCACGAGGATGCCCGCGCCTTTCTGAACCGCCAGAAAGAACAGTATGATCTGGTTTTTGTGGACGTGTTCAACTCGCACTATGCCGTGCCCTTCCAGATGGGCACGCGGGAGGCGGCGGCCGCGCTGCGGCGGGCCGTGGCGCCGGGCGGCGTGCTGCTCATGAATGTCATTTCTGCGGTGGAAGGGGAGGACGGGCGCTTGTTCCAGAGCATATACAATGCCCTGCGCTCCGCTTTTGCCCACGTGCGCGTGTACTGCGTGGGGGGCACGGCCCGGCCCCGGGACGTGGGCAACCTGATGCTGGCGGCCTTTGCCGAGGAGCCTGACGGGGCTGCCGAGGCCGCGTGGGAGAAATCCGCCTCTCCCGCGCTTTTGGCCCTGCTGCGCACGCGCTACCGGGGCAGGCTCGACTTTGCCACGCTGCCCCTGACCGACGATTTCGCACCGGTGGAGCGGTATGCGCTCATGCTTTTGCGGCAGTAGGCGAACCTATTTTTCCGCATCGCTTTTTTGCAGGATGCGCCGGATTTTGTTTTTTTCTTCCAGCGTGATGCGCTGTATGATGATGAACGGCCAAACATCGGCCAGCCGCGTGCAGGAAAAATTCTTTCTGCCTTTCAAAAAACACACATAGGCGTTGCCGAGCAGCAACAGGGCAATGCCTGCGACAAGAGGCATGTCTTCGGTATCAATGGGGGCCATTTCGTAAAGAAAATGGCAGAACCAGGCCAGCGCAAGCAGATTGGCCACGGAAATCACGTGGCACAGAATGTCTTTCATGTTTCCTCCTGAAAAAGATATGCCCTGATGTCCCTGTAACGCCTTTTCGCGTTGCGGGCAAATTTTTCGCATCGCGGGTGCAGGCCGCGTCCCTTGCACGGCGGGCCTGTTCTGTTGTAGGCTGCCCGCAAACAGGAGACAGCCGTATGGAACTGCATGGCTTCAGCCCCACGCGCAACGGCGAATACATGCTGCGCATTCTGGGCACAAAGGTTGCCGCTGGCCGGGAACTGACCCTGGTGGAAAGGCTCATGGCCATGACGGCGGCAGGCAGGGTGATGGCTGGCAATTTCGGGCCGGGCCCGGCCGACATGGTTGCCGACAGTCTGGATTTGCCCGAAAGCGTCAAGGGCATGCTGGCCGACTACGCATCGTGACCCGCGCACTCCGGAGAAACACGCGTGAACGAAAGCATTGACGATCTCACAGTACGGTATGAAGAAAACGGCCAGGTCATCATTGACGAGCTGGACAAGGTCGTGCTGAGCAAGGGAGCCTGGGCCACGGTTCTTTTCCGCTACCGGCAGTGGCAGCCGGAAAAGGACTGCTTTGGGCCGGACATGTATGTCATCCGCCGCTACCGGAAGACCAGAGGCGAATACCGCCAGCAGTCCAAATTCAATATTTCCAGCGCCGAGCAGGCCCGCAAGATTGTGGACGCGCTCACTGCCTGGATAGCCTGATTTTCGGGCACAGCCCCTGCCGTGGCAGCCGTTGCCACGCGCTACAGAGCCGCCGCCAGCCCGTCGCCGCGCGGGTCGCAGGCGCCTTGCCACACGCCGTTTTTGCGCCGAAGCAGCGCACCGGCGTGGCCCATCATCTCCGCATAGTCTTCCACCTGCCGCACCGCATGCCCCCGGGCGCGCAGTTCTTCGGCCACAGCCAGCGGGATGCGCCCTTCCAGCTTGAGGTCGTTGGACTCGTCCCCCCAACTGCGACCCAGCAGCCAGCGGGGCGCGGTGACGGCGTCTTGCGGTTCCAGGCCAAAATCCACCATGCGCGTGACCAGGGCGGCAATGGTCTGGGGCTGCCCGTCGCCGCCCATGCTCCCGCAGACCAGCCAGGGTTTGCCGTCTTGCAGGAGCATGGCCGGGGTCAGGGTGTGCAGGGTGCGCTTGCCCCCGCGCAGGCAGTTGACGTGGGAGGCATCAAGGGCAAAGGCGCAGCCCCTGTTTTGCAGGGCAAAGCCCGCGGCCATCACGCCGGAGCCGAATTCGTGGTATATGCTCTGGATAAGGGAAACCGCGTTGCCGGCGGCGTCCACCGCGCCCAGCCAGACCGTGTCGCCGCCGGGCGGCAGGGGAGGCAGGGGGGCTGCCGCCCGGTCCATACGGATGCGCGCTGCCTGCGCGCGCCCGTGCTCGCGGGACAGCAGGCGTGACGCCGGAACGGGAAAAAATTCCGGGTCTGTCAGATAGTGCTGACGATCCAGAAATGCCTCGCGCGTGGCCTCGGCAATGAGGTGGATGTGGTCTGCGCCGCCTTCGGTCAGCGCGGATACGTCCACCTGTTGAAGGATATTGAGAATTTCCAGGGTGGAGATGCCCTGGCTGTTGGGCGGCGGCGTGTGGGCCGTGCAGTGCCGGTAGGACACTTCCAGAGGTTCGGCCCAGTCGGCGCGATGGGCCTTGAGATCCTCCGCCGTGAGCAGCCCGCCCTGCCCGGCAAGGGCCTTTGCGAGCACATGCGCGGTTTCTCCCTGATAAAATTCGTCCGGGCCGTTGGCGGCCAGCCGGTCCAGAGTGGCTGCCAGGCGGGGCTGGCGCAGCACATGGCCCGTGCGGGGCCAGCCGTGGGCGGAGCCAAAGACAGCGCAAAAGTCCTCCCGTTGGGCCAGGGAGGCACCGCCGGGAGCGGTAACCAGAGCCAGGGCGCGGGCCAGAGACGGGCCAACGGCAAAGCCCTCGTGGGCGTAGCGGCGGGCATCGGCCAGAAGGTCGCCCCAGGACAGGGGGGAACGCATGGCCTGCCTGCTCAGCTTGTGAGCCTCGGCCCAGCCGGATACAGCGCCGGGTACGGTAATGGCTGCCAGGGGGCCGCGCTGCGGGATGCGGGCCAGCCCCAGGCGCGCGTACACATCGGGCGCAGCGGCGCGCGCGGCCCGTCCGCTGCCGTTGAGCGCGCGCAGGCGGCCTGTGTCCGCATGGTAGATGAGCCAGAAATTGTCGCCCCCCAGGCCGCACATGTGGGGATATGTCACACAGAGAACCGCAGCGGCGGCAATGGCCGCATCCACGGCCGTGCCTCCCTGCCGCAGCGCATGGATGCCTGCCTGCGAGGCAAGATAGTGCGGGCTTGTGACCATGCCGTGCAAACCCAGAGGGTTGGCGGCGGCGGACGGGGTGGCAGAGTATGCGGGCTTGTGCACGGCGACTCCCGGCGCGGACTGTGCCCCTGCGTAAAAGCACAGGAGCAGTGTTTTTTTGCATCATGCAAAAAAACACTTCCGACTTTTTTTGCGAAATATCAGTGGGATAGTGATTTTTTGTTGTTTTTTTGCAACAGATACCGTTTCTTTCTCCGCCCCAGCGCAGGTGCTTTTTTGAAAAGCTGAAGAAAAATAGCGTATTATATTTATGGCACACATAATGCTTTGCTGTGAGCATGGCATGGGATTGATTTCACAAAAAAGAACTCTCCAACCCGATGGAAATTTTTCAGGAGTTTGCCATGAGCCAGTGCGCCTGCATGTCCCCTCAGGAAGAGCGCGTTGTCAGCAAGAACATTAACCGCCAAGGGCGTGAACGCATTTACAGGATACTGGAACGCAACCAGTTTACCCTGCCCCATGTGGATGTGGAGCGCGCCAAATATTTTACCGAATCCATGCGCGAAACGGAAGGCGAACTTCTGACCCTGCGCTGGGCAAAAGCCCTCAAGAATGTGGCGGAAAAAATCACCGTCTGGATCACTCCCGACCAACTGCTTGCTGGCCGCGTCGGAAAACTGGGGCGTTACGGCATCCTCTATCCGGAGATCGACGGCGATTTTTACCGGGAGGTCTTGGTTGATCTGGAGCATCGCGACAAGAGCCCTTTCCAGATTTCGCAGGAAGACATCAGGACTGTGATGGAAGACATTGCCCCCTATTGGGAGGGCAAGACGTACCATGAGCACCTCAACAAGGTTTTGCCCGCGGAAATCCGCAATGTAACGTATGCTGACGAGCGGGGGCTCAGATCCAAGTTCGTGGTCAGCGAAACTTCTTCTTACCGTTCTGCCCTGCAGTGGGTGCCGGACTATGAAAAGGTCATCAAGCGCGGCTTCATTGATATCCAGAATGAGGCAAGGGAACGTCTGGCCCGGTTGGATACCGGAAATTCCATAGATATTTGGGACAAGAAGCCTTTTCTTGAAGCCATGATCATCGTTTGTGATGCCATCATGATCTGGGCCGGGCGTCATGTGCAGCTGGCGCGGGAACTGGCCGCCGGAGAAAACGATCCCAAGCGCAAGGCGGAACTTTTGCAGATCGCCGAAATCTGCGAGCGCGTGCCCGCCCATCCCGCCCGCACATTCCGCGAAGCCGTGCAGTGCCAGTGGTTTGTCCAGATGTTTTCACGCATTGAGCAGAAGGCCAGCGCCATTATTTCCAACGGACGCATGGATCAATATCTTTATCCTTTCTACAGAAAAGATATTGCGGAGGGGCGTCTGACCCCCTCTCAAGCCAAGGAACTGCTGGAATGCATGTGGGTGGATATGGCCCAGTTCATCGATCTCTACATCAACCCCACCGGCGTGGAATTTCAGGAAGGCTACGCCCATTGGGAAGCCGTGACCATCGGCGGGCAGACCCGTGAAGGAGAAGACGCCACAAATGATCTGACCTATCTTTTCCTGGAGTCCAAGCGCGAATTTCCGCTCAATTACCCGGATCTGGCCGCGCGCATCCATTCCCGCTCGCCCGAGCGCTTCCTGCACGAGGTGGCCCTGACCATCAAGGACGGTTCGGGTTTTCCCAAGCTCATCAACGACGAGGAAGTGGTTTTTCTGAATACCGTCAAGGGGTGCCCCGTGGAGGAAGCCCTGGACTATGCTGTGTCCGGCTGCACGGAAACCCGCATGCCCAACCGGGATACCTATACCTCGGGCTGCGTCTATGTGAACTTTGCCACCGCACTGGAAATGACCCTGTACAACGGGCGCATGCTTCGTTATGGCGATGAACTGGTAGGGCTGGAAACCGGTGATCCCCTTGGTTTTGCAACATGGGAAGATTTTTACGAAGCTTACAAGGCCCAGCACCTGAATCTGTTGCGCAAGGCTTTCCAGCAGCAGCATGTGGTGGACAAACTGCGCCCGCAACACTTTGCCGCTCCCTTGTCTTCGGTACTGCACGATCTCTGCATGGAGCACATGCTGGACCTGCACACAGAAAAAATTCCCGGCGGCGTGGACTATTCCTATTTCGAGTTTCTGGGATACGGCACGGTGGTGGATTCCCTGGCGGCTATCAAGAAGCTGGTTTTCGAAGAGAAGAGGCTGAGTCTCGGGGAAGTCATTGAAGCCTGCAAGGCCGACTTCAGGGGCTATGAGCCTGTGCGCGAAATGTTGCGCAATGCGCCCTGCTACGGCAACAACATCCCCTATGCCGACGCCATCGCCAAGGATGTGGATCGTTTTACGCAGGTTGAGGCCAGAAAGAGCTCCAAGGAGCGCGGTGTGCATGTGGATGTGCGTTATGTGCCCATCACATCGCATGTGCCGTTCGGCAAGGTGGTATCGGCCACGCCCAACGGTCGCCATGCCTGGACGGCCCTCTCCGACGGTTCTTCCGCTTCCCACGGTGCGGACAAAAATGGTCCCACGGCGGTACTGCTCTCCAACTACCACTCCAAGAACTACGGCATGACCAACCGCGCCTCGCGCCTGCTGAACATCAAGCTCTCGCCCAAATGCGTGGCCGGAGACGAAGGCACGGAGAAAATCATCAATCTTATCCGCACATGGTGCGACCTCAAGCTGTGGCACATCCAGTTCAATATCGTAAACCGCGAAACCCTGCTCAAGGCGCAGAAAGAGCCGGACAACTACCGGAGCCTTCTGGTGCGTATCGCCGGGTACAGCGCCTACTTCTGCGATCTGTCCCGCGATTTGCAGAACGATATCATTGACCGCACGGAGCACGAGGGTCTTTAGCCCGGATGCGCCAACCGGGGGAGGATTTTCCTCCCCCGGAAAGTGCCGGGAGCTTCACTGCGCCCCGGACAGGGAACAGGTCACGGTCTTGCTCCCGCTGGCGCGAAATCCGCGCGGCGGGTATTTGCCCTTCGACAGGGAGAGAGGGTCTTCCATGACGGATACGCAGACAAGCGGCATTGTTTTCAATGTGCAGAAATTCAGCGTACACGACGGCAAGGGTATCCGCACCCTGGTTTTTCTCAAGGGCTGTCCCTTGCGTTGTCGCTGGTGCAGCAATCCGGAATCACAGGTGCGCGATCCCGAGCATGCCTTCAATCCCGGCCGCTGTCTGACGGCACAGGTTTGCGGGCGTTGCCTTGCGGCCTGCCCCCACGGGGCGCTCAGCCTCGAGGACGGGCTGATCCTCCACCACGCGAAAAAATGCCGCCAGTGCTTTTTTTGTGTGCGAGCCTGTCCTTCCGGAGCGCAAAGCGTCTATGGCGAAAGGATGACCGTGGGCGCAGTGCTGGATGCGGTGGAAGAGGACGGCGTGTTTTACCATCGTTCCGGCGGCGGCATGACTCTTTCCGGCGGTGAGGCTCTCATGCAGCACGAATTTTCCCATGCCCTGTTGCGTGAGGCCCGCCGCCGCCGTATCAATACCGCCATGGAAACATGCGGTTGCTGTTCATACGAGTGCCTGCGCGAGGCCTGCCGGCATCTGGATGCGCTGATTTTTGACATCAAATGTCTGGACCCGCGCAAGCACAAGGAGCAAACAGGCGTGGACAATGTTCTGATTCTGGAGAATTTCCGTCGGCTGTGCGAAGATTTTCCCGATCTGCCCGTCAGGGTGCGCACGCCGGTGGTGCCCGGGTTCAATGACTGCGAGGAGGAAATACGCGCTATACGCGCTTTTGTTCCGCACAGGCCCAATATTGAATATGAATTGCTGGCCTACCATCGTATGGGCGAGCCCAAGTATGCCTATCTGGGGCGGCGTTACGAGATGGAGAGGGCTGCCCTGGACGAATCCGCCATGCAACGCTTGCGGGCGATTGCGCGGACGTAATATACCCGCCTGTCGGCTGTTTTTCATGCATGAGGGAGGCAAACATGAAAATCGGATTTTGGGGCGTAGGGTTTATGGGAGCTCCGTTGGCGCATCGGCTTGCGGAAGCTGGCTATTCGGTGCGGGCTTACAGCCGTGAGATGTCCAAGGCGTTGGCCGCAGTCGGACAAAAGGGCACGGCGACGACCCGGCGGGCAGATCTGGCGGAGTGCGGCATTCTTTTTACCTGTCTGGCCCTTCCGGAGCATGTGCGTTGCGCCGTTGCCGGGCCGGCCGGCCTGTATGGGCGCATGGCTTCCGGCAGCATGCATGTGGAATGCAGCACCATTGATCCCGCGCTGGCCGAGAGCTTGGCCGAAGAAGCCGCTACTCACGGTATCGCCTATGTGCAGGCGACACTGGGCAAAACGCCCCAGATGGCGGCCAGGGGCGAAGCCCCGATGTTTGTGGGGGGGAAACCGCGGACAAGGAAAGAATATGGCCGGTGCTTGAGGCTATGGGCCTGCCTGTGGATGTGGGCAGTATCAGGGCCTCCTGTGCTGTGAAGCTCGTCAGCAACCTGGTGGGTATGACCAATCTGGCTGTGCTGGCCGAAGGCATGCGGCTGGGGCGGGAAGCCGGTCTGCCGCAGGATCTGCTGCTGCGGATTCTGATGGATAGCGGCGCACGCAGCTTTCAATTGGAAAACCGCGGCCCCATGATGGCGCAAGGGGATTTCACGCCGCGCTTCCTGTTGCGTCTTGCCCACAAGGACATGCGCCTGGGGTGCGAAATGGCGCGGCAGCAACAAGTTTTTTGCCCTATCATGGAAGAGGCGCGCGCGGCGTATGCTGCTGCCGAGGCGCAAGGCCTCGGAGAAAAAGACTGTGCCGCTGTCAGCGAGCTTGCCTTGACCGCACGCGAAACGGGAAAGCCGGGGGAAGATGCCTGAGTGTGAGGGGTGTTGCTGGCCGTGATACCTTTTTTCGGGCAATACGCAGAATAATTTTTCGGCAGACCGCAGAGTCTGTGCAAAAAAACACTGAATTCCGTGTCCGGGTGTTGTTTTTTTGCACAGACTCTTTTGTTTTGGCTCTAGACCATCAGGTCTTTGTTCTTTGACACCAAAAGCTTGAGGCTGGCGAG
>ERZ773099.1754-NODE-1754-length-15667-cov-10.630092_pt1 | contig 15667 bp, 14 predicted proteins | sample MGYA00511120_ERZ773099 | MGnify/ENA primary metagenome ERZ773099 (study PRJEB29015, sample SAMEA2738012) | human oral metagenome | biome: human oral; feature: human-associated habitat; material: dental | place: China | collected 2104 ...
TGCGGCCTTCGTGCTGCCGCCCTTTCTGGAGGACCTGATCCGCGAGGACCGATGCGGGGATTTGGAAAACAGCAGGTGAAGCATGGTGCGCCATACGGTTCCTAATGGCAAATGCCATTTGCCCCCGATACACGTAAAAACAGGACCACCAGCTAAGCCGGCAATCCTGTTGCAGGTTAGTTCACTATCTTTACATAACCTCCAGGGCATGGAGCACCACGGCGAAGAGCCTCTTCACAGCATCAAAAGCACCCTATAAACTTCATCACTGTGGCAACTATCGTTGTAGAGGCAGCCATTGACAAGACATTTGCATTGGTGACATGGACGCCTTCAGGAAGATGTTCTTTGAAAAATTCTGCAAGAGGCGCACCTATAATGCCTCCCAGTAAGCCGGAAAACAGAGCTGCAGAAACCGTTCCATCGAACAGGAGGACACAGGCCGGCCCCACACTGACTACGGGAACATAAGTGGCATACCATCCCCCCTTGTCGAATTTGTTGGCGTAAAGCAGAACCCCTATAGCGGTCCCAACAAACTGAGACAAGATGATTGCAGGTAAAGCGTCGCTACCATAAGAGGGGAGGTCCTTATTGACCATCCAGTCCACCGTCACCCCAATCAGTAGGAAAACCGAAGCCACCTCATTACCATAAAATTGGGCTTCTGAGAAATCTGCCAGGCACCTGCGGACAAACCATCCTGCGGAAAAAACATCGGGCTCGGGACTGGGCGTTTTCGGGTAATCGGCTATCGGCTTCTTCTCCACCCAGGGTAGTGCCCTGCACACCATACAGGTCAATATACCCACGAAGGCCATGGTCAACACATTGGAAACAACACCCGGAAGCTTCAAAGGAATGATGATGGATTCCGCCAACCAAGTCGCAAAAGGGGCGCTGAGCAATCCTGCCATGGCCGAGCCCACAAGGAGCGCAGGAAGACTTGGGCCATACAGCAGCATAATTGATGGAGGCGCCCCTACAACCGTGATAAAGGTAGCTACCCATGTCGTACCCATCGAATCGAAAAGGCCGATGTACCGATAGACAAAAATAGCCAGCCCCAGAGAGAGAAGCTGAGAAGCAAGAACCCATGGAAAAATACTTGGACTGCCGTAACAAACGGAAAACCCCATAAGCCTCGAATTGTTCTTTGCTAAGAACCAAGCGGCAATCCCCCCGAGGATAATTCCCGCTCCTGCAAACACACCCGCGTAAAATTGGGCCTCCACAAAGTTCATGAGAAACCAAAGGATCTGCTTGCCGAAAACACGCGTTATACCGTCAATCACATAACTGTACGTCAGGGCACCCCCTTTCCCCGAAATTGCGCCAAGCCCGGAATAAAAAGCAAACCCCATTGCGATAACAACAACAAATCCCACTAAAGAACCATTCTTTTTTTTCATTCTCCGACTCCTCAATAATATTCGTCAAGATAACGAATATAAATATCCGTGGCCGTCTTTACGGAGTCCACCATCACGTATTCGTCCGTTTGATGGGCAAGCTTATCGTCTCCGGGTCCCATAATGATGAAGGGAATCGGATGGAACACGGTGATCTGGGACATATCCGTATAGAAATATAAGCCCTTCTCCTCCGTATTCATAGCTTTTTCCCCAAGCAATTTTCGCATTCGCGACAAAATCGGAGCATCAGCAGGGGTCTCCATTGCGGGACGATTGTTGAGGACCTCCAAGTCCAGCCGTATTCGAGCATCCTCAGAGCAGATCCTCCGTATTACCTCCTCCGCCCTCGTACAAACAAGCCTGTGATCCTGTCCCGGAATTATCCGGATATCCAACTCCATGATCGCCTCGGCTGGAATAACGTTGGTCATGATCCCACCCGTCAGCCTTGTGACGGAGATGCTTGCTCTTCCCAAAATGGGATGTGACGTTTTCATATCCAAAAAAGCTCTTAATCCGTGATGAAAATCCATAAGCATGTCGATCGCGTTACGTCCCAATTCTGGCCTGGATCCATGCGCCTGAACGCCGTGAGCCGTAATACGCATCCACAGGGCCCCTTTTTCACAGGTCCCGATCCTGTTCTCCGTGGGCTCGGCGATAATGATTTCCCCCACCTTGTTAAAAATTCCCTGTCCCACCATGGAGCAGATTCCCATGCCTCCGTTCTCCTCATCGGCCGTATAGCAAAAATACACGCTTTTTTTAGGACGCCTTCCGCTTTCGAGCAATGCTAAGGCCGCCGCAGTCATAGCCGCAACGCCGGCCTTCATGTCCGAGGCTCCTCGTCCAAAAATCTTGCCATCCGTCTCGTAAGCGGAGAGAGGCGGGTAAACCCACTTGGAGGGGTCCCCAAACGCTACAGTATCCAAATGCCCCACAAAAGCAAGGCAGCCTTCATCCCGTTCACCGGGAACTTCAACGACAAGCGAACTCCTTTTTGCATCATGTTTTATCTTATGCATAACGGTATTTTTCGGGAAGCAGGAGGCGATGTGATTGACTATCTTATCCTCGTTCCCCTCAGGTTGGCTGCTGTCGATGACAATCAGTTCTTTGAGTAACTCAACGCTTCGCTCAGCATACGTCATAAGATATTCCTTACATAAACCAGCTTATTGACCGGCTTATCTTTTGTAAGAGAACATCGCCAAATCCCCCACACCGGTTCTGCGCAGCATTCCGTATTTACTGACCCAGCCTCCGGCTCCGCCGTTTCTACGGTAGGCACGATTTTCAAAGGAAACGATCTGACCGTTGACAATAGTGTATGTTGCCAATTTATCCTTCCTGTCGATAATCGTAACGTTTGCCAAAGCGCCAACTCCCAAATGCCCCATCTTTTCTTTCCACCAGGGATTGAACGTCCTCTTCGCCAAGAGCCCCGCGGGGTTGCAGGTCATGGTGGCCACGGCGTCAGAAAGACTTAAAACCCCCATTTCAGCTAACTCGACGATGGCAGGGATATTGTCGCGAGTATCTCCAAACCCCTTCATAGTTGCATCATTCTGCCCATCGGAGATCAGGATCCCCACTTTTTTCGAGGCTAAAGCGTCATAGGCCAGTTCCTGTGCATCTTTAGGTATTTGAAGCCCCTCCCTGCTTCCTCTCCCCTCCCGCAGCATCGTTGTCACAAACTCGGCCGTCACATTATCCCCTATAAGGTCAATAACTGCCTGCATCCCCTCCGCCGGAGCCCAGTGGGTACCGCATCCGGCCGCAGTGGCATGAGCCAGATGCAAGGGGCGCCCTCGGGACAGCTCCACCATACGCTGAGCGTGAGAAGGATCCTGGGTGTGACTCATATAAACAAGCCCAACCTCCGAGGTAATTTTGAAAATCTTGTCGATATTTTCATCCGACATAATGAAGTGTCCCATGTGGTCCTTGATTCCGATTGTCAGCGGCGCAGTCGTAATGGTAATACCGTTGCGGCTCATCTTCGTGCAGGCAATATCAGGGTCCAGCTCCCCCCTGAACATCTGGATCAATTCCTCCACGTCCAGCATAGTTCCCAATACATTCACGGCCCCCAGGTAAACGCCGAGATTCATCGGAACGCCATGGTCGACCTCCGCCCCCAGAAGCGACGGTGCCATAAAGGTATTGCCAGCACCGGGGGACAGCCCCAAGGTTACGCCATCTTCAACAGCGCAGAAAATCGGATTGGTACTGACCTCAAATAAGTCCCCCAGATGCAGGTGCATGTCAATCAGGCCGGGAATCACAATGAGCCCTTCACAGCTGATGAGCATGTCCCCCTTTTCCGCCGTTATGCTGTCCGAGACCTCCGCGACGCTGTCCCCCACAATCGCCACGTCCTTAACAGCCTCAATCCGATTTTTCGGGTCAATGAGCAGGCCGCCTTTCAGGATCACCCTCCCGCCAGCAGGCAGCCCTTCTCCGGGACCGCGGCAAACCCCATCCCTCACAAAAGCGATAACATCGTCCAAAAGCTTTACATTAGCTGGATACATATTCCTTTCACTCCCCTCATTTTTTACAGGGAATTTTCCCTGTAAAAATAATAACAAAATAAAACAGGAATTTAATTGTCCCTGTGATATAGCAATACCTCTGAAATTTTTGGCCAGACAAGACAAGCGAATATAATCAGGAGGGACGAAAAGGGCTACAAAAACACGCGCCGAGAAGGAATCGAGTATCAAACGGGGCATCCTGGAAACGCCGCCCCAAATCCTTATTCCGTTTCAGAAAGGCTGTTTATGGGAAATAAAATACAGCTTATAGGCAATTTCTACGTTCAACTGCTGGTCTCGATCACTCAAATCGCTCCCAATAAGTTTGCAGAGTTTTGAACGCCGATACTTCATGGAATTGTAATGAATGAACAACTCTCTGGCGGCACGTTTCAGATTCCAACCGCAGTGAATTAAAGTCCGGAGCGTCCTCAGGAGTTCGCTGTGATACTTTGTATCATATTCTACAATGGGCTGAATATATTGAGCGCAAAGCGCGCCGGCATCCTCACTGTTGGCTGCGGAAGCCAAAAAACGATAAATGCCCATTTTTTCGTAATGGATCACGCAGTTTGACAAACGAAGCTGACTCCCTAAGGTCACCGTCGTTTGAGCTTCATTGAAGCTTGCGCCGATATCTTTGATGTTGGCCCGATATCTTCCCACCCCAATGGTCACCGTATATTGGCCTATTGCCGTCAACTGCTCGCGAATACGAACGAATGCGAGGTCCAATTTATCTTGCATTTCCATCCGTTTATTCTCCGGGAGCGAGATGATATACACGATATGGTCGCTCTGCTTGTAGTACCTGGCATTTTCAAACTCACACAGAATATTGCGGGTAACGATATCGAAAACCAGATCCAGAGCCCTCCCAAGGTTTTCATACCCCTTGTTGTTTACGCATTGTAGATAGGAACATTTAAAGTCGTCGACATCGGCGATAATCACGCATCCCCCGTCCCGAAAATCCCAGCCGTAGAGGCGGGAACGATTATGGATCTCGTCTTCGGACCTGATATTGTGAAAAAGCAAATCACTGATGAACTCGTCCCGATACTTTTCCTCTATCCTCTGATTGGAAATACGGCTCTGGAGATGAAGGCTCAGAATGATGCCCGCATACTCCACAGCCATACGAACGTAATTGTCGCATGCAGAATAGACGACTCCCTTTTCCGTCAGAATATAGCCAAAAGATGCATTGCGGCTGTTGACTTGATAAACATCATAACCATCAAACCAATCTTTACTATCAAGCCAATCCTTCGTCAAATGTTCCGGATCCATATTGTTCAGGGACAAAGCCAGGGACGAATGCCCATTCGAAAAACTCAGTTCCTTGAAACAGGTATTGATAAAGGCAACGGGCGCGCCAATATTGCGGTGCAAGACCCGCAGGATTTCCTCCGTATCCTCCCCGCTCACTGCCAGGTCAAGAAAATCCTTATGAATCTGTTCCGAATACATCAAATTAACAGCCTGCTGGTCAACGATGCGGGAAAGCACCGGATTAATGATATCGGTAAAGGCATATTCCTCAGGGATTGAGATCAAGGGCAGGCCCAGCTCGTTTGCCGTTTCAATCGCTTTTGGCGGCAAATATCCAATAAAACGACTCAACTTGACCCCGAAAGCAGCGATTGCGGCGTCATTGAGACGGCGAATCAGAAAGCTGAGATAATGGAGATCATCCTTGACCGGATAAGCGGAAGTTATAAGGAATTCGCCGCCCTTCATCCAATTATAGATGTCAGGGGCATCCATGACGCTGACCATGGACACTGTCCGCTGAAGTCCATGATGGCCGGCGACAACCAATAGTCTGCTCAATGAAGGAATACGCAGCATTTCTTCGACAGTCATGATTCAGTATCTCCCGGGTTCCAGTTCATGATCGAGGCCGAAAAGAATTACCCGGATTCCCATCACCGCCGCCTCCGCCGGCCCCGTGCGGGCGGGCGCGGCAATCCTTTTCCGTCCGCTTTTCTGCCTGCCCCCTCCGGCGTCTCGCCACGGGACTCCGCGATCAGGTCGCGCAACGTCGCGGCACGCTCGAAGTCCAGCCGCTCCACCGCCTCCCACATGGCACGCTCCAGCTCCTTGACCGTGAGCTTCGGGGCGTCGGCCTCGTCGCCCCCCCGCTCGCCGCGCTCCGCGCCGTCCAGCGAGTAGGCCTCCAGCAGCTCCTGCGGCAGCAGGCTCTTGATCTCCTTCTCGATGTTGCGCGGCACGATTCCGTGCTTCGCGTTGAACGCCATCTGCTTCTCGCGGCGGCGTCCCGTCTCGTCCACCGCCCTGCGGATGCTCTCCGTCTCGGCGTCCGCGTAGAGGATGACCGTACTGTCCACGTTCCGGGCCGCGCGCCCCATGATCTGGATCAGCGACCGGTAGGAGCGCAGATACCCCTCCCGATCCGCGTCCAGGATGGCGACGAGCGTCACCTCCGGCAGGTCCATGCCCTCGCGCAGCAGGTTGATTCCCACCAGGACCTGGACGTCCCCCTTGCGCAGGTCGCGGATCAGCTCCGCCCGCTCGAAGGTGTTCAGCTCCGAGTGGATGTAGCGCACCTTGAACTTCAGCTCCCGCAGATAGTCCGCCAGGTCCTCGGACGAGCGCTTCGTCAGGGTGAGGACCAGCGCGCGCTCTCCCTTCTCCGACACCGTCCGCAGGCGTTCGATCAGGTCGTCGATCTGGTCCTTCGCGGGCAGGACCAGCACCTCCGGGTCCGGGATGCCCGTGGGGCGGATCACCTGCTCCACCACCTGCGCGGAGTGCTCCAGCTCATAGTCGCCCGGCGTGGCGGAGACGAAGACCGCCGTGTGCAGGTGCCCCTCGAACTCGTGCCACTCCAGCGGCCGGTTGTCCAGGCAGGAGGGCAGCCGGAATCCGTTTTCCACCAGCACGGTCTTGCGGGCGCGGTCGCCGTTGAACATGCCCCGAACCTGAGGCAGCGTGATGTGGGACTCGTCCACGATCATCAGGAAGTCCTCGGGGAAGAAATCGACCAGCGTGCCGGGCGGGTCGCCGATATTGCGCCCGTCCAGGTAGACGGAGTAGTTCTCGATGCCCGAGCAGTACCCCACCTCGGTGAGCATCTCCAGGTCGTAGCGCGTGCGCATGCGGATGCGCTGGGCCTCCAGGAACTTCCCCTCGTTCGTGAAGCGCTCCTCCATCCGGGCCAGCTCCGCCTCGATCAGGGGCTTGGAGCGCTCGATGGCGTCCGTCTGCGTGACGTAGTGCTGCGCCGGGAAGATCGACGCCTCCGGCATCCGCTCCACCAGCTTGCCCGTCAGGGGGTTCACCAGGTCCACCCGCTCGATCTCGTCGTCGAAGAAGGTGACGCGGATACAGTTCTCGTCGTAGGCGGGGAAGATCTCGATGGTGTCGCCCCGCACGCGGAACTTCCCGGCCTCCAGCACCGTGTCGTTGCGCTCGTAATAGTTCTCCATCAGGTGCTGGAGAAAGGCGCGGTGCTCCCACCGGTCGCCCTCGGCGAAGGAGAAGATGGCGTTCTCGTAGTTCTCGCGCTTCCCCAATCCGTAGATGCAGGAGACGCTGGCGACGACCAGCACGTCGCGCCGCTCGATCAGCGCCTTGGTGGCGGCCAGCCTCAGCCGCTCGATACGGTCGTTGACGGAGGCGTCCTTTTCGATGTAGGTGTCGCTGGACGGGATGTAGGCCTCCGGCTGATAGTAGTCGTAATAGCTGACGAAGTAGTGCACGGCGTTCTCCGGAAAGAACATCTTGAACTCGCTGTAGAGCTGCGCCGCCAGCGTCTTGTTGTGGGCCAGCACCAGCGTGGGACGGTTGACCGCGGCGACGACGTTGGCCATCGTGAAGGTCTTGCCGCTGCCCGTGACGCCCATCAGGGTCTGGAAACGGTCCCCCTGTCCGAGTCCCCGGGTCAGGGCCTCGATGGCCTCCGGCTGGTCGCCCGAGGCGGGCCAGTCCGAGTGCAGGATGAAATTTTTTGAGAGCAAGGTCCGATGCCTCCAACACGAAAGATTCAAGGGAAGCGCCGATGGAGCCTGCGCGTCCTCATTCACATCCTCAGCCCGGAGGGGGCTCCCGCCGAACGCAGCTCCGCTCCCCGCAGGCACAGCGATGTTCCAGCCTCCCTCCTTCAAGTTTCCTATCCTCGGAAGCCGTTTGTCAAGGGTGTTTTCCCGCGGCATTGCCACAAAGTTCATCAATACGGTATACTATTGAAGAGTTAATACGACTAAAAAGCTAATATGATACCCAAAGCAGCAAAAAATCGGGGTCTCGGAAGGAGTGCAATCCATGGCGGAGAATTGGAAGGATACCCTTACGGACAAACTCTGCGATGCTTTTCTGAAGCTCGAGACGCGCCAGGAGGTCTACGACTTTCTGGAGGATGTCGCCACTATCGGGGAGCTCAAGGCGTTATCCCAGCGGCTGGAGGTGGCCCGTCTGCTGAGCCAGGCGAAGACCTACCCCCAAATCGCCCAGCAGACGGGGGCGAGCACGGCCACGATCAGCCGGGTCAAAAAATTTCTGGACTACGGGGCCGGCGGGTACAAGATCGTCCTGGACCGAACCAAGGACGCATAATTCCAATTCCAAATCATTCGTATGCTTCGTTGTTTTTGCTCACCTTGCTCGACGTACTTTTCTGTACGCCTGGTGAAGAAACTAAGCGACCCGCTCAACTCGCTACGCTCGTTGGCGGTCTGCTTATCCGCTACGGTTCGCAAAAGCCGCCTTGCCTACAAGTGATTTGGAATTGGAAGAAGCCCCAGGCGGCGGGTAAAGGGCAAGCCAAAACGGGACAGGGGAGAAATTCGGCACTCTGCGCTCTCTTTTTGGTTTGCCCGGCGCCTCAGAGACCGCCCTTGTGAAAACCTGCGAAAAAGGCCCCAATCCTTTCCTTCAGTGCAACGGGCCACAGGCATTCGGAGCAGAGGCCGCAGGATTCTCGTCCCTCAGTCCCGGAAGAACCTTATGCTTCCCCTCGCCGCATCGACGCGGCAGCGCATCCCCAGGGGCAGCGTCGCCATCGGAAAATCATGCCCGGTCCGGACCCCCGCAAGGACGGGCTTCCCGAAACCGGAGAAGAAGTCGCGTATCAGGGCCTTCACGCCGTAGGCCGGCTCCGCCGCGTTCGGGCAATCCGTAAAGTCCCCGATCAGCACGCCCGCCGCCTCCTCGAACTTCCCGGCGAGGCGCAGGTGGTGGAGCATCCGCGCCACTCGGGGGACGGTCTCCCCCACATCCTCGATCAGCAGTATCTTTCCCCGTGTGTCCACCGCGTAGGGCGTCCCCAGGAGCGAGGTCAGCAGCGCCAGGTTGCCCCCGGCGAGACGCCCCTCGGCGACGCCCCCGCAAACTTCCTCGATTGCGCTTCCCTCGGGGTTGCGAAATTCCATCTCGGAGCCGGGCTCCATCGACAGCGCCGCGTCGAGGCTCGCACGCGAGAACGCGTCGAAATCCCGGAGCATGTTCGACTTCACCATGGGACCGTGAAAGGTGATCAGGTCCGCCCTTTGATTGAACAGGACGTGAAAGGGAGTGATGTCGCTGTACCCGACGAAGATCTTGGGGTTGGCCCGAACCGCATCCAGGTCCACATGCTCCAGCACGCGGCAGGCGGAGTTTCCGCCCCGGAGACAGAAGATCGCCTTCACGCCGGGGTCGGCGAAGGCCGCGTTCAGCTCCTCCGCACGCGCCTCCGGTTCCCCGGCCTCATAGCCGTGCAGGGCCGCCGAGACGAGCCCGCTCATGCGCACTCCGTATCCAAGCTCCTCGAAGCAGCGCCGGCACGCCGCGGCATCCTCCGCCGAGATCGGGGACGAGGGCGCCAGGAGGGCGACCGTCCCGCCCTCCCGCAGTTTCTCGGGATAGATCATCGTCATCCTCTTTCGCGCTCCCGGCTCAGAACATCAGGTTGGTGATGAAGACGGCGGCCAGCATCCCGGCGAGATCGGCGAGGAGCCCGCAGGGAAGCGCGTGGCGCGTCCTGCGGACGCCGACGGCCCCGAAGTAGACGGCCAGGACGTAGAACGTCGTGTCCGTCGCCCCGGACATGATCGAGGCCATGCGTCCGATCAGGGAATCCGGGCCGTGAACCTTGAACAGCTCGTTCATGATGCCGTTGGCCCCGCCGCCGGAGAGGGGACGCATGATTGCCATGGGCAGGACCTCCGCAGGCATACCGATCAGCTCCGTGAGGGGCGCCAGCAGCTTCGCGAGATACCCCATGGCCCCGGAGGCGCGGAACACGCCAATAGCGACCAGCATCGCCACGAGGAAGGGGATGATGCGGACGCCCGTGTAGAACCCCTCCTTGGCGCCCTCCGTAAAGGTCTCGTAGACCTTAACCTTTTTAACGACGCCATAGGTGCAGATAACCAGGATAATGACGGGAATGGCGTACAGCGAGATCGCATTGACGACATTGACGAACATGTCCTTCCCCCCTACTCGGCGTCCGCCGCAGGATTCGAAAACGCCTCGTCGAAAATTTTGTCCGGCTTGCTCACACGGAAGCGCCGCATCCGGGACATCGTCCTGGCGGCGATCACCGCGACGATCGTGGAGACGAGGGTGGCTATGATTGTGGGGCCGATGATCTCGACGGCATTGGAAGACCCGGCCGCCACCCGATAGGCGATCGTCGTCGCGGGGATCAGCGTCACCGAGGAGGTGTTGATCGCCAGGAACGTGCACATGGAGTCCGTCGCGGTGTCCTCGGTGGTGTTGAGCTCCTGAAGGTCCTGCATCGCCCGAATGCCGAAGGGCGTCGCCGCATTTCCCAAGCCGAAGACGTTGGCCGCCAGGTTCATCAGGATGGAGCCCATGGCCGGATGGTCGGGAGGAACGTCCGGGAACAGACGCACCATCAGGGGTTTGAGCATGAGGGCCAGCTTGCGCACCAGGCCGGCGGCCTCCGCGATCTTCATCATGCCGAGCCACAGGGTCATCACCCCGATCAGGCCGATGGAGAGCTCCACTCCCGTGTTGGCGCTGTCGATCGCCGCTTTCGTAATGGCTTCAACGTTGCCGGTCGCGATCCCCACCACGATGCCGATGAACAATAAACCGAACCAGATGATATTGATCATCCCGCCACCTCCTGCATAAAATCTCCGCGGCGCGGCGGACCCGCCGCATGCGGACTCATGAAAGTCATTTTACTATTCTATCATTGTTTCAGATTACTTCGCAAAAATCTCCCATATTATTTATGGCGTCCGCACGATCTGTATTTCCACGCATTACAAAATTCTCTGTCTGCGACTATGCTCTGCTTCGAGTGGGGTTGTTCGATTGACCGACTGAATTCCGAAACGCTCAATCCAGCAATCCAAATAAAATACAGATGGAACAGGAAGGAGCGATTTGCCATGCCCGATTTTCCCAACCCGTTTTCCGGCAACGTCGACCGAAAGGTCAACAAGGAGGAGCTGGTGCAGGCCCTGCGCGTCGACATCGCCGGGGAGCTCGAGGCCATGTTTCTCTACGACGCCCACGCCCAGGCGACCGACGATCCCCTGGTGCGCAAGGTCCTGATGGACATCCGGGACGAGGAAAAGGCCCATGTCGGCGAGCTGATGACCCTGCTGCGCTACCTGGAGCCCAACTGGTCGGACTTCCTCGCCGAGGGGGAGGGGGAGGTCCTCGAGGTCATGGAGGAACTCGGCATCGCACCCTCCAAGCGGGATGCCGCCCCCGGATCGACCGTCGGCAGCCTCATCGAGAAGTAGCGGCCGATCCGAAAGAGAAGGAGGCATAAAGGTTATGGAAGATTATCTCGGGAGAGATGCCTCTCCCCTTTCCGAGGAGTTCTGGAAGCGGCTGGACGAGGCCGTCGTCGAGACGGCAAAGGAGACCCTCACGGCGCGGAGGTTCCTGCCGCTGTACGGCCCCCTGGGGCCCGGAGTGCAGGTAGCGCCGACCGACAGCCCGGTCCGCGAGGAGAAGACCGAGAACGGCTTCACCTTTTCGCCCAGGCGTTCTTTCGTCGAGGTGCCGCAGCTCTCCGAGGACCTCTGGCTCCTGTGGCGCGACCTCGAGGCGGCCGAGCGGGAGGGACAGCCGGCCGACCTCTCCCCCGTGCGTATAGCGGCGCAGGCCCTCTGCCGCCGCGAGGACCAGATGGTCTTTTATGGGGTCAAGTCCCTGGGCGTGGACGGCCTGCTCACCGTCTCCGGCGTCAACAAGCTCAAGCGCGGCGACTGGGGGACGGGCGAGGGGGCCTTCATCGACATCGTCTCTGGGGTCTCGGCCCTGCAGCAGAAGGGGCGCATGGGCCGCCACACCCTGATCGTCAGCCCGGACCTGTTCGTCCAGCTCCACCACATCCAGCAGGGCACGGGACTCATGGAGATCGAACGCGTCCGCCACCTTCTGGAGGGACGCATCTTCCAGGCCACGGTGCTCCAGCCCGGAACCGCCCTGCTGCTCTGCGCCCAGCCGCAGTACATGGACCTGCTGGTCGGACAGGACATCCGGACGGCCTACACCGAACAGGTGGAGCTGAACCACCACCTCCGCATCCTGGAGACGGCGCTTCCCCGCATCAAGTATCCCGATGCCGTGGTGGTCTATCGGGCCGAATAACCCCGGATAGCTGCCGGACAGCCGGCCCGGCCATTCGAGAACCGTTTGCATTCAGGGCGTGTCAGGTCACCGGCACGCCCTGAACTTATTGAAGCTCCCTGGAACCCACCCGACGTGAGGGGTATTTTCCTGTCCGCTCTACATATTCCGGTAGAATCACCTATTGCCAACCCGAAGCATTCATATTTCACTGAGTTCAGTCAAAAAAGTTATGTTCCGAGAACACCATGAAGCCGATTCGTTTGCCATACGAGGCTACGCGCCCGACGCGGACCCGATGAACGAACTTCCTCCGAACGCAGGCGCGAAGCGCCCCTCGACCGGTCCGTTTCGCGCTTTTTCGTACCCTCGTCCTCCCCTCTCCGGAGGGCTCGAGACCGAAGCCGGGGCCGAAGAAGGAGGTACCGATAGGGAAAACGACGCCTGACGGATCGGTTCCACCGTTCACGAACGTTCCCGCTCCCTCGGCTCGATGAACGACAGCCTGCCGAATCAGCTTTCTGGGTTCTAACATTAAGGTGCTCAACGGGTTTTATGAGGTAAAAAATATATGAATCATAACAGCATGGACCGCGCTTATCGTTATTATCTGGCAGCCTGCACACTGCTTGAATGTAAAAATGTCAGCGAAGCGCTTGAATTGTTTCAGAAATCGCTTGCATTAGATAAACACTTCAAGACATTGGGAAAAATATCACTTTGCTATCAACAACTTGGCTCGATCGATCTGGCTCTCGAGTATATCGAATCAGCCTTTAACGCAAATCCCAGGAACAACAAAACTGCGTATATCTTTGCAGAGCAACTGAAACGTAATGGCAATACGGCTAAAGCAAAGGAGGTCCTTCAGTTCATATTAAAAGTAAATCCCTCTTACAAAAAAGCCGAGATGCTTTTAAATGAGATTGGAATTTTATCTTAAGCGTCGACTGTGATTGGATCAGATAGTCCTTAACTTTTTGATGAGAGGATTAACCGTATCCGGCTTGGAAAACCGAGGAGATACCGATGCGGCAATCTTTTGATTGCTGCACCAATTAAGAAGTGAGGAGAATGGTTATGTTGGTCCAGTATTCTTTAAAGTCGTTTCTGTCAGGACAACTAATCCAGGGGGAAATTTATCTGGTTATTGAAATATACATTGATCGCAAAAAAGGCTGTGGTTATAGCAATGCGTACTATAGGATTGTGGATAGCACAGGTTGTCCAGCAATTTATGAAGCCGACGGCTTTGAAATCGTTTCAGGGAACTTAGATGGATATTGTCTGGCAGAAGACGATGATGGCGACATAACGATAACCCATAAACTGATTTTTGAGGCGGGAACAAATACGTTTTGGGAAGTATATTTTGACAATCCCACCGATAATGAAAGGGCCTTATTGGACAACGTAGTCAAAGATCTGTCTTTCAGAGAAGGAATACCGGCGCCAATGTTGGAACACAATGAGTGCTCCTAAAATTGGTCAACGTCAAAACGTAATGCGGCAGTCAATTATTCTGTTGTCATCACACGAATGGTCAATCCTAAAGTTCCGGTAACTTGACAATGGAATAGCGTTCGCAACTCCAGGGCAACGAACGGCGGCATGCGTAACCCCAATCTGTTTGGGTATAGTGGTCCCCAACTAGAGGACCACTATAAATCCAGCTTCCTTTACGACCTCGCAGTCCGATTGGATCATCGACATCAATTTCCGTGGCCGTGATGCCCCGCACAATGGCCATGCCCACACTCACCGCTGTGGTGTTCATTGTGATGGCCGCAGTCGTGGTCGTCGCCGTGATCGTGGTCATGATGGTCGCAGCGGGCATCCGGGTCATAAGCGAGGTTTCCTTCGGCAAGGGCCTTCGCCGCAGCGTCTGCCGATCCCTGAACGCCGGCATAGAACTCGATGCCTGCATCTGAGAGAGCCGTCTGCGCTCCCATGCCGATGCCGCCGCAGATCAGAGCATCCACCTTCTCCGCCTGCAGAAATCCTACAAGCGCACCGTGGCCGCTTCCGTTTGTATCCACGATCCGCTCAGCGATGATTCTGTTTTCTTCCACATCATATAACTTGAACCGCTCGGAATGACCGAAATGCTGAAAAACCTCTCCGTTTTCATAAGTTACCGCTATTCTCATTGTCCTTGATCCTTTCTCCATAAACTCTTGATGGATCTCGACCGGTTCGAACTCGCAACAGCCGCCTGTGACGAGCAACCGTTTGCCGTGAACGAGGACATCTGCTATTTTCTTCCTTGCGCTGTCGTGAATCGCCGTAATCGTAGTGCGGGCGATAGGCATTCTGGCACGTGAGTCCTTCGCCATTCGGAAGTCGTAATGCTTTCGACGGCGGTCACATCGTCAGGCGAGGAGCTGCGATAGACCGGCAGCCGCTCTATTTTAGGGCGCCTGACAGGTCTTGGCATCATCTCTCCTTTCTGACATTTGTCGATTACTATTATACTCGCGTTGATGATTTTTTGTGATGTCCCCTGTCATAGCCGCGGCGCCGGGGGGGCTTTCAAGTCCACTGCATACGCTACAAAATCAGATTGTCGGGGGCAACCGCCGAAGCGTCACTCTCAAAAGCGTTTTTGGAGGGAGCGGCTTACGATACGTTATCGATGACTGCCCCTTACGCTATAATGAAGCGATTCCCCCAGCGTTCACAACGGCTCCCCGACCGGGGACGGGAAAATAACGAAATTCAAGGAGGCAGGGTTCTGATGCCCCATGCAGAACAAACGGCGCTGATCAACGGGCGCATCCATACCCCCATGGGGATGGCGGAGGCGCTCCTTATCGAGGCGGGGCGCATCGCGGCCATCGGAACGACGGCGACCATAGGGCTCCGCTGCGACACGAAGCTGATCGACCTCAAGGGTCGCTCCGTCTTCCCCGGCTTCAGCGATTCTCACGCTCATTTTCTGGCCTGGGCGCAGTCTCAGGAGGCGATCCGTCTGGGGGACTGCCGCTCCACGGACAATCTTCGCGGAATCCTCGAAGCCTACGCGGACGAGCATCCCGCCCCGCTTGGCGGATGGTACCAGGGGCACGGCTGGAATCACGTCCTGATGGACAACGTCATGCCCACCCGGCACGACCTCGACGCCGTCGTCCCCGACATTCCCGT
>ERZ773099.1758-NODE-1758-length-15653-cov-10.201180_pt1 | contig 15653 bp, 19 predicted proteins | sample MGYA00511120_ERZ773099 | MGnify/ENA primary metagenome ERZ773099 (study PRJEB29015, sample SAMEA2738012) | human oral metagenome | biome: human oral; feature: human-associated habitat; material: dental | place: China | collected 2104 ...
CTATTTTTTTTATTGAGATAGAAAAAAGCTGTCACAAATTAATGATAAAAATCATCAATTTGCAACAGCCCCCTTTAAAAATCCCATTATTTTGTTTATTCATTTTTAAATAAATATCTCTATATTAATATAAATAAGTCAAAAAATAAAATTAAAGAAGATTTTAATATGTTTTAATTTGACGTAAAAAATAAGTGAGTGCTATAATATGATAAAATTTGTTTTGCAAGTAATTATTTTTTATGAAAAATTTTTAAGATAGGAGAGTAATATGTTTTTAAAGAAAATAGGAGTTGTACATAGTGTATTTGAAAATAAAGATAATGTTCCAAGCCAAGGAAAATATTCTGATAAAAAATCTATAATTGAAATTTTCCCAGAATATACAGATGCTTTAGATGGAGTTGAGCTTTTAAAAAGCATAATAGTTTTATATTGGGGCGACAGAGCAGATAGAACTGTTTTAAAATCTACTCCTCCATTTGCAACTTTAGAAAAAGGAGTTTTTTCAACTCGTTCACCTAATAGACCAAATCCAATAGCTATATGTGTTTGTAAAATACTTTCAATTGAGGGAAATAAAATAACTGTTATGGGCTTAGATGCTCTTAACGGAAGCCCTGTATTAGATATAAAAGTTTTTATACCAAGAGTAGATACAGATGAAGATTATAAAACTACTAAAATAAACCAATAACAAAATAAAAACGACTCTATCCTGGTCCACTGCAAGTAAATTGCTCGTGTGATAGAGTCTTTATCACAAAAATATTATTTTATTTTAGATCATTAATAGTTGCCAAAAGAGTACATAAACGATCTCTATTTCCACTATTAAAAAATATATAATCTAATGGATTTTCTATATCTGTTGATTGAATAGTAGTATAGTAATATGTAGCAAATTTCCCTTTTCTATTTCTTGTAGATACTCCAAAAATTGATGACAACTTTATTTCACCTACATTTTCTAATTTAGGATTCCATATAGGTGTTACAATTGGATATATAAATTTATCATTCTCTACATCTATTATAATTCCTTTTTCACTAAAAACTACATAATCTTTATACGAAGTATATAAGGATAATCCGCCTATTATAACCATAACTATTACTACAAGTGTGACAATAGAAAATAGACCATTAAATCTTATTAATTTAGGTCCAAATCCACCAATTAACCCTATCCACATTATTGCCTTCAACAAAAGTAATCTTTTACTCCCATGAGCCAGTCCTTTAAGATTAAAAAACTTGTTATTTTCCATATTTACCCCTCCCTACTTTATCATATCAATGATTATATAGTATTTTATATTTTATTTCAAGAAAAAGCTTATTTTATATTTTTATTTTCTTTTTAAAATTAATACTTTTTCTTTTTCTTCTTTTGTAACTCTCAGAGATTCCCTAATTTTTTGAATAGCCTTATTTACCGTCCAAGCATCTAATTTAGTTTTCTCTAAGAATTTATAAGTTTCATCTCTATGCTTAATATAGCAAACAGATAATAACCATGCCTTAGCCATGTTAACATAATATTCTTCTGATTTTATTTTTTCACAGATTTTAAAAATATCTTTTAAGTATTTATCTTCTACATAATAGGCAAGTAACATTACAAAGATAAATCTTTGTTCCCATGGATTTATTGCAGATAATTTAGAATTTAGATATTTATAGAAATCTTCTTTATTCTTATTTATAAACTTAAAGCTTGAGTCAACTATATCGCAGACTGCCCAATTATCTATAATATTTATAAAGAAATTTATTCTTTTTAATCTATCTTGAAATTCCATCTTTGAATAACCAATTAAAAAACCATATAAAGCCTTTTCTTCATAATACTTAACTTTCTTTTTAAGAAATAATTTTTCAAAAAGATTTAAAAAATTTTCAGAAGAAGTTTTAGATATTTTTTTAGCCATATCTTTTAAAATTGGAGTTCTTATTCCAATTATTTCACAATCCACAGGTACAATTATTTTTGTATTAAAATCTCTATATTCAATATCCCTTATTGAAAAAAGATAGTCTAAAAATTCTTTATACTCTTTTTCTGTTTTAAATTTTAAACTTTCAATTTCCATATAACTCTCCTATTATTCTTTAAAGCCTAAAATTTCTATTATTTTATCAATATTCACTGCTGGAACAATCCAGTCTTCATACGAGTGAATGATATTCTTACCGTCATTCCCGATTCAATTAGCCTTAATTAACAAGGCTTTTCTTACTTTCATAATATTACTTTTTTAAGTCAAGAGAAATTTTTTATATATTAGCATCTCTTTGGGGAGCTGAAAAAGAGAGAACTACTCCTATTATTTCTTAAAACCTAGATATTCAGAAAAAGCTAACATATAAAATGCCATTGCTATTGCTTCATCATTAGATAATTTAGGATATAACTTAGATTTTTCTTCTATTTCTTCACAGACATTATCGTCAGGAAATGAAAATGCTTTAGTATCTTGTATAACTTCTTTTATAACTTCTGGTAATAACATACAAATTTTATAGAATGCATCTTCTTCTCCAGTTACCAAAGACCAAAACTGATCCATACTAACTCTTCTTATTAATTTGTGACTAACTTTTTGTTTGTCTACAGTTGTTTCCCATTTTATATTTTGTGAATGTTGGGCAATAGCTTCAACTAAAAAACAAGCACAATCATCATCATTTAATAACTGATTTTGCATTTTAATAAATGTTTTAGAAGCTGAAGATGAATTCATAGTATTATGTTTATTTTTCATTTCAACATAGATTTTATGAACTATAGTCCCTTCAGGAAGTGTTATACCATCTTTATTTTCATAAATTACATCCCAGCCACCATCTTCACCATTTTCAGGAACTTTACAATTATCTATATATTGAAATATTCTTTGGTGAAAATAGCCTATATCATTGTTATTTGATTTATCTCTCTGTCTAAAAATTTCACTATTTATAATTTCATTCCATGAAGATGAATATACTGTTTTATCAAATATTAACTTTATTGGGTCTATGATATTTTTATTAAATTTCTTTAAATCATAAGATTCTAATTTTTCTCCATATTTTTCAATAGTATCTTGAATATGTTTATAGAAATTTTCTTTACTTATAAATTTTAATTTCCACATTTTATAACATCTCCAATGCTTTTTTAATTTCTAATGCAACTTCATATGCTAAATTAACTGGAACAGCATTTCCAACTTGTCTATACTGATCTGTAACACTACCTGAAAAAATCCATTCATCTGGGAAACTTTGACATCTAGCATTTTCTCTTATAGTAAATGGTCTAGCTTCAATAGGATGACATCTATCTGTCTGCTTTTGACTAGGAGATGTTAGAACAGTTAAAGAAGGTTCATCTAAACTTAATCTTCTCAATATTCCTGTTCTTCCACCTTCCATATTCCAACAAGATTTCATATATTCTTTTGCTATTTCTTTTGGTATATCTTTCCAGTATCCACCAGGTGGAACTATTTCAAATATTTTTTTCTTATATTCGGAATAAGCTATTCCTTTGCTTTCAGGACAATCTAGCAAAATGTCTCTTAAAACAGGTTTATATTTATGTGGAATAGGAAATAAAAAATTAAGTTTATTAATTAAGTCATTTCTTATCCCTACGATTATTAATCTCTCTCTTTTCTGAGCGACTCCATAATCCCAAGCATTTAAAACTTTTTCATATATTGTATAACCTTCTTCTTTGAAAACATTTGTAATTGTTTCATGAGTTTTTCCCTTATCATGTGAAAGCAAACCTTTTACATTTTCAAAAAGAAACATCTTAGGTTGTAATTGTTTTAAGAACAAAGCATAATGATAAAACAGTGTTCCCCTTGTGTCTTCTAAACCTAATCTTTTTCCAGCGTATGAAAAGGCTTGACATGGTGCTCCTCCACTTAAAAGATCTAAGTCACCTTTTTTTATTGAGAAAAAATCTTCCAGATTTTTTGAAGAAATATTAGCTATATTCTCATTTATTACATTCCAATTGGGTCTGTTTAATTTCAATGTATTGCAGGCATTTTTATCTATCTCAATAAGTCCTATAGTATTGAAACCTGCTTTTTCAACCCCAAGAGCTAAGCCTCCTGCCCCAGCAAATAGTTCAATTGCTTTCAACTCTACTTCTGAATTTACTTTCTTTTTATCAACTTTTAAATTTTTCTCATTATTATTCCAAAGAGTAAGGTTTTCAGTATTCATTTATACATTTCCTTTCTAACTTTAAAATTTACCATACATTAGAAGCATGGCTTGTAAATCCAGAAGATGTTGAGAAGTATTTGGCATCTATAGGCATACCATCATAAGTCATAATTTCTCCAGCAGTTTCTTCTATAGCACGAGTTGCATCTTCATTTTCTATTTGGTTATTATATACTTGGCTTTCAACAGTATCTTTTATATGGAAACCATCTTTAGCATATTTACCTTTTTGTATATCACTAACAGCATAAGTTCTTGCTGCAACAGCTTGTACTTTCAATGCTTCAACACCAAAACTTCTTGGCATTTCACTTGCAACAACTTGTAACAGATATTTTTCAATATCAATTGTATTTATTACTCTTAAACTAGAACCTCTTGGAATTATAGTTAAGATACCTCTGTATTTTGGAGAAGTAGTATGAGCTTTTCTAACAGGACTAATTGTTAAATATTCTCCCTTAGCATAGAAATTTAAAGGATTTCTTGTTTTATATTCTTTTCCATTTTCAAGAGTTATAGTTACTGAACCAGATGAATTTCTTATATCAACTCTTTCATTTACTCCAACAGTTATATCAAAATCCTCATTGTATATTTGAACTTTATTTTCTGACGAGAAAATATTTAGTCTTCCATGTTCTAGGCTTCCATTAGTTGTGATACCAACTTTAATTTCTTTGTTATTACCTAAAACAGATTCAACTGTTGAAAGCTTTATATTAGTATAATATCTTTTTAAGATATTTTTGTAACTTTCTCCACTCTTAGCTAAAGTTCCAGCTGCGAATTGAGACATTCCAACTCCATGTCCATATCCACCACCATATATATGGATATATCCTCCATCTTCTTCTAAAGCTAGATACGCAGATGGTAAAGAGCTTACACTAGGTATAACTGGTTTAGAAGCATAAGAATCTTCATCTCCTTTTGAACCATAAAGTGCATTATTAGTTGCCAAAAGTTTTCTTACATTAAATTCTTTTGCTACTAAGTATTTTCCATTGCTAGTTATAACAAGCATGTGAGTTATTATTCCAGACTCTCCTCTTGCTGCAACTATTATATCTTTAACATCTCCAACACTTCTTATAGGTGCTTGTTGCCATTCACCATTTACAAGAGTTAAAACATTTCTAGGATTTGTTTTATAGATAGAAACTATTCTACTTTCTACCTTATTATATAGATCTGATTTTTTAATACTTGTTTTCCATCTCCAATAAGGCGAATTATCTCCGTGTCCTCTTGAAGATAAGTTTTTGAAATATTTTAGAGCTCTATTTTCATCATATTCTCCAAAAACTGAGAAACTTTCTTTATGGTTATCATTAACAGGAACTAGGTAAGGTATAGTTGCTCCAAAAGTATTATATGGTAAAGGTAGTCCCATTTTTTTAAATACTGTATTTTCTAAAGTTATTTTTTCTCTATTTCCTCTTTCAATATTAGTATTGTTGCTACTTCCTTCAACTACAGTACCTACTTTGTAGTCTCCATTAGGTTTTACTGGTTTAACCTTTTTCCCTGAATTATTTGAACAGGCTAATAGCAAAAATGCTGATACAATTATCAAAGATATTTTTTTATTCATGTTCTTTGTGAGATATTATACCTCAACTCCTCCTTATATTCTTATATTATTTTTTTTAACAAAATTAATTACTTGATCTAAGTTTTCTTGAGTGTCTACCCCAATTAAACTATGAGTTGTTTCTAAAACTTTTATTTTATAGCCATTTTCTAAAACTCTAAGTTGTTCTAAAGATTCAGCTATTTCTAGTTCTGTTGCTGGCATCTTTGAATAATCTATAACAAAGTCTCTCTTATATCCATAGATTCCTATATGTTTAAAATATGATACATTATCAGCTTTTCTTGGATAAGGAATTACAGATCTTGAGAAATATATTGCATAGTCATTTTTATCACAAATCACTTTTACATTATTTGGATTTTCTATTTCTTCTTTATCAGTTAATCTATGTTTTAATGTTGCCATTTTTAAATCTTTATTTTCTTTAAATGTTTCTATTAAAGTATTTATCATTTCATATTGTATTAGTGGTTCATCACCTTGAATATTTATGATAACATCATAGTCTTTTATTTTTTCACAAACTTCTGCTATTCTTGATGTTCCGTTAGTATGTTCTTTGCTTGTCATTATTGCTTGTCCACCAAAATTTAAGACTTCATTATATATTCTTTCATCATCTGTTGCAACTATCAATGAGTCAAGAATTGATTTTTTGGCTCTTTTGTACACCCATTCTATCATAGTGTGACCTTCTATTAATTTTAAAGGTTTTCCTTCAAGTCTAGTTGAAGAATATCTCGCTGGTATTATTCCTAAAAATTTCATTTTCCACCTCGTTTTATAAACTTAGTTTTACATATATTGTAAAATTTTGTATAATCTAATATATATTATAACAAATTAAATGGAGGTGTTCAACATATGGAGATTTATTTTGTGAGACATGGACAAACGATTTGGAATGTTGAGAAAAGATTCCAAGGGCTTTCTGATTCCCCTCTTACTGAGTTAGGAATTACTCAAGCAAAATTATTAGGTAAAAAGTTAAAAGATATTAAATTTGATAAATTTTATTCTACTTCTTTAAAAAGAGCTAACGATACTGCAAACTATATAAAAGGTGACAGAGAGCAAGAAGTTGAAATTTTTGATGACTTTGTTGAAATTTCAATGGGAGATATGGAAGGTATGGGGCATGAAGAATTCAAAAAACTTTATCCAGAACAAGTAAAAAATTTCTTCTTTAATCAAGTTGAGTATGACCCAAGAGAATATAATGGAGAAAGTTTTCTTGAAGTTAGAGAAAGAGTTATCAAAGGTTTAAATAGGTTTATTGAATTAAATAAAAATTATGAAAGAGTTTTAGTTGTGAGTCATGGAGCAACTTTAAAAACTTTATTACACTATATAAGTGGAAAAGATATCTCTACTTTAAGTGATGAAGCTATACCTAAAAATACTAGCTACACCATAGTAGAATATAAAGATGGAAAATTTGAAATTACAGATTTTTCTAACACAAGTCATTTAGAAGAAATAAAATAAATTTAAAAGGAGAATATATATAATGAACATAGTATTATTCCAACCCGAAATTCCTTACAATACAGGAAATATCGGAAGAAGCTGTGTGCTGACAAATACTACACTCCATCTAATCAAACCATTAGGTTTTTCTCTTGATGAAAAACAAGTAAAAAGAGCTGGAATGGATTATTGGCACTTAGTAGATTTAAAAATCTGGGAATCTTTTGAAGAATTTTTAGAAGCTAATAAAGGTATAAGACTATTTTATGCTACAACAAAGACTAAGCAAAAATATTCTGATGTCAAATACGAAGAAAATGATTTCATCATGTTTGGACCAGAATCAAGAGGAATACCAGAAGAAATTTTAAATACAAATCCTGAAAGATGTATAACTATCCCAATGATACCAATGGGAAGATCTTTAAATCTTTCTAATTCAGCTGTTGTAATTTTATACGAGGCATATAGACAATTAGGTTTTAATTTTTAGGAGGTAGAGAACTATGATAAGTTTTAAAAATGATTATAGTGAAGGAGCTTGTCCTGAAGTTTTAGAAGCACTTGTTAAGACAAATTATGAACAAACAGTAGGTTATGGTGAAGATCAATATTGTGAGGAAGCTAAAAATTTAATCAAAGAAAATATTAACTATCCCAATGCTGATATCTTTTTTTTAGTTGGTGGAACTCAAGCAAATACAACTATTATTTCTCATTGTTTGAAGCCTTATGAAGCTGTTATTGCTTCAAAAACAGGTCATATTTCTATACATGAAACTGGAGCTATAGAAGCAACTGGACATAAAATAATAGAAGTTGAACCTGTTGATGGAAAATTAACTCCTGACTTAATATTAAATGAATTGAGAAAACATGAAGATCATCATATGGTTAAACCTAAAATGGTCTACATTTCAAATAGTACTGAAATAGGGACTGTTTATACTGTAGATGAATTAGAAGCAATTAGCAAGGTTTGCAAAGATAATAATTTATATCTATTTTTAGATGGAGCTAGACTTGCATCTGCACTTGCTTCAGAAAAATGTGATATAAACTTAGAGGACTACCCTAAATACTGTGATGTTTTCTATATTGGTGGTACGAAGTGTGGACTATTATTTGGTGAAGCTGTAGTTATTATAAATGAAGAAATAAAGAAAGAATTTAATTTTTCTATCAAACAAAAAGGTGGACTATTTGCAAAAGGAAGACTACTAGGAGTTCAATTTGCAACTCTATTCAAAAATGATCTATACTATAGAATAGGAGTTCACTCTAATAAAATGGCTTTAAAGATAAAAAATGCCTTTGTTGAAAAAGGAATTAAGTTGGCTACTGATTCGTACACTAACCAAGTTTTTGTTGACTTAAATCAAAAACAAATAAAAGAATTAGAAAAAGATGTTATTTTTTCTGTTGAATTTTTCGGAATAGGGGAAGGTCAATCATCAAGATTTGTAACCTCTTGGGCAACTAAAGAGGAAGATGTTGATAAACTTGTTGAATTAATAAAAAATCTAAATGTAGATTGAGGAATAGAATGAAAAAATATATAGTGGAACACGAGTTTGATGGTTATGAAATTGGAACTTATTTAAAAGAAACAAAGGGCTATTCTAGCAGAGGTCTTAGAAATTTAGAGATTTATCTAAATGGAAAAAGAATTAAAAACAATGCTAAAAAAATAAAAAAATTAAATAGAATAGTTATAATTGAAAAAGAAAAAAGTACAGGTATAAAGGCTATGGATATACCAATAGATATAGCTTATGAAGATGAAAATTTACTTATAGTGAATAAGGAGCCATATATCATAGTTCATCCTACTCAAAAAAAAGTGGATAAAACTTTGGCAAATGCAGTTGTAAATTATTTTGAAAAAACTTTGGGAAAAACTTTAGTCCCTAGATTTTATAATCGTTTGGATATGAATACCTCTGGACTTATAATAATTGCAAAAAATGCATATAGTCAAGCTTTTTTACAAGATAAAACAGAAGTTAAAAAAACATATAAAGTTATTGTGAGTGGAATAATAGAAAAAGATGATTTCTTTATAGAACTTCCCATAGGAAAAATTGGAGATGACTTAAGAAGAATTGAACTTTCTGAAGAAAATGGTGGAAAGTCAGCTAAAACTCATATAAAAGTTTTAGAAAGAAATCGTGAGAAAAATATTACCTTTCTTGAAGCTAGACTATATACAGGTAGAACTCATCAGATAAGAGCTCACTTATCACTTATTGGTCACCCTTTGGTAGGAGATGAGCTCTATGGTGGAGATATGAATTTAGCAAAAAGACAGATGCTACATGCATATAAATTAGAATTTCAAAATCCAAAAACTTTAGATAACCTGAAAGTTGAAATTGAAATTCCTATTGATATGAAAGAACTTTTAAAATAGTAGCGGTTAACTTTTGAGTTACGATAAAAAATTAACCATTTTTAAGTTAAAAATATTGTCAACTAAAATTTGACAGTTGTTTAAAAAAAGTATATATTTTAAACATAAACAATTAATTTAATTTTAGTTAATTATTGGTTTTTTTATAAATTTATAGAAAGTTAAAACTTAGGAGGTTAAAATGGCAGTAAAAGTTGCAATTAATGGATTTGGAAGAATAGGTAGATTAGCATTAAGAGTTATGAGTAAAAATAAAGATTTTGATGTTGTTGCTATAAATGACTTAACAGATGCAAAAACATTAGCACATCTTTTTAAATATGATTCAGCACAAGGAAGATTTGATGGAACTATTGAAGTTACAGATGATGGTTTTGTAGTAAATGGAGATAGCATAAAAGTTTTTGCTAAGGCTAATCCTGAAGAATTACCTTGGGGAGAATTAGGGGTAGATGTTGTTCTTGAATGTACTGGTTTCTTTACAAGTAAAGAAAAAGCAGAAGCTCACATCAAAGCAGGAGCTAAAAAAGTTGTTATTTCTGCACCAGCTACAGGAGATTTAAAAACTGTTGTTTACAATGTAAATGATAATATATTAGATGGAAGTGAAACAGTAATATCAGGAGCTTCTTGTACAACTAACTGTCTTGCTCCAATGGCAAAAGTATTAAATGATAAATTTGGAATAGTTGAAGGATTAATGACTACTATCCACGCTTATACTAATGACCAAAATACTTTAGATGCTCCTCATAAAAAAGGAGACTTAAGAAGAGCAAGAGCTGCTGCTGAAAATATAGTTCCTAACACAACTGGAGCTGCAAAAGCTATAGGTCTTGTAATTCCTGAATTAAAAGGAAAATTAGACGGAGCTGCTCAAAGAGTACCTGTTATAACTGGATCAATCACTGAACTTGTAACAGTTTTAGAAAAAGAAACTTCAGTTGAAGAAATCAATGCTGCTATGAAAGCTGCAAGTAATGAATCATTTGGATATACTGAAGAAGAATTAGTATCAAGTGATATCATTGGAATTAGTTTTGGATCATTATTTGATGCAACTCAAACTAAAGTCTTATCAGTTGGTGGAAAACAATTAGTTAAAACTGTTGCTTGGTATGATAATGAAATGTCTTATACTTCTCAACTTATAAGAACATTAAAGAAATTTGTTGAAATTTCTAAATAATAAAATAGCAAAATTTAAAATACAATATTTAGCAATTAAATAGTGGAACATACTTATGTTCCACTTTTTTAAAATCAAAGGAGAGTAAAGATGAAAAAAATTATAACTGATTTAAATTTAACTGATAAAAAAGTTCTTATGAGAGTAGATTTCAATGTTCCTATGAAAGAAGGAAAAATCACTGATGAAAATAGAATAATTCAAGCATTACCTACAATCAAATATGCTTTAGAACAAAATGCTAAACTTATTTTATTCTCTCACTTAGGAAAAATTAAAACTGAAGAAGATAAGGCTTCAAAGAGTTTAAAAGCTGTAGCTGAAAAATTATCTGAACTTTTAGGAAAGAATGTTACTTTCATTCCTGAAACTAGAGGAGAAAAATTAGAAACTGCTATCAATAACTTAAAATCTGGTGAAGTTTTAATGTTTGAAAACACAAGATTTGAAGATTTAGATGGTAAAAAAGAATCTAAAAATGATCCTGAATTAGGAAAATACTGGGCAGCACTTGGAGATGTTTTTGTAAATGATGCTTTTGGAACTGCTCACAGAGCACATGCTTCTAATGTAGGAATTGCAGAAAATATCGGTACAGGAAATTCAGCTGTTGGTTTCCTAGTTGAAAAGGAATTAAAATTTATAGGTGAAGCTGTAAATAATCCAAAGAGACCGCTAATTGCTATTTTAGGTGGAGCTAAAGTTTCTGATAAAATAGGAGTAATTGAAAACTTATTAACTAAAGCAGATAAAATTTTAATTGGTGGAGCTATGATGTTTACTTTCTTAAAAGCAGAAGGAAAAAATATTGGAACTTCATTAGTTGAAGATGATAAATTAGATTTAGCAAAGGACTTATTAGCTAAGTCAAATGAAAAAATAGTTTTACCTGTAGATACTGTTGTTGCAGCTGAATTTAATAATGATGCTGAATTTTCTACTGTAGATGTAGATAATATCCCTGATAATAAAATGGGACTTGACATTGGTGAAAAAACTGTTAAACTATTTGATAGTTATATAAAAACTGCTAAGACTGTTGTGTGGAATGGACCTATGGGAGTTTTTGAAATGTCTAATTTCGCTAAAGGTACAATAGGTGTATGTGAATCAATAGCAAATCTTGCTGATGCTGTTACTATAATAGGTGGAGGAGACTCTGCTGCAGCTGCTATCAGTTTAGGATATGCAGATAAATTTACACATATTTCTACTGGTGGAGGAGCATCTTTAGAATTCTTAGAAGGTAAAGTTTTACCAGGTGTTGAAGCTATATCAAACAAATAATAAATAAAAAGAAAGAAAATAATCGAGACAATAGATTAGTGAGAGGAGATTTATGAAAAAAAGTTTTTTAGCAATTTGTTTTGCAGTATTAAGTTTAGGAAGTTTTGCAGAGGATAAAATATATGAAGCTAAGGCTGAAGCAAGAGGATATAACGAAGATGGTGTACCTATAGTTTTAACTGTTAAAGCTACTAAAAAAGATGGTAAAGTGGTTATAAAAGATATTGTTGCTCAACATAAAGAAACTGATAAAATCGGTGGAGTTGCAATAGAACAATTGATCAAACAAGTAAAAGATAAACAAAATTATAATAAAGTAGATGGAGTTTCTGGAGCAACTTCTACTTCAGCTGGTTTCAGAAGAGCACTTAGAAATGCTGTTAAAGATATTGAAAAACAAGCATAATAAAATAGGAGTAATAAATGAATTTTAAAAATTTTGGAATTAGAGAATGGCTAGTTATTGTTTTTATTGTTTTAGGCCTAGTAGCTTTTGCTTTTGAAGATATCTTTAAACCAAAAATTTATGAAGCTGAAGGAACTGGTATCGGTTATGCGGGTGATATAACTTTAAAAGTTAAAGCTTACAAGAAAAAAGATAAGTCACTTAGAGTTACTGAAATTCAAGTTATACATGAAGATACTGATGTCATTGGTGGTGTTTGCTGTACAAAATTAGTTGGTGATGTTAAGGCTAGACAAAGACTTGATAAAATCGACATGGTAGCAGGAGCAACTTTTACATCAGAAGGTTTTAAAGAAGCTTTCACTGAAGCTATAGAAAATATTAAAAATCAAGAATAGTATGTTAAATGACAATAGGAGGCATAAGCCTCCTATTTCTTTATTTGAATTTTAAATCTAATTCTCTTTGAACTTCATCCACATTTTTTGCATTTCCAAAATTTTCTTTTACTTTTTTTAAGAAAGTTCCCATTTCATCAGCTGATCCAACTATACGATTGAAAATTCCTAAATACTCAGTTATTATTGGATTATCAACATCATAAGGATATCTCATAATATGGTCTATTTCACTCCAAGCTTCTTCAAAAACTGTTCTTACTTGTATTTCAACAGATATATTTAATACTTTTGTTATATCTATACTAACAAGATAGTGTACTGAACGATATCCATGTTCCCTTACTATTACATCACAATTTATATCTTTAATTGTTTCTTTAAATTGAGATAGGTTATAGTCACCTCTTCTGATATTAACTTGAGGTGTTTCTTTTATATCCCAAAGATTTAAAATTTCATGGTGTATAGTTTGCCAGTCATCTTTAAAAAGATGTAATACTCTTATTCCTATTAAATCTGTAACTATTTCTTTATAATTTTCAACACTTATATTTCTTTCTTGATATTTTTTCCCTTTTCTAATTATTTTCTCAATTAGATGACTAGGTTTTTTTACTCTTCTTCTTACAGAGTGTACAGATGGTACATCTATTAATTTAGAGACTACATATTCAGCTTCTTTTTCTAAAAGAGGGACTAAACTTACATAATCTTCATATATTTTTTCTAATTCATTCCAATCTAAACCGGTGGAAAGAAAATAATCCTCACTAATGGAAAATTCTTTAAAGAACTCTTCTTTTATTAGTTTATCCATACAACATAGACCTCCTATTTATGAACTCTTCTCAATTTTATCTTAACAGATTTTCTTGTTAATTTTATTATGTTGTCTTTTACTTCTTCTTTAGTAAGAGGATGGACTAAAGTGATTATTTCTTCTATATCATAAGGAAATTTATTAAAATTAATCTTATGAAAACGTCTTATTGTTAAACTATCCCCTGCATTTACATCAACATCTGATTTAATTTCTGCATTTACCCAAATATTTGCTTCTTCTTCAGAACTTGACTTATCAAGTAAATCTAACTCAAAAAAAGTATTTTTAGCTGATGTTAAATTCTTATACCTATATAATTTTAGATTAGAAATTAAATTTGTATATTGATTTAAAAATTGTCCTAAGGTTATAAATTTATAATACTCTATATTATTATGAAAATAATATTCATATTTATCATTGGCAATCTTAAATTTTATAGTAGTTGCTTTAAAGAAATTAGCAAAGAAGTCAAATATTTCTTCTAGTCTTTTATTTTTAATATCTTTGTGTATTTCATATTCAAATAAATTATCTCTTTCATCTATAGCAATTCTAAAATCTTTCTTTCTAAATTCTATAAGTTTAAAATCTAAAAAATCTAAAATCTTAACTAGAACACCCTCTAGCTTAGTAAAACCAAAATCTACATCAAACATTCCTAAAAAAATAGCTTTTAAGGGTTCCAAGTCTTTTGAAAAATTTCTATATTTTATAGGAAATTCACTTAAAGACATACTTGTAAATTTTATTTCAGAACTTGTTTCAAAAAAATCATCAGAATCTATCTCTAATTCAAGATGTTTATTTTCTACAGACTCAAGCTCAACCACTTCTTCTTTTTCAATCACTCTAAATTCATTAAATAATTTAAAGTTTTCAATTAACTTAGACTCTTCAATTTGGTGAGGACTTGTTTCGTCCTCACCAATCAGGCAAAATTTTGTAGAGCATCACCACTTTTTTTCTCATCAAAGAATTTTTCTTTTAGATTTGGAATAAAGTCTCTAGGCTCTCCTTTTATAATTTCAATAGAATACTTATTTATAAAATTAGTAATATTTTTATCAACCATATATTTATCAATATCATCATTAATGTATAAGTAAATTGTTTGAAGTCTATCTGTTTTAGATATTATAAAATCTAAAATATCTAGGAACTCTTTATCTTCTAAATTAGCTCCTAAAATTATTGTTGCTCTCTTATTAAATTCAAGTCTTAATTTTTCCCAAAACTTAGTATAGAATCCTAACATTTTAATTCTTTTTATATCTTGTGAAGAAAGAACAAATTTATCTATATCTTTATCTTTATAATCTCCATAGATTTTATAAAAAGCTATTTTCCCACTTTCATCATCAATCATGTCAAAGGGAGTATTTATTTTTATTGTGCTCAAAAAATTTTCTTCTAAAAGATAATCATAATTTGTAGATATTATTGAAGAAAACATATCAGCTTCAAATATTTCTTTATAGAAACTTAAATCATACTTATTTTCCATAGAAAAAACATTGCTGATGATCTCAACAATCTCTTGCTTCTCATTTAGAACTTTATCTAATAATTTCTGAACTAATTCAGCTAGAGATGAATTGTTACTTGAAACAATAAAATCTCTATCTATTACTGATAGGATACTTCTTATTATTACTTGTTTTGTTGGTAAGGAAACTAATTTATTAAAATTATCTCCTAACAAAAGGTTAAATTTCGTATTGTTACTTAACATACAACTGTCCTCCCACATGACTATACTATTCTTTATAATTTTATCATATATATAAATATTTATCCATATTTTTAAATATTTTTTTTTTATTTTTTT
>ERZ773099.1759-NODE-1759-length-15652-cov-4.673783_pt1 | contig 15652 bp, 8 predicted proteins | sample MGYA00511120_ERZ773099 | MGnify/ENA primary metagenome ERZ773099 (study PRJEB29015, sample SAMEA2738012) | human oral metagenome | biome: human oral; feature: human-associated habitat; material: dental | place: China | collected 2104 ...
CCGCACGCTGCGTCCTGAAAAGGACGGGCTCTTCTGCGAGCGGATCTTCGGCCCCACGCGCAGTTACGAGTGCACCTGCGGGAAGTACAAGCGCAGCGGCCCGAAGTTTCGTGGCGTGATCTGCGACCGGTGCGGCGTCGAGGTGACCGACAACCGCGTGCGCCGGGAGCGCATGGGGCACATCGAGCTGGCCGTTCCCGTGGTGCACATCTGGTACCTCCGGGGGATTCCGAGCCGCCTCAGCCTGCTTTTGGGGACCAGCGCAAAGGACCTGGAGAAGGTGGTTTACTTCGCCCCCACGCGCAAGACCGAGAACGCCTGGAAGGTCACGGCCGTCGGCAGCCGTCCGGACCTGGTGCACAAGGATTCCGTCATCTCGGAGAGCGAGCTGAAGGTCCACGCGCACTACGACCCCAAGTTTCGTGCCGAGGAGGCGTTCTCCCTCGAGAGCGTGGACGACGTCCCCGTCGACGAGGGGGACGTCCTGTCCGCGCAGCAGGTGGGGCGCTTCAAGGCGGACTACGGCGACGACACCTTCAAGGTGGAGCCCGCCTTCGAGCTCATCGAGGCGATCGAGGGGCTGGACCTGAACGTGGGGGAGATCGTCCCCGCCTCCAGAGTGGAGGAGTGCTCCGCGCAGGCGGGGACCGAGTCCCACTTCGTCAGGGCGAAGGTCGGCGGGAGCGACGCCTTCATCGTCACGGCGGCCTTGAAGCTGCCCTTCTCCAGGGGCAGCATCCTCTCGAAGTCCGAGAAGGACATGTTCGAGCAGAGGTATCCCAGGCGCTTCAACGCCGTGCGCCTTGGCGTGACGGTTGACGACCCCTGCTACCTGGTCGTCGAGGCGGGAAACTCGCCCTTCACTCAGGCGGACGTCATCTATGAGCGCCAGGAGCTGCTCTGCGCCGAATACGACAAGAAGTTCGAGGCGGGGATCGGCGCGGACGGCGTGCAGACGCTGGTCAATCGGCTGGACCTGGACCTGCTCACGGCCTCCCTTCGCGAGGAGATCGCCGAGAGTAGCGGGCAGAAGAAGCGCAAGCTGGTGAAGCGCCTTCAGGTTGCGGAGGACTTTCGCAAGAGCGCCTCGCAGCCGCAGTCCATGATCCTGAACGTCCTGCCCGTTATCCCGCCGGACCTGCGTCCGCTGGTGCAGCTCGACGGAGGACGCTTCGCGACGTCGGACCTGAACGACCTCTACCGCCGCGTCATCAACCGCAACAACCGCCTTCGGAAGCTGCAGGAGCTCCACGCGCCGGAGATCATCATCCGCAACGAGAAGCGCATGCTCCAGGAGTGCGTGGACGCCCTGATCGACAACGGCCGCATCGGCAAGGCGGTGACGGGGGCCAGCAACCGTCCCCTGAAGAGCCTGACGGACCTCCTGAGGGGCAAGAAGGGACGCTTCCGTCAGAACCTCCTGGGCAAGCGCGTGGACTACTCCGGAAGGTCCGTCATCGTCATCGGCCCACAGCTCAAGATCTATCAGTGCGGCCTGCCCAAGCAGATGGCGCTTGAGCTGTTCAAGCCCTTTGTCGTGCGTCAGCTGGTGGATCGGGGCATCGCGCCGAACGTGAAAAGCGCAAAGCGCGTCATCGAGCGCGGACGCGAGGAGATCTGGGGCATCCTGGAGGAGATCATCAAGGACCATCCCGTGATGCTGAACCGCGCGCCGACCCTTCACCGCCTGGGCATCCAGGCCTTTGAGCCCGTTTTGATGGAGGGAAAGGCCATTCGGCTGCACCCGATGGTCTGCACGGCTTTCAACGCGGACTTCGACGGCGACCAGATGGCCGTACACGTCCCCCTCTCCCTGGAGGCTCAGGCGGAGGCACGGCTCTTGATGCTCTCCGCCAACAACCTGCTTTCACCGGCCAGCGGGCGGCCCGTCGTGACGCCGACGCAGGATATCGTCCTCGGCGTCTACTACCTGACGGACATGAAGCCCGGATTGAAGGGCGAGGGGATGCACTTCGCCAGCATCGAGGACGTGCTGTCCGCCCACGATCACGGCATGGTTCACATCAACGCCCGCGTCTGGCTGAGGAAGGACCCGACGTGGAAACGCCAGCCCATGGGGCGCCACCAGTACGGCGACCCGAACGGGGAGGCGGTCGTCGTGGACCGGGCCGAGGACGTCGCGGCTCCGGAGGGGGCCAGCGTCTTCTTCGAAACGTCGCCGGGGCGGGCGCTGTTCAACAGCATCATCGCCCACGACCTGTGCTATGTGAACTACCAGTTGGGCAAGAAGAAGATCGGCAGCCTGCTGGACGAGGCCTACGACAAGATCGACCGGGCGGGGGTCGTCGAGATGCTGGACGCCATCAAGTCGCTGGGCTACCATTGGGCGGCGAAGAGCGGCATCAGCTTCGGCGTCAAGTCGATCATCATCCCTCCGGAGAAGGCCGAGATCACGAGGGCGACCCAGATCGAGGACGATGCCGCCAAGGACAATTACGAGATGGGGCTTCTGACCCACGACGAGTACCTGGACCAGAAGGGCGAGCTTTGGGCCAGGGCCACGAAGGACATCGCCAATAAGATCACCGAGCACATGGTTCCGGGGAACTCCGTCCTCATGATGGTGGAGAGCGGCGCCCGCGGAAGCCTGGGGCAGATGGGGCAGATGGCCGGCATTCGCGGGCTGATGTCGGACCCGACCGGCAAGACGATCGACTACCCCATCACGGCCAACTTCCGCGAGGGGATGAACATGCTGGAGTACTTCATCTCCACCCATGGCGCGAGAAAGGGCCTGGCGGACACCGCCCTGAGGACGGCGAAGTCCGGCTACCTCACGCGGCGCCTTGTGGACGTGGCCCAGGACCTGATCATCACGGAACACGACTGCGGCACGGACAAGGGGATCTGCATCCGGCCCCTGATGAGCGAGGGGAAGGTGATGATCCCCATCAGCGAGCGCATCGCCGGGCGGACCGCGCTGAACGACATCCTCGCGCCGGAAACCCAGGAGGTCCTAGTCCACAAGGGGGAGATCATCTCTTACGAGAAGGCCAGCGCGATCGACGCCGCGGGCCTTGAGGAGGTCTGGGTCCGCAGCCCGCTGGCCTGCGGGCTGAAGCGCGGAATCTGCCAGAAGTGCTACGGGCTGGACCTCTCCTCGCGCTACCTCATCCCGATCGGAGAGGCGGTGGGCGTCGTGGCGGCCCAGTCCATCGGCGAGCCGGGGACGCAGCTCACGATGCGCACGTTCCACACGGGCGGCGTTCGTCAGGCCGAGGACATCACCCAGGGTCTGCCGCGCATCGAGCAGCTCTTCGAGGTGCGCCGTCCGCGCAAGGTCTCGCTGCTGGCGGGCCTGGATGGCGTCGTCGAGGAGATCCGAAACGCCGACGGCAAGCGCCGGGTCATCGTCTCGACGCTCGACGGTTCGGAGAAGATCACGCACGCGATCCCGTCCTCCCAGGACCTGCGCGACGACATCGCGGAGGGAAAGACGGTGACCCGAACGACCCCCCTGACGGAGGGGAGCATCGACCCGCAGCAGCTGCTGGACGTCAGCGGCATCTCTGCGGTGCAGCGTATGCTGGTGGATGAGATTCAGTACGTCTACCACTCTCAGGGCGTTTCTATTAACAACAAGCACATCGAGGTGATCCTTCGCAAGGTGGCGCCCCTCAACCGGGTGCGGGTCATCGAGGAGGGGGACACCTCCTTCGTGGCGGGGGATATGGTGTGGCTTGACGAGGTCGAGGCGGCGGAGAGGGAGATTCGTGAGGACAACGAGCGCTACGTCGCGGAGGCCGTGCGAATCTTCTCCGGCGACGTGCTGACCGGCGCCGAGAAGATGTGCGAGGAGGTGCAGCCGCTCCTGGACAAGCCCCTGGACGAGGACGCGCTCCGCACGCTCCTGACGCCGGGCATGATGCTCACCTCCCTGACGCTGTCCCACGAGGGGCGCAGCATCGAGGTCATCATCGGCGAGGCCGCCTTCCGAAAGCAGATGGAGGGCCTGGAGCTCGTCTCGGACTTTCAGGACGGCGAGGAGAGGCTGGAGGGGGGAACCCGGCTCGGCAAGGCTGAGCTCCGCACGATCACCGCGCGGGACCCCCACGTCATCCTGGTGCGGAACAGGGACCTGCTGGAGCAGAAGGCCGGCTCCGCGTGGCTCGCGGAGGACGTGGTGTGCGACGGCCAGGTCCTGGCTCCGATGGACACCCAGCTCACCCCGGAGGCCGCGGCGCTGGCGGCTGAGAAAAACGTGGATCGACTCAAGGTGTGGCACAACGTGGACCACATCAACGTGACGGATACGTTCCGCACCTCGTTGATGGAGGACGACAGGGTGTGGGGCTGCAACCTCCTGAGCGCTTCGGATGCTGACGGCAAGCTGATCGAGAAGGTGCCGCAGTTCGTCGATGCCAGCGTGATCCAGGGCCTCGCGCAGGGGGAGATATCGGCACTTGAGACCGATTTGGAGGTTCAGACCAGGGAGGCCCTGTTCGAGAGGTTCCTCGCGGAAAAGCTCAGGGGCAAGGTCCTGCTGGACGCCTCCTTTGCGAAGGAGGGTGCGAAGGCGCCGGAGTTTGGAAAGGAGCTTTCCGCGGCCCAATTGAAGGAGTTCGCTGCGGCGAGCCCGACGGATATCTACGTGCGTTCGGCGGCGGGCAAGGCGGACGAGTACCCGCTGATCCGCGAGGTCACCTTCGTGAGGAAGCTGAGGGAGAGCCCGGAGTGCAAGCCCTTTATCCATGGCATCACGAAGGCTGCGCTGGCCACGGACAGCTTCCTGAGCGCCGCCTCCTTCCAGCAGACGGCCCAGATCCTGGCGGGGGCGGCAGTGCGCGGTCAGATCGATCCGCTGCACGGCCTGAAGGAAAACGTCATTATCGGGCACCTGATCCCCGCAGGGACAGGGGCGGAGCCCTTCCGCGGCATTGCCTCTGCCGCCGATGTGGAGGAGGAATCGGCCCCTGCTCCCGTCGAGGTCGTGACGGAGGAGGAGGCGACGGAGGCGATCCCCCAGGAGGAGGGCGTGTCCACCGCCCTGTTCGACGAGTGAGCCGAACGCGATCGGCGACGCCGTAGGGAGTTGTAAAGCAAGGGAGCGCCCCGGCAGGGGCGCTCCCTTTAATAAAGAAGACAAAAAACGAGGCCTCCAAGGGGCCTCATTTCTGGTCTTACGGTTTGTGAAAGGATATAGGAGGCTTACTACAGTTTCTCGACGTTAGCAGCCTGAGGGCCTTTCTCGCCATTCACGATCTCGAACGAGACCTTCTGGCCTTCGGCAAGAGTCTTGAAGCCATCGCCCTGAATTGCGCTGTAGTGGACGAACACATCCTTCCCCTCATCCGCGGTGATGAACCCATACCCCTTGCTCTCGTTAAACCATTTGACGGTACCCTGAGCCATTAAAAAGAGCCTCCTAAAACAAAGAGAATTACCAACCCTCAAAGGCGGTGTGTACTAAGATTACCGTCTTTGTCAGCTTCTGTCAAGGGGCGGAGGCAGAAAAACGGGCCTGTTTTATGAATTGGGGCACGGTTTGCCGGGTGCATCTCCTGGGACGCCTTCGTCCCCGCCTCAGCGGAGCAGCGCCGCGATGGCGCACAAGACCGAAAGCCCGCTGAGGCCCGCCAGGCTCAGCAGTATCCAGGTGAGCCTTCGCGTCCTCTCCGCCGTTTCGGCGCGTTCCGCCGAGAGCCGCCGGGACCATTCCTCCTCGCGGGCAGCGAGCTCCCGGCGGAGGGCCTCCTGGATCGTCTCTCCCAGGGCCGCGCTCGTCTGGCTCTCCAGGTTGGAGAGCTCTTTCGATAAGGCATCGAGCTCCTGCGTCTGGGCCTGCCTGTGGGCCCGCAGCATCCCCTCCCAGCTGGGGATGGCGACGTCCATGAGCCGTTTCAGGGCCTCTGTGCCGGGGACCTCGCTTGTAGACTCCCGTGCGGCCTCTCGCCCAGCCTCAAGTCCCCCTCGCAGGTCTTCCGCGGCGCGGGCCACCGCTGCTGCTGCGGCCTTCAGCTCTTCCCGTCGCTCAAGGTCCCGTTCCTCGCTCCGTTCCAAGAGGCCCCGGAGCCTGGCGGCCTCTTCATGGAGCTCCTCCACGCCCTTCCCCTGCGCGCTCACGCCCCTCAGGGCGTCCCCTACGTTACGGACCTCCCCGCGGAGCGCGGACAGCTCTTCGAGGACCGTGCCGAGGGGGGCGATCAGGGCCTGCCGGCACGACCGTCCCTCTTCCAGCCCGTCCTTGACGGCGCCCTCCAGCCGGGTCAGCGCCTCGCGCATCCGGGCGATGGTCTGGGCGTCCTCCTGGGCGGAGCGGATGGAACTTGCGGCATCGCCGAAGAACACCCTGAGGGAGGCGATCTCGTCCACGGCGGCGGCCAGGGGCTGAAGCAAGGCTTGACGGCGCTCGGCCTCCCCCCGCAAGCCCTCCTGCAGGGCGCGGGACAGCCCATCGAGGCCGTCCTTCAGCGCCGCCTTGACCTCCTGCGCCGCGTCCTCCCGGTCCAGCCCCTGGGTCAGCGGGGGAAGGAGCCGGGCCGCAAGCTCGGAAACGAGCCGCTCGGTCGTCGGGTCCAGCGGCGGAAGGTCCGCCTGCGGGAACCCGGTCGTCCGGTCATGATCCTGTACTACCTGCATTAAAGAGTCCCTCCAATCCTGTTCTTGCCGTCGTCCTCAGGCCCCCGCGGGGGAGGGGTGATCGATGTCGTGCCTCAGCTTGTCCCTGCCCGCAGCCAGCGCGGCCCGCAGCCCCGGCTCGTCGAACGGTGGGGTAAGGTCAAGTCCGCTCTCGCGCCACAGCGCGGTCAGGGCGTCGAAGTCCGCCGCGTCGGAGGCCGTGGAGAGCTGCTCGCCAAACTCGATGAAGTCCGTGTACCGGGCGTCGTAGTTCTCGTAGACGAACCAGTCCATCCGGCCCCGAAAGCCCCTGCGCTCCCCGAAGGCCGCCACGCGCTCCGGCACGTCGGCGACGAGGTCCGCCAGCTTTCGGTCGAAGAGCCCGCCGTGGGCGAAGGCGAGAACCCAGCGTGGCGCGGATGCCAGGGCCGCCGCATAGGGGGCCCTGGCCAGGTCGGAGAGCCCTGAGTCCACGCGCGCCAGGTCCAGGTGGACGATGGGCGTCCAGTCCGCCAGGAGCCCCTCCCATTGGAGGCCGTCGGGCAGGGCGGCCAGTGCGTCGGCGGGCGCGGACAGGAGCCGTAGGCCGCCGGGCAGGGGGGCGTCCGGCACGCACTGGCAGGGGAAGGGCGGGGCGCCCTCGCCGAGAAGGAGCCAGCTTCGTCCCTCCAGGTCCAGTTCCTGCGCGCGCGCCTCCATGAAGCGGGCGTCGTGCATCAAGCGGGACGCCAGACGGAGTCCGTCCTGCCGCCGAAGCCCCAGCAGGGCGAGCTGCCGCCCGCCAGCCAGGGCGGGAAGCGCGAAGAACTTCGCCTGAAGCCTCCGTTCCCCCATGGCCTGCAGCAGGGACGCGAAGAGTCCCGACCTCCGCGCGTCCTGGGTGGGCTCCTCCCTCCCCGGCAGGGGCAGGTCGGATAGATTGGGGACGGAAGGGACCGCCTTCAGGAGCTCGCGGATTCCGGAGCACGACTCCGTCAGTCGCAGGCGGAGGGCGGCCATCTCAGCCCTTGAGGCGGTAGTTTCCCCTGAGAGGGCACCCGCCTCGGCCTCGGCCCTCTCCTCCTGCGCCAGTTCCAGGTAGACGGGGTCGCAGCAGGCCTCCCGCATGTGGTTCTCCCACCAGTTCAGGTGGTCTCGCAACAGGTCCAGCCGCTTGACGAGGGTGGGGAGCCCGTCCTGGATCAGGGCAGCCCTGGCCTCCTCCAGGGGCCTGTCCTCCCCCGGAGCGGTGGCGATGAGGCGCTCCACGGGGACTTGAGAGCGAAGCTCCGCCTCCTGGCGGCGCAGGTGCCGGTCCATGCCGGGGAGCGCGGTGGGGGAGGGGCTTCCGGAAAGGGTCTCGGAGAACACGCCGTGCTGCAGGAGCGTCTTGCGGCACGCCTCCCTGGCCCGATCCATGCGCTCCGTCATTCGACGGACGACGTCGCTCCACCTCGATTCCCAGCGCAGACAGGCGTCGCGCAGCGCCCCGATGGAGGCGGCGTTCCGGACGTCGGACGCAAAACGGGCGACGTCCAGCTCATGGGATATCGATCGGCTCCACTCGTTGCGGACCGTGGACAGCTCCGCGTTGAGCCAGCGCTGAGCGTCCCGCAGCTCCCGGCCGCGCGCGTCCTGCCGCCCTTTCTCTAACCTCCCCGCCATCCCCTGAGCGAGGCGGTCCGCGGTCCGCTCCAGCATGGCGAGGGCGCGCTGGCCGCGCAGGGCCGTTCCGCACCGGATGAGGTGGCGGCGGAGCTGGGTGAGCTGCCGAAGGAGCGGGTCGAAGTTCGAGCCCTCCCATTCCGGGGACGTGCGGCGGAAAAAGCCGTCGAGCGCAAGCCTTGAGGAGATGGGGATGATGGGGCAGGAGGCGGCGCCGGCTTCCTGCAGGTCCCCCCGCAGCTCCGTCACGGCCTGCTCCAGCCTCTGGCGGCGGGGCAGGAGGACGCTGCCGGCCTCCACCTCATCCCGCTCGATGTCGATTTGCGACAGCAGCAGGATGACTTGTCGGCCGCCCGTCAGGAGCGAGTGCATCAGCTCTACGTCCGCGGACTTGAAGCGGGCGCGCAGCGGCGTGAGGTAGAGGGCGATGTCCAGGCTTGGCAGGAGGCGCCGCAGCATCAGCTCGCCGTACCGAGGCAGGTCGCAGGCGTCGAGCCCCGGGGTGTCCGCCAGCACGAGCCCGGAGGGGATCGCCGCGTCCGGGCTGTTCCACTCGATGTGGTCGATGCCCCGCTCGTTCCCAGGGTTCCAGCGTTCGGAGGTGTGTTCCTCCATCCAGTCCGGGGTCAGATCGGACCCTGCCGTGCGCTCAACTCTCCCGTCGAGGTAGAACACGTCCGCCGCCCGGACCCCGCCCCGGCGGCAGAGCACGACCGCGTTCGTCGTGGCGCGGGTTTCCTCAGGCAGCAGCCGCTCGCCCATCATGGCGTTGATAAACGTCGATTTGCCGCTTCCCGTGAGGCCCACCGCTCCGACGGTGAGCTCCGTCTCCCGCAGGGACTGAAGCAGGCCCTGAAGGTGGTTCGCTGCCGCCAGGAAGGCGGGCCTGAGGGCGCTCTCGGAGATGGCGCGCAGGGCGGAGGACACCCGGTCGAACAGGGCGGTGCGAAGTCCCTCCGCTTCCGGGGTGGCGTCTATGCCCGTCAGCCGGATGGGTTCAGGCGCCGGCTGTTTTGGGGCGCCGGCCGTGCCGCGGAGGCCGATGCGCTGCAGGCGGCCCCGCAGGCGAAGGTTCTCCTCCTCCAGGGCCCTGACCTCCGTGACGTCGGAGAGAGCGACGGCGCTCCAGTGGGAACTTGCCTCCCGCGGCGGGGTCCGCACCTCAAGCGTCCGGGTGCGCCCGTAGCGATCCTGGACCTCCAGGCGTTCCCCGTCGCCCAGGCCGGCGATTGCGGCGAGGAGGTGCGGAGAGGCGTCGGCGAGGTGGGCGAAGGAGGGGCTGTTCAGGATGCGTCCGTCCCGCGTCGAGCGGACGCTGACGGGGAACGGCATCGCCTCGACCAGGGTGGAGAGCGCGAGGTCCTGACGGGAGGCCTCCTCCACCCTCGCCTCGTCCAGCAGCTCCTCAAAGCGCCTCTGCCCCACGGCGATGCAGCGCGCGGCCTCCTGCATCCTGCGCTCCCAGCTGCCTTCGGAGGGCTCCTGGGGCGATCCTCCGCCGAGCGCCGTTTCAACGCCCATGAGGAGGAGCGGGCTGCCGTCCTCCCCGCGCCGGATGCAGGCGTCCAGGCGGAAGGCACGGTAGACCCCGTCCCCGCAGTACAGGCGCCGGGCGAGGGACAGGGCCGACTCTGCTCCACGCCTGAGGGCCGCGTTCAGCTCCCGCGCCCGTCCGTGATCCTCTGGATGGCAGAGCTCGCACCACTGTTCGAGGCTTCGGGGCCGCGAGTCAGGGGTGAAGCGCAACGCGGCGAGGAGCGCCGGGGACATCTCCACGTCCCCGGCGGGGAAGTGGACGAGTAGGGCGGCGAGCGGCCCAAGGCGCATGAAGTCCTCCCAGAGCGGCGTCATCGCAGGGCTCCAGTCGATGGTGCAAAAGGTCCGTTGATCAAGGTGAGCGTCATGGAGTGTCCCTCTTCACGTCGTGTCCCGCGCGGCGTCGCTGCAGACACGATAATTTTCCCCCAATCCTCCGCGCCTTTTTGTCGGCGCGGAGGGAATGTGTTATCATTGAGTATAGCATTTGAGGACCGTGCTGACGGGCGTCTTGACGATCAAATTTGCGCGGGGCGCGGGTCGTTTTTCGCCGAAGCGGGACCTTCGAGGGTGGCCGGGGCGCTGGAGGACGTTTCATCGTGAGGGGGAGTTTGCCTTGCCGGCTGTAAAACTTCATTTTGAAACCATCAAGCCCCGCATCATTCGGGCGCGGGAGCTGTCCGAGACGCGGGAGCTCCTGGCGGACCTCCTCGTCATGCCGGACGCGCGGCTCCTTCAGATTTTTGGCGTTTCCCGCTGGCAACCGCGGGAGGTCCACGGCCTGAAGGATCGAATCTTTGCGGGCGTCGTGGGCGAGTTGGTCCGAAACGGCTGGAAGTGCGACTCGGCCGCCTTCGGGACGGGACGCCGGGACACGTTTTTGATGGAGATGGCCCGCCGCGGCTTTGCGCAGACGGTGGACTGCCTCCTGTCCATTGGAGCGGACGCGGATTACAATACGCGGGGTTATGGGGATTCCACGGCGCTGATGGCCGCCTGCGACCCGAACATCATGAGGAAGCTCCTGAATTACCGGGCGAACCCGATGGAGGTCAACGCCTCCAACGAAACGGACTTCACCTACAAGCTCCTCTCCGGCCTGACCGCCGGGGCGCGCTTCTACCTTTACAACACGGGGAAGATCCCGTTTCAGCCGTTGTTGGACAACTTCAGGGACTGCGTCCTGAGCCGCAGGACCGTGCCCTACAACCCCATGTTCCCCCTGTGCCTCGTGCCCGTGGTCCCGGAGGGCGTTCCCTACAGGAACATCGTGGACGAGAAGCTGGTGGACGCCATGTTTCGGAACCAGTACCTGCCGTTCTCCTCCAAGGCGCTTGCCTGCGAAATCGACTCGGGGCTCACCGTCTGGCACTACATTCGCACGAAGATGAAGGACGCGCGGGAGGCGTCGCCCGCGCTCCTGACGGCGTACCTGGCCTGCATGAGCAAGAAGTCGGCCTTTCAGACCCCGTCGGACTTCGCCTGCGTCGAGGATTACCTGGAAAAGCCCCTGCCCCGCGACCTCTCCGCTCAGGGAGTGATCTCAAAGTCCCTGTTCGTCCACATGCTCTTTTCCCTGGGGGGGCTATCCCAGATGGAGCTCCTGCGGTGGCTCCTCCTCCTGGGCAAGGTCAACCGGCGGATCGCCTTCTGGATGGATTTCTTCGGCGAGGAACCCTTCAGGGTCACGAACTCATCGAGGCTCATGGACAACCGAAGGGGGGACACCCACGTCCTGCACGAGTTGAGCGCCATGCAGTCGCTGCTCTCCCTGCGCGTCGGGGTGTCGGACAACTTTGGCGAGTTCCCCATCCCGGAGGGGCTCTCGGACCCTACGGCGGGCGGGGCGCAGCCGCTCGTTCGGGACTTCAGGCTCTAGATGCGGGGTCGGCCGCCCTCAAGTGGCGTGGCCTTACTTTAAAGCGGTAGCAGGAGGAAATCGGATGGCTCATCTTCTTTGGGGCGGCGCGGACTGCGTGGAGCTTGCGCGGAACTTCGGAACGCCCCTCTACGTCCTGGACGAGGCCGTGATCCGCGCCCGGTGCGCGGAGGTCCGGCGGGATTTTTTGTCGCGTTGGCCGGGGACCGGTGCCTGCTATGCCAGCAAGGCCTTCATCACTCGCGCCATGGCCCGCATCGTCGATCAGGAGGGTCTGGGCCTCGACGTCGTGTCGCTGGGGGAGCTCCGCACGGCCCTCTCCGCGGGCTTCCCGCCGGAGCGCATCGAGCTTCACGGCAACGCGAAAAGCGAGGAGGAGCTTCGAGTGGCTCTTGAGGCCGGCGTGGGACGGATCGTCGTGGATAGCCTGATGGAACTCGACGTTCTGGCGGACCTCGCGGAGGGGATGGGCCGGCGGGCGCGGGTTCTGCTGCGCGTTGCGCCGGGGGTTTCCGCCAACACGCACGCCTTCATCGACACGGGGCGGACGGGGAGCAAGTTCGGCCTGCCTCTGGAGGGGGACCTCCTCTCCGAGGCCGTTCGGCGGGGGATGACGCGGAGGGGACTGGACCTCCTGGGCCTGCACTTCCACGTGGGCTCGCAGCTCTTTGACCCGGACGCTCACCTGCGCTCCGTGGTCCGCGTCCTGGAGGCGGCGGAGGCGTTGAAAGCCAGGTTGGGCTTTGAGGTGCGCGAGCTGAACTTCGGGGGCGGCTACGGGGCACAGAGCAACCCCTCGAAGCTCCACGTCCCCATCGCTCTCTTCACCGATGCTATGATGGAGGCCGTGGAGCGGGAGTGCGCGGCCCGAGGGCTGGAACGCCCTGCCGCGTCCATCGAGGCGGGGCGCTGGATCGTTTCAGAGGCCGGGCTCACCCTCTACCGCGTGGAGGTCGTCAAGGAACTGCCGGGCCTCACCTACGTGGCGGTGGACGGCGGCATGGCGGACAACCCGCGCCGTCCGCTCTATGGCGCGGTGTACGAGGCGGTTTCCGCGGAGCGGCCCGACGCGGCGGCGGAACGGGGCGGCAGCCGTATCTCCGTCGTTGGCAGGTGCTGCGAGTCCGGTGACGTGCTGATCGACGACGCACACCTGCCCCCCCTCAGGCGAGGGGAGGTGCTGGCGGTCTTCAACACGGGGGCCTACACCTTCTCCATGGCCAGCAACTACAACCGGCTCTGCCGCCCCGCCGTCGTCCTCGTCCGCGACGGACAGGCGGACCTCATCGTGCGGCGCCAGACGCCGGAAGACCTGCTGGAGGGGGACGAGATTCCGGACCGCCTTGCGTAGGGAGAGGTTGGGATTTTGCTTTTTTCGTAGTACAATTAGCACAGTCTATCTTTTACCGTTGGAGGGGTATTGAATTGCATCGTAATAAGTTCTGTGCGGTACTGTTTCTCTTTGCGTTTGTTGCAGGCGTCCTCGCCCCGGCAGGCCAGGCGTTGGCCTTCTTTAAAGGCTACACAAACCCCGAGGCCACGATCCTCTCTTATAGCGCCAAGATGCCGAGGGCTATTTACTTCGCGACGGAGTCGGGACGGGACCTTACGAGCGATGGCCTCATCCTTGATACGAGAGCGAATCTCTTCGTCGACGTGGCGGACACCGATAGGGACGGCAGGATTGACGTGGGCGATTACAAAGAGGTAAGCTACAGGGCCAGGGTCCACGTCGTTGTGTCCATCGACATCTCTCCCGCGGACTTGGGGGCCGTTTCTGCGGATTTTCCTGGCCTGACCGAGAGCAGCTTGGACAGCTTCGCTGAACTGGAAACCTATCTTCCTGACCTCGCGAATAGGGTTAGGGACCTCTGGCGCACGAAGGCGGAAGAACTTGCGAGGGATTATCGCCAGGGGGCGTACACGTGGACTTCCACGATCGGCGGAGCCAACACGGATGCCATCAAAGTCACCCAGCCTGACGTCGGCATAGACCTGTCCGCCTACCCCCGCCGCCTGACGCCCCTCACCATCACGGCCACGCAGCAGGGGGGGGATGACAATTCCAAGTTCCCGGAGCAATACGCTACGCTGAGTTACAAACTGACCCATCGCCGCATCGGATCGGGGGGCATCTCGGACGATATCGTCGTAACAGGGATCGAGCCTGAAACCCCGCAGTTGAACGTTACGGTGCGCCCTCGCGACCAGGGCGGTGCGGGCGGCGACAACGGTGGCGGAAGCTGCGATGCCTTGGGGCTTGGCACGGCGCTGCTGGCGCTCCCGGCCCTTGGCTTGGTGATCCGCAGAAAGCGCGGATAGCGGCGGCCTCCCTGCGGAGCGAACCGAACGGAAGCACATTAAGATGAATATGAGGAAGGCCCCCGGCGATGGTCGGGGGCCTTTCGCTCTTTCTCTGTTTGGGGGAGTCAGGCCTCTGCGGGCAGGTCACATGAAGAGGTAGCGAACGGCCAGCAGGAGTCCCACCACGGAAACCCCCAGCATGGCGAAGAAGAAGAGGTCGTCCAGGGCCACCATCCTTCGCTCCTTTTCGACGACGGCCCGCTTCGTCTTCAGCCGCAGGTCCTTCGTCAGCGTCAGCAGCCCCAGGATATCCGGACTGATGCGCAGGTAGATGTAGGTCTTGTCCTCCCGCCGGTCGATCTCCTCCACGGGGAAGGTGGGGGACTGGTTCGTGCTCTCCAGAAACTTCTGCACCAGGCCGGCCGTCCCCGCGTTGTTCTTGAGGGTGACCTCCACCACGTCGTTGGGGGCGAGCTCCGAGGCCGCCTTGCCCCAGACGGGGTCGATGACGGGCAGGCACTGAACGATCATCTCCTCGAAGGGGTTCTCGGCCCTCTCTCCATCGTCCCTGGCCTCATCGGACTCGGCGGACGGGCTCCCCGTGGGGTCCAGCAGGCCCGCTTCCTCCAGGTCCTTCCGCGTCAGGAGCTCCACGTCGCTGGCCACGTTGAAGAAGTTGTGCGTGGCGCGCTCGAAGCCGTGGCGGATCTCGTTCTCGACGCGGAGCAGCGCCCGCTTGACGTCGAGGCGCCTCTCCTCAAAGAGCGCTGCGCGGTCGGCTTCCGGAAAGAGGTCCGGCAGGATGGCGTTGAGCTTTTCACCCCATATCGCGTCGTAGGGCCCCAGCTGCGAGAGGAGCCTCATGAAGGACCTCCAGGGCTCGCTGGGCTTGAAGGTGATCTGGGTGTCCGCGCGCGTCAGCCACAGGGTCTGGTTGACGGTCTTCGTGCTGTGCCCGTCGTAGATCAGACAGAAGGCGCCGCAGAGGTCCCCGCGCTTGGGGGTGAAGAAGGTGTACTTCAACGCCAGGTAGCTGGGGGCGTCGTCCTTCTGCGCTTCTGCAGCGGGAAATTCGTCCCCGGCCCCCTGCGGGAGCGCGTCCTCCTCCGGGCCGGGCGCGGCCTCTGCGGCCGGCGGCGTGTGCAGCGGCGACGCCTCCGGCGTTTCCGCCGCCGCGGACTGTGGATGGGCCGCAGGGTCGTTTGACAGCATATCCGCCGACAATCGGATCAGCTCCTTTAACGGACGGAGTAGCTCTTGGCGCTCCAGGACTTCCCGCGCTTCATCTCGCCCGATATCAGCTCAAGGTAGCGGCCCAGACATTCGGGGCAGCGCTTCGACGAGTCGTTGGCCTCCGCCTCAAACTCCTTTTTGCATTCAAGACACCTGAACTTTGCCATCGAGAATCCCTCCTGACCTCGGTTAACATTGGGGGCGCCGCGCTTCAGGGCCTTCGTTCTCCGCCATGTTCGAGCGGTGCCCCTCTGCTGTAAACTGCCGTCTATAATCATAGGCAAAAGGCCGTCTTTGGTCAATGGCGTTTTTAGGGAAGCGCTGATTAAAACAAAAACACATACTTTGCCAAGGGGAAATATGCAAAACATCTATGGACAAAAATCTCCAGCGCTTCCCTAAAATTTTAAAATGGGGCTATGCCCCAATCCCCACGCGCTTCGCGCGGCCTGATGAAGTTTCAGACACTGAAGGGAG
>ERZ773099.1761-NODE-1761-length-15637-cov-16.115518_pt1 | contig 15637 bp, 13 predicted proteins | sample MGYA00511120_ERZ773099 | MGnify/ENA primary metagenome ERZ773099 (study PRJEB29015, sample SAMEA2738012) | human oral metagenome | biome: human oral; feature: human-associated habitat; material: dental | place: China | collected 2104 ...
CAGGGCCTGCCCAAAACCGCATAAGGAAGCCCTCCACGATTCGGGGGGAACCACAGTAGCCCAGGCTCAGCGGGAAGTCGGACTGGGGCGCGTTCAGGGTGATGGTGAACTCGGTGTCTGAGACCTTCTTCAGGCCGGTCAGCTCGGAGTCGGCGTCGTAGGAGAAGCCCTGGATCGGCTCGAAGAAGTAGCTCGATAGCTGGGCGTTGGACAGCAGGGCGCCGTAGTTCCAGGCCTTAATGAAGGAGTCGGAGGTCACCGGGGTGCCGTCGGAGAAGGTCCACCCCTCGTTGAGGGTTACGGTGAAGGTCTGGTTGTCCGTGGTGGTGATGTCCTTGGCGACCTCGTTGACCACGGACCCGTCGGCGGCGTAGGAGTACAGGCCGGCGAAGAGCAGGTCGACAATGCGGCCGCCGCCGACCTCGTTGGTGTTGGTGGGAAGAAGGGGGTTCTGGGGCTCGGTGCCCAGGGCGGTGACGACGCCGTCAGCACCCCCTCCCGTTGAGTCCGAGGAGCAGGCGGCGAGCGCGGCCAGGGCGGCTGCAGAGACAACACCGGCTCCGAAGGCCCGGCGGGACATGATGAGGCTGTTCATAGGAACTCTCCCACGGGAAGGGGCGTTGACGCCCGGAGAACGATCTTGTCCACCAGCGGGGGCATGGCCGGCGGAACACCGGTGTATTTCCATGCACCGTTACGTATGGACGGCGGTCACAGTACCGCATGCGCTCGACATGCACACGTTACCTGCCGCTCTGCGGGCCTCCGGTTCGCAACCGTCTTTACCGGGTCTTCACCGGGTCTTTACCGGGTTGCCCTCACCAGGCCGCGGCAAGGAGCTCGTAGGAGCGGCGCCTGGCGGCGGCGTCGTGGGCGTGGGTGACCACAATGATCTCATTGAGCTCCCAACGCCGGGCGAGGTCGCGCAACCGCGGTGCCACTTCCTGGGCGGTGCCCACGAAGGACACGGCCATGGCCGCCTCCGCCGCCCGGTCCCGGCCCTGGGCCAGCGGGCGCCAAGCCTCCGGATCGTCGGTGGGGGCGTCGAGCGGACCGGGGCACCCGCCCAGGATGCGGGCGGTGGCGGCCATGGCGGTGGTGAAGAGCCGGCGGGCCTCCCGGGTCGTGGGGGCCACCATGACATTGACGGCGGCGGCGGTGCGCGGGCGGCCCTCCGCGCAGGTGGGGGCCTTGGGGTTGAACATGGAACGGTAGGTCATAATGGCCGCCTCGGCCTGGGCGGGGGCGAAGTGGGAGGCGACGGCGAAGGGCAGGCCCAGGCTGCCGGCGACCCTGGCGCCGTTGACCGAGGAGCCCAGGACCCAGGTGCGCGGGGCGGTGCCCTCGCCCGGCAGGGCGCGCACCGGCTGAAAGGCTCCGGTCGTGGGCCCGCACTCCCCGGCCCGCAGGGCCCGCGCGCGGGCGGTCTCATCGGCATGTGCGGCCGCGTCCCGCCCGGAGGGGTCGGTGCCGGCGGGGATCAGGGATCCGGGCACGGCGGCGGCCAGGGCGTGTCGCGCTGGGGCGAGGTAGGAGATGGTCTCCACAACCTCCTCGCTGAACTGGTGCGGGTCGGCGCTGCGGCGGCGCAGGGCCGCGGCGGTCAGGGGGTCCGTTCCCGGGGCGCGCCCCAGACCCAGGTCCACCCGCCCGGGGTAGAGGGTGGCCAGGGTGCCGATCTGCTCGGCAACAACCAGGGGGGCGTGGTTGGGCAGCATAATGCCGCCGCTGGCCACGCTCATTCGCGCAGTGGCGGCCAGTACCTGCCCCATGAGCACGGTGGTGGCCGAGGCCATGTAGGTGGTGGCCCCATGGTGCTCGGCAAGCCAGTAGCGCTCATAGCCGGCGTCGTCGGCGGCCTGAGCGAGGGCCGTCATCTCCCTCAAGGCGTCCGCGCGGCTGCGTCCAGAGGAAACAGGAACGAGGTCCAGAACGGACAAAGAAACAGTCATAAAGTCACCATACGACCGCGGGGGCGTCGTTCTCAGGGTCCTGGATGGCGAATGTCCTGGAGAATCCTGTGCCGCCCCTGGAACGCCTCCGGCGCCTGTGCCTGCGCGGCTCCCAAGCCAGGGGCCGGGACGGGTGGCCGTTCGGCGCCGGGCCGGGGCGGGCGGCCGTTCGGCGCCGGGCCGAGGCGGGCGGTGCGGTCAGCGCCGGGCCGGAGCCCGGGCTGCCGCGCTAGGGGGCGACGGCGGGGTGGGTGGTGCGGTCAGCGCCGGGTCGGAGCCAGGGCCGCCGCGCTGGGGCGACGCCGGAGTGGGTGGTGCGGTCAGCGCCGGGTCGGGGCCAGGGCCGCGACGCCGGACTTGATGAGGTCCCCGACCACGAAGGGCGCCAAGCCCAGGGTCAGGGTGGCGCTCCAGGCAAGGCCGGTGAAGGCCTTGAGCCACAGCAGGCCCGGGATGTAGACCGCGGCCGAGGCTGCCAGCATGAGACCCAGGCGCGCCAGAACGCCGCGGCCGGGCGCCGTGGCCCGCCCAGCGATGGCCCCGACCAGGGCGTAGCCCAGCACGTAGCCGAAAGAGGCCGTCACCCCACTGCCCCACCCGGCCAGGACCGGGGCCCCGAGAGCGGCCAGCGCCGCCAGCAGCAGTGCGGAGGCCACCGCGCGGCGCGAACCGAGGAAAGCGCCCACCCCCAGGACGGCGAGGGTCCCCAGGGTCACGGGCACCGGCGTAAAGGGCAGGGGCAGGGAGATCTGGCCGATCAGGGCAATGGCCGCGGTCCCCGCGGCGACCAGGCCGGTCTCGCGGGCGATGGTGCGCAGGTGCCGGGCGACTCCCTCCCGGGGCCGGGCGGCGTCGGCGGTCAAGGAGGAAGTTGAAGCCTGTTTCATGGTCATGCAACAACCCTAGGCAGGTGTTGACGGGCAGTACATCCCGATCTGCGCCGGTCGTCGCCAGGAGGCTTTGTTCCTTTCACCCAAACGGAGCGTGTTGGGTGAGCTCACACGTGGGCGCCGATCCACCGCAGCAGCGCGGTGGTCACCTCCTCGCGGTTGGTCTCATTGAGCAGCTCATGACGCGCTCCGGGGTAGAGGACGAGCCCGACCTCGTGCACCCCGGAAGCCCGGTAGCGGGTAGCGATCTGGCGCACGCCCCGGCCCGCGCCCCCCACGGGATCGGCGTCCCCGGAAACGAAGAGGACCGGGAGGTCGGCCGGTGTGCGGGCAATGACCTCGGGATTGCTGATCTCCATGACGCCAGTGATCAGATCCCGGTAGAAGCCGGCGGTGCAGGTGAAGCCGCACAGGGGGTCGGCAATGTAGGCGTCGACCTCGTCGGGGTCGCGGCTGAGCCAGTCGAAGTCAGTGCGGGCCGGGGCGAAGGCCTTGTTGTAACCCGCATAGGAGAAGGACTCCAGGCGTGTCGAGGGGTGGCGGGGTCCGCGCAGGCGCACCTCGGTGCGGGCCAGGAGTCGGCCGACGCGCCCCGGGGCGCCCGGGTCGCTCACCGTGCCCATGGACACCAGGCCGGCGAGCTCGTCCCCATGGCGACTGGCGTAGCCGCGGGCCAGCAGGGAGCCCCACGAATGGCCCATGAGAATGACCGGGGAGTGCGACCAGGTCGCCTTGATCGCCAGCAGCACCGTGTGCTGGTCCTCCAAGAGCTGGTCCCAGCCCTCAGCGTCCAGGCTGTGGCCGCGCTCGTTCGGCTCGGCAATGGTCAGGCCGTGGCCGCGGTGGTCGTCGGCGACGACGGCGTAGCCGGCTTGGGTGGCGGCGGCAGCGAAGCGGGCGTAGCGGCCCGAGTGCTCGCTCATGCCGTGGGCGACCTGGATGACCGCGCGCGGGTTGGGCGCCTGCGGGTCGGGGGCGCCGAGTTCGGCAACACCCTCCGGCAGCCAGGCGCGCACGGCCAGGGGCGTGGAGTCGGTGGCGATGAGCCTCGTGATCTGGGCGCGCATGGTGGTGCTCCCCGGGATGACAGTAAGACCGTCTTAGGTTACCGGGTGCGTCAGGACCCCGGCGGTCTGTTACGGTCTGCCCATGCCTGGCCGCCCCTTCGCCCTGGTGCCCGCCGCCTATGTTTTTCTGCTGCGGCGCCAGCCCGTCCGGCCGGGCACTGAGGAGGCCACGAGTGCTCCGGGCGCCGGGAGATCGGCCACCGGCACGGCGCGCGCGAGCACCTCCAGCGCCCGCGTCCCGGACGCCGGCGCCTCCAGCCGCTGCACCCCAAGAGTCAGTGCCACGGGTCCCCGCCCCGGCCGCTCCCAGCCGGGCGGTCGTGCGATGGGGGCCGGCACCGCCCCGGCCCGCGCGATCGAGTCGGCGGCCAACACTCAGGTGCTGCTACAGCTGCGGCAGAACACCGGTTATATGGACGGTTACTGGGCCTGCGGTATTGCCGGGCACGTCGAGCCCGCCGAGTCCGTCATGGCCACCGCCCTGCGCGAGGCCCGCGAAGAGACGGGCGTCCTCCTCACGCCCTACCATCTTGAGCCTTTGACCTCCATGCACCGCAGTGCCGACCTGGGTGGGGCGGCGCTGGAGCAGCGCATTGACTTCTTCTTCACCGCCCGCTCCTGGTCCGGTGAGCCGCGCGTGCTGGAACCGGGCAAGGCGGCCCAGATGGCGTGGTTCGGGCTCGATGCGCTGCCCGGGCCGGTCCCGCCCCACGAGCGGGTGGTGCTCGACCAGCTGGCGGCCGCCCTGGATGGGGGCGCCAGGGTCCCAACGATCCAGGCCTTCGGCTTCAACCCCGGGCCCCGCTGACCGCCCCTCCCCCTCGCCCACCCTCCCCCCCCACCTAGCCCTCCAACGAAATCCTCACAGCACAACGTCCACGGCTGTTGTGCTGTGAGGATTTCGTTGGAGGGAAGGTTGGAGGGGAAGGGGAGTGAGGGCGAGGGCTGAGGGATGAGAGGGCTTGCCCTGCGCGCCCTGAAAAGGGGAGCATCGAGCCGATGAAGCAGACACCCCAACCTCGCCCAGCAATCGGTCCCCTCCTGCGCCTGACGGCCTGTTGCTGCCTGGCAACCGGGACCCTGCTCCTGCCGGCCGGGGCCGCCGCAGTAGACACCTCGGCCATCGCAGTTCACGCCGGCACCGGCACTGAGATCCCCGCCGATACCGGGGCCCTGCCGGCCCCCGCTAAGACCAGCACCGTCCTGCGCACCACGGTCACAGACGACGCCGGGCTTCTGGACGACAACGACGCCCAGAAGGTGGTTGAGCGGATTGAGGACGACCACAACCTCACGGTCTGGATCGTCACCATCGCCGACACCTCCATGACCGCCGAGGACTTCGCCAAGCAGGCCTGGAAGGACTCGGCCCTGGGCACCTACTCGGCGATCCTGGTCATTAACGTGCCCGGCAACGACATCAACACCTACTACTTCGGTGCCGATACGGCGACAAACGCGCCCCTGACCGACGAGCAGCAGAAGGAGATCACGGCCGGCCTCAAGCCCTTCTTGTCCGACCACGACTTCGACGGCGCGGTGGCGGCGCTGCCCGACCTCATCCGTTCCGCCTTGGGATCAGGGGACTCGGCGCCCTCCGCGGACTCCCCCTCCTCCGCTCTGACCACGCTGGCCGTGGGCGGGGCGGCGGCCGCGGCAGTCGCCGGGGGCGCCTGGGCCTTTAGCCGTTCACGTCGCAAGAACCACGGCGCTCAGGCGGCGGGCACTGGGCCCGCGGGCGCGCCGCCCCCTGAGGCGACCCTGACCCTGGATGAACTGCGCACCGGGGCGGGCAACGCCTTGGTGGCCGCCGACGACGCCGTGCGCGCCGCTGACGAGGAGCTCTCCTACGCCCAGGCCCAGTTCGGCCTGTCGGCGACCGACTCCTTTACCGCAGCGCTCAAGGAGGCCCGCGCGCACCTGGCCCGTTCTTTCGAGTTGCGCAAGCTCCTGGATGACGACATCCCGGACACTGAGCAACAGCAGCGCTCCATGTACGGGGAGATCATTCAGCGCTGCCAGGCCGCAATGGAGGCCATCCGGGCTCAGGAGCAGCAGTTCAACGAGCGCCGTGGCATTGAGGCCGACCTGCCCTCCTCCATTGCCGAGACCTCCCAGCGCGCCGATGAGACCGAGCAGGCCATTGCCATGGCGGAGACGCTTCTGGTGACTCTGCACGCCACCTACCCGGAGACGGCCCTGACCAGTGTCTCACAGGCGCCCGGCCAGGCCCGGCGCCTGCTGGAGGCCGGACGCACCGCCCTGGACCAGGCGCACGCCTCACTGGAGGCGGGACAGCAGGGCACGGCTGTGGAACAGGTGCGCATCGCTCAGGGCTCCATTGCGCAGGCCGGTGAGCTCACCACCCAAGTCACCGGGGCCCGCGAGCGCCTAGAACACGCGGCGGCGGACCTGGAGGCCGCCATCGCCTCGATCTCCTCGGACCTGGTAGACGCCCGCCGTCTGCGCAATCAGGTTCCGTCACTGACCCTGGACCCGCTGGTTAACGAGGCCGAGCAGGCCGTGGCCCAGGGGCGCGCGGCGTCCGGCCCGGCCGCCACCGGTGACCCGTTGGCCGCCCTGGACCGACTCGGGCGGGCAGAGGCGGCGATTGACGCAGCCCTGGCCCCCGCGCGGGCCAAGGAGGAGAACGACTCTCGGGCCCGTGCCGCCGTGGGCTCACGCCTGGCGCGCCTGAACTCCCAGGTCGACGCCGTTACCTCCTACATCACGACCCACCGTGGCGCGGTCGGCGCCCAGGCTCGGACAGCCTTGTCGGAGGCCTCCCGGCACGCCGCTGCTGCCACCGCACTGCAGGGCACTGACGCCGCCGCGGCGCTGGCGGAGGTCACCGCGGGCGAACCACTGGTCTCGCAGGCCCAGGCTCTGGCCGAGGCCGATGTGCGCAACTCGGGCGGTTTCGGCTCCTCCTACGGCTCAGGAGGTTCGGGCGGGGGCTTCGGCGGCCTGGACCTGGGGTCGCTAATCCTGGGCGGCATTCTGCTGGGCGGTGGAGGTGGCGGCCGTGGCGGCTACGGCGGCTGGGGTTCGGGCCATCGCGGGGGCGGCTGGAATCCAGGCCACCGCGGAGGCGGCTTCGGCGGCGGTGGAGGCGGGGGCCTGGGCGGCGGCGGGGACCGCTTTTGAGCCGTCCTTGAGTCCTCTGGGCCGGCTCCGTCGACACTCGCACCGTGAAACCCCTCGTGATCTGCTGTGGCCTGCGGCCCCATGGGGCTCATGCCCAGAGCGATCAATCCCGCGCCGGCTGCCGCGGCGCCCATCGATCTGGGACGATTCGGATCGGAACCGGCCCCACCGGGCCGGTGCATGACGTGACAGACCCGGCGTCGTCGTCGCCGGGAACCAACTGAAGGGAAAAGCAACCCATGGCAGAGAAGCAGTCGATCCTGGGCCGCGTCGCCCAGCTGACCAGGGCCAATATCAACGCCATCCTGGACCGCGCCGAGGACCCGGAGAAGATGCTCAACCAGCTGGTGCGCGACTACACGGCCTCCATCGCTGAAGCGCGCGACGCCGTGGCCCAGACCATTGGCAACCTGCGCTTGGCGGAAAAGGACTACGAGGCCGACCTCGCCGAGGCCAAGGACTGGGGCGCCAAGGCGCTGGCGGCCTCGCGCAAGGGCGATGAGCTGCGCTTGCGCGGGGACACCGCCGGTGCGGACAAGTGGGACTCCCTGGCCAAGATCGCACTGACCAAGCAGATCAGCGCCGAGAATGAGGCCAAGGCCGCCGAGCCAATGATCACCTCTCAGCGTCAGGTGGTCGAGCAGCTCAAGACCGGCCTGCAGCAGATGGAGGTCAAGCTCGGTGAGCTGCGCTCCAAGCGCGACCAGCTCATCGCCCGCCAGAAGACCGCTGAAACGCAGGTCAAGGTCCAGGGGGCCATTCGTTCCATTAATGTCATGGACCCCTCCAGCGAACTGTCCCGCTACGAGGACCAGGTTCGTCGTGTCGAGGCCCAGGCCGCCGGACAGGCCGAGCTCGCCGGCTCCTCCCTGGAGGCGCAGTTCGCGGAGCTGGAGTCCTCCACCACCCAGATGGAGGCAGAGGCCCGATTGGCGGCCCTTAAGGGCGGTCCCGCTGCGCTTCCCTCCGCTTCTCAGCCCGCGCAGATCACCGACGGCGATCCCGTTGAGGAGGCCTTCGCCGCCCTTAAGGCGGAGCAGGCCCAGCAGGTCCCGACTGAGGAGGACCAGTCCTCCTACTGAGGGGACCGAGGGCCCGGGTCAGGTTCACGCGCCCTCGCCCGAACGCCGACTGTCCGTCCACCGCCCGGGCGAGCCGTCCACCGCCCGGGCGAGTTCAGCCATTGACGAGGCGAGAGGTCGTGAACCATGAGCACCGACTGCCCGCACCCCGTGGGCGAACGGGGCGCTGCCCGGCCTCTCGCCGAACCGGCGGCCCAACGCGCCGTGCCGTCATCCCTCCCGTAACATTGACTTATGAGCACCGCCACCTACCTTCTCGTCGACGGCGAGAACATTGACGCCACCCTGGGCATGAGTGTCCTGGGTCGCCGCCCCGAGCCGGAGGAGCGTCCCCGCTGGGACCGCGTGCTCTCCTTCTGCGACGAGCTCTCTGACAGTGCCGCGCTCAGCGGCCAGGGCGAGGACACTCGTGCCCTGTTCTTCCTCAATGCCACCAATGGGCACATGCCCATGGGTTTTGTCCAGGCGCTGCTGGCCATGGACTACCGCCCCGTCCCACTGGCTGGCTCGGGCAACCCCGAGGAGAAGGTCGTCGACATCGGTATCCAGCGCACCCTGGACGCCTTGGCCGAGCGCGCCGAGCAGGGTGAGCACTCCCACATACTGCTGGGCAGCCACGACGGCGACTACATCCCCCAGGTCGAGCGCTTGCTGGGGGCCGGGGCGCGGGTGGGCGTGCTGTGCTTCCGGGAGTTCCTCAACACGCACCTGGCGGCCCTGGAGTCCAAGGGCCTGGAGTTGCACGACCTGGAGACCGACGTGGGCGCTTTCACTATCGCCTTGCCACGGGTGCGCATCATCCCGCTAGCCGAGTTCGACCCGCGCAAGTTCCTCTGATTCCACTCCTCCTCCTTCAATCCGGCCCCCCTGTCCCCCAATCCTGCTCCTCAGCGGGCACCGGCTTGCAGCACACCCCCAGGAAACACCCAGGCAGGCGCGGCAGGGTGGCGTCCATGGACCGTTCCCAGGACTCTCACTCCGAGGCGCATCTGCTCGTCGTCGACGATGAGCCCAATATCCGCGACCTGTTGGCTTCGTCCCTACGTTTCGCCGGGTTCGAGGTGTCCACTGCCGCCGACGGCAGAGGGGCTCTGCACGGTGTGGAGGGCCAGGACCCCGACCTCATTGTCTTGGACGTCATGCTGCCCGACATGGATGGCTTCACCGTGGCCCGGCGCCTGCGCGAAAGGGACGTCACCACCCCAATCCTCTTCCTGACGGCCCGCGACGATATGGCCGACAAGGTCCAGGGCCTAACGGTCGGCGGGGACGACTACGTCACCAAACCCTTCGGCCTGGAGGAGGTCGTCGCCCGCATTCGAGCCATCCTGCGGCGAACGCGCGCCGTGGAGGGGGAGGATGACGGTGTGCTGCGCGTGTCCGACCTGGTCCTCGATGAGGACGCCCACGAGGTGCACCGCGGCGGGGTGGAGGTGGACCTGTCCCCCACCGAGTTCAAGCTCCTGCGCTATCTCATGCTCAACTCCGGGCGGGTGGTTTCCAAGGTCCAAATCCTGGATCACGTCTGGGAGTACGACTGGAATGGGGACGCCGCCATTGTGGAGTCCTACATCTCCTACCTGCGTCGCAAGATCGACCAGATTAAGGACCAGGAGGGCAACGCCGTCGCCCCCTTGATCCAGACCCGCCGGGGAGTGGGTTACATGCTGCGTGAGCCCAAGAGCGAGTGACCATCGTGAACGCACGGGCGCGGGTGAGGCGGGGCAGGCAGCACCGGCCCGTCAAACGGGGGCGCTGGCACCCGGTGACGACGGCGCGGCGGGCTTGGCATACCCAGCCGCTGCGCATTCGCCTGGTACTCATTACCACCGGGCTGCTGGCCATTGGCCTACTGGTCGCCTCCCTGGCCGTGACCTCCCTGCTGACCAGCCACCTGCTGGGGCAGGTCGACGACCAGCTGCGGGTCACCGCCCAGGCGGTCGGCACCCAGGGCCTGGCTGAGATCCACTCCGGCTCGGAATCGTCCATGCCCTCGACCTACTACGTCAAGGCCGAGTATGTCGATGGCCAGTCCGGTCACAGGATCAGTACCGACACCGCCGCCGAGAACGGCACCCCGCTGGTCGGGGACCTGTCCCTGAAAAGGGCGATCGCTCATGCTGACGACCCCGAACTCATTACCGTCGGCTCCACGCTCCCCGGCCGCCAGTGGCGCGTCATTATTCTGCCGATCTCCGACTCCTCGACCGGCTCCATGGTCGGGGTCGTGGCAATCGCCCTGCCCTTGAGCAACGTCTTGGAGACCGCGGAGCGCACGCGCCTCATCCTGGCGCTGGTGGATGTGGCGGTCATCCTGGTGGGCGCCATGGCCGCCACCTACCTGGTGCGCCGCTCCTTCCGCCCCCTGCGCCAAATCGAGGGGGTTGCGGGCAGGATCGCCACCGGTGACCTCTCGGCGCGAGTGCCGGTCACGGAGCCCTCCACCACGGAGGTCGGCTCCCTACAGCGGGCCCTGAACGCCATGCTCAGCCAGAACGAGAATGCTTTCTCCGTCCAGGTGGTCGCCCAGGAGCGCATGACCCGTTTCGTATCCGACGCCTCCCATGAGCTGCGCACCCCGTTAGCGGCCATCCGCGGCTACGGGGAGTTGTTCCGCATGGGCGGCGTCCCGCCCGAACGCACACCGGAGGTCATGGGTCGCATTGAGTCGGAGGCCACGCGCATGGGCCACCTGGTCGACGACCTCCTCCAGCTGGCCCGCATGGACGAGGGGCGCAAAATGGAGTACACGAGGGTGGATCTCACCACCATTGCCTCCGGGGCCCTGGCGGACATGACCGTGCTCGCCCCTGACCGGGTCTGTGAACTCCGGGCCCTGGACGGCAGCGCAGCCGAGCCCGGGCCGCTGGTGGTCATGGGCGACAAGGACCGCCTCTCCCAGGTGGTGACGAACCTGCTGGGCAATGTTGTGCAGCACACCCCGGCGGGTTCACCGGTGGAGATCGCCATCGGCTCCCTGCCCTCCCCGCAGCCGGGGAAAATGCCCATGGTGGTCATGGAGGTGCGCGACCACGGCCCCGGCGTCCCCGATCAGGAGATGGAGAAGGTCTTCCAGCGCTTCTACCGCTCCGACACCTCCCGCAATCGGGAGACCGGCGGCTCGGGGCTGGGCCTGGCCATTGTGGCCGCAATTGTGGCCCGTCACGGCGGCACGGTGGGCATGGCCCAGACCCCCGGCGGCGGAGCCACGGTTCGCATTGAGCTGCCCGCCGCCAAGAACGGCGACACGCCCGAGAGTGTGGGGCAGAACACCGCCGAATAAGGATTCTGCGCAGTTGACGGACGCCCTCCCCTTCGACAAGAGGCGGGTCGAGTCCTACGATGGCGAGCGTCCCGTCCCCGATCACGGAGGCTTCCTATGGGCGTCATCGACGCACCGCAGTGGCTGCTCCCCGCCTACACGCGCAGTGTGCGGGCCGTCGGGGCCACGGCACCGGCCGAACGGATCAACGCCTCAGGCGAGGCCCTTATCGACCGATGGAGCACGCCGGACCGTCATTTCCACAACCTTAGGCACGTCATCGACCTGCTGGCGCGCGTCGACGAACTCGCCGACGAGTCCCACAACCCGCATATTATGCGCCTGGCCGCCTGGTATCACGGTTGTGTTTTCTCCTCAGCCACCGAGGAGACCTACCGGCGCAACGGCGGGGAGGATGAGATCGCTTCGGCCGCCTACGCCGCCCAAGACCTTCAGGCCCTGGGGGTGCCCGACCGGGTGGTGGACCGGATCTGCGCCCTCATCCTTAACCTCAAGCGGCACAACCTGGCCCCTAATGACTTCGACGCCCTGGCCCTCAACGACGCCGACCTGGGCACCCTGGCCGTGGAGCCGCAGCGTTACAAGAGCTACCGGCAGCTGGTGCGCCAGGAGTACGCCCACATCCCCGACGAGGACTACCTGCGGGCTCGTCTGGCGATCGTCTCCCGGCTGCTGGACCGCGACCGACTCTTCTCCTCCCCTTTGGGTGCGCGTTGGGAGAAGGCGGCCCGGGAGAATCTTCATGCCGAGCGCCAGCGCCTGGAGCGGGCACTGGAGACCCTGCCGCTCGCGCCGGGAGACTGCCGGGTCGACGACGTCGTGCCCACCGCCCCAGCGGCTCCCGCCACGACCACCCCACCACGAGGTGTGCCCGCGGCTCCCAGTACCTCTGCGGCATCTCCCGCCGAACCGTCCCCCTCCCCGGGCGCATCCCAGTCCCAGAGCCCACAAGACGACGGTGTCAAGGCCCGAAGCGCTCCTCCCCGGACCTCACTGCACTCCCGTCTTCATGCCTTGTCCGGCTCCGGCTCTGGTTCTGCGCACCCGCAGAAGACCGACCCCGAGAAGAAGAAGCGCGTCCATCACACCGCCTCCATGGAGTCCTGCGTCGAGGACATTGACCAGCTGCTGGGTTCCCCGCGCGCCCAGGCCACTCAGGGGGCCTCGGCTGCCGACGGGACTGAGGATCGGCAGGCCCGGATCGAGGCTGAACGGGCGCGCCTGGCCGAGAAAGTGCGGCGCCGTTCCGAGGAGGCCAAGATCCTGCGCGAGGCCCGCACCGGGGAGATCCTGCCCATCGCCGACACCGTACGCTCCTGAAGCCCACCCCCATGGAGGCCACCCGGCCACCCCGGCCGCCCGCCCCCTCCCTCCAACGAAATCCTCACAGCACAACGTCCGCGGATGGTGTGCTGTGAGGATTTCGTTGGAGGGAGGGAGGGGGCCGGCGGGCGGGCGGATGGACGAGGGAGGGACGGCGTTGAACACCTGATCGACTCCGGGGAACCACAGGCATCCTGTGCTTCGGGTTATCCACAAGGGTCGATTCGGGCGAAGGCGCCGGTCCCGCCGGCGCACGTAGCCTGGAGGTGTCCGCACACCCGCGGTTCCTGCTAGGAAAGGTCCCTGTTATGCCCGTTTTCTCCGTCGACACTCAGGCCGTTGGCGACACCGCCGCCCGCGCCCGCGCCCGTATCTCCACCATCCAGACTGAGGTGGATGGCATGCAAGGAGACATCACCCTGCTCCAGTCCTCCTGGAGCGGCGGGGCCTCAGAGTCCATGGCGGCCTGCGCCTCGGATTGGCACCTCACCCAACTTCAGGTCCAGTCCTCCCTGGACTCCATTAGCCAGGCCCTTGACCTGGCCGCCGTATCCTACGACGACGCCGAGACCGCCAATGTCGGCCGCTTCGGTGCGCAAGCCCCCATGGCCTAACCCCACTGGCGAGGCGGGCGGGCCCACCCTCTATCGGGGAAGGGCACGACGGCGGCATTGACGTCGCCGGTTCGGTCAGGCGCGGCGTCGCCGTCGCACCAGGGCGAGGCCGGCGACGACCAGGCCCAGTGCCGTCAGGCCCACGGCAAGGTTGGGGCCGGTCAGGGCCAGGCCATTGGGCCGACCGGACTCGCCGCGCTGCCCCGCCGCCGCGGCTGGGGTTGCGGACGATGCGGCCATGGCGTCGGCTGCGGCCTCAGCGGCCGAGACCCGCACAGCCGGAGCCAAGGAGGCCTCGGCCAAGGCAGCTGGAGCGGCCTGCTCAAGGGTCGAAGTGCCAGCAGACTCCGCGGGGTCGCCGGAGTCCGCTGAAGGAGCCGACTCAGCGGCACCGGACTCGCCGGAACCGGTCTGTTGCGCTGACTCCGCGGGGTCGCCGGAGCCATTCGGCTCACCGGGTTCAGCCGCCCCAACCGGTTCACCGGACTGGGCGACGTCACCAGACCCGCTAGACCCAGCTGCCTCGGCAAACCCATTGGAATCAGCCGCCTCAACCGACTCATCAGAACCAGCCGTCCCGGCAGACTCAGCAGGCTCAGCGACACCACCAGTCCCAGCAGACTCATCGGCTCCGGTATTTCCAGCGGGTTCAGCCGTCTCAGGGGAACCGGCGGCCCCGGCGGCGGGCGCAGGTGCATTGGATTCTGGGGTCGGTTCGGCACCGGCAGCCGCAGTGGGCAACCCGGCCGAGGCGGCGGGGGCCGGTGCACTGGCCTGGCTCGGGGCGGCCGGGGTCAGCCCACTGACGTCCTCGTAGGTGCCGAAGTTCTGGGTGGCGTACCAACTCCCCGTCGAGGAGTTGTAGGCGATACCGACGCCAATGGCGTTGGTATCAGGGTCGGTCATGTTCTGGTAGTGGCCCGGGGAGCTGCGCCACTGCTCAAACAGGAGCGCACCAATATCTTCTCCGCTCGAACTCGAACCGCGCATGGCCACGTTCTCCGCCGCCCACGACCAGCCCGTGGGGTATTGGCCGCTGAAGTCGGGGTTATGGGTCATGGTGCCGCCGCCGGCCATCTGCTCCGACCAGGTCTGGGCAATGGTGTCGAGCTCGGTGTAGCGGGTCACCGGCGCCAGTCCGAGCTCAGAGCGCAGCGCGTTGACCCTGGTCAGAATCGTCTGGGCGTAGGCAGCGCTCTCAGTGCCGGCAGCACTCTGGGAGCTCTGGGAGCTCTGAGCGCCGAGGGCGGCGGGCTGAATCACTGTGGTCGTAGCGGCCTGGCCGGCTGCCGGCGCCAATGGCGCGCCATAGGCGACCGAGGAGGCAGTCAATGGCAGGACGGCTAGCAGGGTGGCTCCGACTCCGCGTAAGAGACTCATGTGAGGGCTCTCTTCGTTCGGGGACACAGGCGTCACGGCATTGCCACAGCAACTGGCGATCCACCAGTGCACAAGGTCGATGTGACGCCCCGGACATGGTGCGCCCTACCCAATCACGCGCCCGCACGCCCGGGCACGTTATTGATCTGTGACCTTTCTGACGCCGCTTCCCCCGGCCTGGTGGACCTTCCCCAATGCCCGCCAAGCCGGAGGAAACAAGGAATGGCGCTGCCCTTCCGCGCAGAGTGAAGGCGCATGACACGCGGGCGGACGACGGCGGGCCACCCCGTTACAGGGTAGCCCGCCGTCGTCTCATATCGTCAGGTTCAGCGCCTGAGCATCCGGTCAGTGACCAGTAACTCAGTACATGCCGCCCATGTCCTCGCCACCGCCGGCGGCCGGGGGGGCCGGGGGCTCGGGCTTGTCGGCCACGACGGCCTCGGTGGTCAGGAACAGGCCGGCGATGGAGGCCGCGTTCTGCAGGGCGGAGCGGGTGACCTTGACCGGGTCGGCAATGCCAGCGGCCAGGAGGTTGCCGTACTCACCGGTGGCGGCGTTCAGGCCCTCACCGGCAGGCAGGTTGCGGACGCGCTCGACCACGACGCCGCCCTCCAGGCCGGCGTTGACGGCGATCTGCTTGAGCGGAGACTCCAGGGCGACCCGCACGATGGCGGCACCAGTGGCCTCGTCGCCCTCCAGCTCCAGGGCGTCCAGGGCCTCGGCGGCCTGGAGCAGGGAGACGCCGCCACCGGCGACAATGCCCTCCTCGACGGCGGCCTTGGCGTTGCGCACGGCGTCCTCAATGCGGTGCTTGCGCTCCTTGAGCTCCACCTCGGTGGCGGCACCGGACTTGAGGACGGCCACGCCGCCGGCCAGCTTGGCCAGGCGCTCGGAGAGCT
>ERZ773099.1763-NODE-1763-length-15612-cov-19.141061_pt1 | contig 15612 bp, 18 predicted proteins | sample MGYA00511120_ERZ773099 | MGnify/ENA primary metagenome ERZ773099 (study PRJEB29015, sample SAMEA2738012) | human oral metagenome | biome: human oral; feature: human-associated habitat; material: dental | place: China | collected 2104 ...
GGGCAACCGAACAGAGAGGCAAGAAAATGGGTATGATTGAAGATTTCAATAGGCCAGTCAAGATGACCTCACTCTACAGGTACACGATCAATGCCTTTGCGAAGGCATGGAAAGTAAAGTCAGAAGATCCCCTGCAAATTGATGTGACGCTTCTCAACTTTTGTGCCGCCATTTTTACTGACCTGGGAAAGTATTGGGATATTTCTTGCCAAGGGAAAAGTTTCACGGTGAAGACGCCTGGGACGAAAGGATTGCGTCTGGGGATTATGCAAGCTCTAACTTTGTCAGAAGAAATTAAGGAAGTTAGAGATGCGCTTCTGAAAGCGGGGTATAAGATTATTGACCCACTTCATTCCGAGTGGTTGGTTTTCTATAGCCCCAGCGCTCATTTTGTGTCTATTTCTCCGATGACTGCAAATAACGATCCTCGCGGTCTTTGGGGAGTGTATTCCCATAACGATGTGGAAAGACGATTTGTACGTGAAATTTGTATGGGCGTGAGAGGAGTGGATAATGTTATCTGACGTGATCGCGGAAGTTTCCGCGCACGGCCATGCTAATGTGTTCGATCCGTACGGTGGCCCGTATCTCGCTAAGGTATGGGTGGACGATGACAAGATCAAGATGGCGCGTATGGCGAATCACAGGAACGTCATGTTGGCTGTGTGTGATTCTTGGGAGGGTTTAGCGTGGCATTTCCAGACCTCCCCACGGATTTATCCGTACACCCGCCCATTCCCGTTTTATATTGGAGAGGAAGTATGATGAGTACGCTGAACATGATTTTTTGTGACATGAGACTTGATTTCTTCAAGGTTAAGTGTACACTTTTTTGCCAGGATGGCGAAAAGTTTCGAGTCGCTTTTAGGTTCCGCGGGTGGACTCACATCATGGTGATCAATATGGCTATTGGGGCTATGTGCCTTGAGTGTCCTGCCACCAAACTTTTTAAGTACGATAAGGATGATGCTATTAAGGGCATGGGTGAGGCGGAAGCCGTTCATTATGCCCTGAACATCATGATGACGGCGGTTTATAAGGATATCGCCGTGATCGCATGGGAGAGAGAGTCTCATCCCAATTCTCTGAAGGGAGAATGACAACCATGACTACTAACTGCTACGGCGCTCCCCTCTCTTTCGTGGACCGTCTGGCGCTTCTCACGAATGCTGAGAGTCTTTATCAGGTGGCCCGTAAGGGTGATTCTTTCGTCTGCGTGAGGGCGGTCATTGGCGAGATTACCGGCGACGACGGGGAGATTCGTGACGTCGCTTATTTCCAGAGCAAGGGCGGCGTGTGGTATCGGTCGAGCGCTTCGATCCCGCTGGCTGTGGCCAGAGCTCTCATCGGGTCGGATGATGCGCCTGAGAGTGTGACTCTGACGCCGGGTGTGGCGCAGAGTCGGGCGGGTCGGGAGTATACTACGTTGAGTGTGGGCGAGTAGCGAGGGAGGTGATGGGGCGCCCCGTTAATTATATTAACGGGGCGCCCTTCATATTATGAGTGAGTTGGATGATCTGCGTGATGCTGTGCGTCGTGAGAATCGGCGCGCTGGAAGAAAATTGGCGTCAATTGTCAAGGGGACGTATGGTCTGCGCGGGCCTCTCGCGTATATGCGCGGGAAAGTATCGGGTGTGGATTTGCGGGGTACTGAGCGTGATCCGCGTGTGCCGGGTCGTCGTGTGGGGCGTATGACGACGTCGCAGGCGCGGGCGGCGCTTGAGAGGCTCACGGAGTTTAATAATTCTAAATCGATCGGGTTTTATGGAGGTGTTGGCGGGGCGCCGATTTCGAGGAAAAATATGGCCGCCTACGTCTATGAGACGCGCCGATACAATGAAGAGCGTGCGGAGTACCGCGCCAGGACCGCTCATGTGCCGACGCCTTGGTCGGGTTTTGGTAGGACGGCTGAGGAAGTTTTGTCTTGGACGCGGCCGTCGCCGTGGGAGGCGCCGAAGAATCCGTTTGAGGATCATTTTGATCGGAAATTGCCGCTCCCCCAACAAATAGTGAGTGATGATGCCGCTAAGAAATTGGCGGATCATTTGGCTGAGGCTCGGTCGCCGCGCGGATATGCGAAGAGAGCCGCATTGGTGCGAGATAATATTCGTGACATGGTCGCGATGACGGGCGATGACAAATTGCTTGAAGCGATTGATAAAATGGACGATGAGACTCTCATGTTCGTGTGGACTGTGGACGGCACTCTCGCACGAAACATTTCTTTCCGCTATGAAGCGGTGAAATATTTGAAGTCACCTCACCCACGCACCTCAGCTGAAAAATTGAAGTCGCGTACCGAGAATTTCCTCATGGGATTGGAGGATTCTCGTGTCGAATTGGATCAATATTTGAAGGAGCTTTCAGGTGTCCGAGTCCCGGCCGCGGTGCAGCCGTCGCAAAAGCGATCCTCTGGACGGAGTGGCGGTCGCGGATTTCGAAACGGACGCGGACGTCGCCGCCGATAGTACTCATGTGTGGGCCTGGTGCTTGCGTGAGGTGAATGCCGAGTGCGGGTACCAGTACGGCACGACTATTGATTCGTTTATGGCCCGCGTCCTGCATTCCGGGCTGGACGTGTATTTCCACAACCTGAGGTTCGACGGCAATTTCATTATTTATTGGGCGTTGACGCACGGGTACTCGCACATAGAAGTGGATTCCCCGAAGGATATCGTTCCTGAGAATTGCTTCTCCTGCCTCATTGACGATATGGGCATGTTCTACGCCATTCGATTCCACGACGTCGTCTTCAAGGATTCGCTGAAGAAACTGCCGATGACGGTGGCTCAGATGGCGAAGGCGTTCGAGTGCGAAGAAGGTAAAGGAGAAATTGACTATACACTCCCCAGGCCGGTCGGGTATGAGCCTACGGCGGCTGAGTGGGAGTATGTGCGCACGGACGTCAGTATTGTTGTGACGGCACTGTCTCAGGTGATTCGTGAGGGCATGCGGGCGCTGACGGTGGCGTCGGACGCTTTGCATGAATTCCGGGGTCTTTTTGGGTGGAAGAATTTCGAGAAGTATTTCCCCACGCTTCCGCTTGATATTGATGCGGATATTCGGCGGGCGTATCGTGGTGGTTTTACGTATGCGGATCGGCGTACGGCGGGCACTCTCGTTGGTGAGGGCGCGGTTTTTGATGTTAATGGTTTGTATTCTTTTGTGATGCGTGAGCGGGTTATGCCGTATGGCGTTCCGGTTCGTTTCGAGGGCGGACCGCCGGCGGATGGTTTGTGGATCGGCCATGTGACGTTGACTGCGAAGATTAAGGCGGATCATATTCCGTGCATTCAGGTGCGGAGTGGTTTTCGGGGCTCATCGTCGGAGTATGCGGATGAGATTGCGGAGCCGACGACTTTCAGTGTGTCCAGTGTGGATTGGGCGCTGTGGAATGAGCAATATGACATTGAAGTATATGCGTGGGATGGTGGGTGGCGTTTCGCGTCGCGTAGAGGATTCTTCGACAAGTATATTGATAAGTGGGCCGAAATCAAGGCCAATTCCAAGGGCGGCAAGCGGGCCATGGCCAAACTTTACCTTAATTCTTTGTATGGGAAGTTCGGTTCGGGTACCGACGCTACGGGCCGTATTCCTGTGATGGAAGACGGTGCCGTGCGATTGGTGCAGGGTAAAGCGCGAACGCGCGAGCCCGTGTACACGGCGCTGGCAGTTTTTGTTACGTCTTGGGCGCGCGATTATACTATTAGGACGGCGCAGAAGAATTATGATAGATTCCTTTACGCCGATACCGACTCCATGCACCTAATTGGTAAGGGTGATCCTATAGGAGTGGACGTGCATCCGACGCGGTTGGGTGCATGGGCGCATGAGTCAGACTTTGATAGTGCTGTTTTTAATCGTGCAAAGCAGTATTGCGAGAGTAAAAACGGTGTTAATGATACTCACATTGCCGGATTGCCACGCAATCTGGGAGACAAGATCTCCCCCGTAGACATGTTGCGAGATCAACATTGGGGAGGTAAACTGGTCCCGAAGAGGATTCCTGGCGGAGTGATCCTCAGAGAGACTTATTTCACGTACTCCGCCGTGAGAGGAAGATCATCGTGATCGAGGACCGCATGTGCAATATTTCCACTACTATTTCGCGCGATCTCTATGATTATGTGAACGATACGCACTGGCGGGAGAGGCGGAGCGTCGCCTCCATCGTGCGTGAGGCGATCCGCGACTGGGCGGTCGCGCGCGGGTATGGTACTGTGGACGCGCAGGGCCTCGACGTGCAGTAGGCGCCTGCCCGGGATCGGCTCACCGTGATAGGTGCCCGGGCTAGAGTATGCGGGCCTCCGTCGCTATTGTGCGCGGGTGATCCTGTGTTATATTGGGGCGGGGAATCGAAAAAGATTCCCCGCCCCGCTCTTTTATTTGAGAGGAAATGAGATGAGCGATTTTTCAGATCTCATCGCACTGCTACAGTCCGACTCGCCTCCCGAGACGATTTATGATGACCTGACCGCCGCCTATGGTGAGCGGGCGCGGCTGGCGGAGTCGGCCGGCGCCCGTGTAGCGGAGCTTGAGGCGGCGAATGCTGCGCTCCTGGCCGAGATTGGCGAGCTCAAGGCGCGGAATTATGATCTTCTTGTGCGCGTGGGCGACGGTGCCGCCGGCGATGACGGTGGGGCCGGCGTCGGCGACGGCGGCGACGACGATGAGCGCGCTGAGACGATTTCTATTGATGACCTTTTCAAGGAGGGTGAGTGATCATGGGACGCAATCCCGGCAAGATCATTGACGCGAACAACGCCGATGTCCTGAACGCGATTCGCAATGGCGCGTCACTTGATTATCAGCGGCGTATTCCGGCGGCGACGCAGGCGAATGTCTCAGAGCTCATGGGCACGCTCACGCGGTATCGGCCGCTTTACAATGAATTCTGCGACGCGCTTATTAACCGTATTGCGCTCGTGGTCGCCCGGAATAAGATCTGGGCGAATCCTCTCGCGATTTTCAAGGGCAAGGACATTGTCAATGGGTCGCAGATCGAAGAGATTCAGACGGGCCTTATTGAGGCGCGCGAGTACTCGCCCGGCCGCGATTATCTCGAAAGGGAGATTTTCGGTCAGCATCGTCTGGACGTGCGTTCTGCTTTTCACACTGTGGATCGTCAGAATTATTATCCTGTGACCGTGAATGAGGCGATTCTGCGCCGCGCTTTCCTCGAAGCCGGCGGTCTGTCCAATTTCGTCTCCAAGATCATGGCCGCGCCGACGACGTCTGACCAGTGGGATGAATTCCTGCTCATGACCTCCCTTTTCAAGGCCATGGATTCAGGTTCGGGTATTTTCCGCGTGAAGTGCCCGAATATGCAGACGCTCAGCGCGACGGCCGCGGACGCCCGGTCCGCACTGAAGGTGCTGCGCGCGACGGCGGGCCGCCTTGGATTTCTTTCCACGAATTATAATCCCGCGGGTATGCCGACTTTCGCGTCGCCTGATGAGCTTGTCATTTTTGCATCTCCTGAATTTGTTGCGAATATTGACGTCGAGGCGCTTGCGGCGGCGTTCAATATGGACCGCACTGACGCACCGTCGCGGATTATTCAGGTTCCGCAGGATTCTTTCGGTATTGATGAGTGCCAGGCGATTCTGACCACTACCGATTTTTTCGTGGTCGCTGATACGCTTATTGAGACGCGCTCCCAGCCCAATCCGGTCGGGCTGACAACCAATTATTTCTTGCACCATCACGAGATCATCTCCGCATCTCGTTTCGCGCCGTGCGTGATGCTGACCACGGGTACCGCCACGGTTATCCCGGCGCCGCCTAAGGCGCCGGTGCTCGGTGCGCTGACGGTGAAGCGTCTGGACGGCACGGATATCCCGGCGACGGGTGCGATTCCTGGGGATACCGTCGTCGTGTCCGCGCCTGTGACGGGTGGGGATGGTTTTGAGTGGGGCGTTGATTTCGATGTCCGATACAACCTGTCTTCGAAGACGAAGATTGACAATGAGGGCGTGCTCGTGATTTCCCCGTCGGAGAAGGGTGGTGCGCTCACTATTGTGGCGTCGCTGGCTTATCGGCCAGCGAATAATCCGCAGTCCGTGCCGACGGAGAAGAATGCGTCGGTCAAGGTCGAGATCGCGAAGGCGATCAAGGAGTGACATTCTTTCGGGCGCCCCGGAGCATTGTTTCCGGGGCGCCCGGGAAGGGAATTGATTATGGCCTCCGCATTTGATCCCGTGGATAATCCCGGCGATTTCGGGCTTGATTTCTCCTATGCTACCTGGACGCCGGGCACGGCGGTCACTCTGTGTAATGTTCCGTGGGACATGGGGTATCGTAACGTCGTTTGGTATAAATCCGACGAGGATTGCTTTCGCGATATCATCGCGGACGGCCGTAACATTGAAATCACGGCCATGACTTATTGCGCGCATGGCAGGCCCGTGCGCATCCCCACTTCTTTCACGGACGCCTCAAAATATAATTACTGCGTCGTGCGTAACGGCCGCGAGGGCGGCCGGAACCCGAAGATGTATTTCTATTTCATCACGTCTGTGGAATACGTCGCGCCCGGGACCACGCAGATCACGCTACAGCTGGACGTGTGGCAGACGTGGGTGCGGACCGTGAAAATGGGGCGCTGCTATGTAGAGCGCTCGCACATGGTTGAGGCGCGCCAGCCGGGCGGCGATGGTGGTGAGGCGTTGGATTATATGCGCCGTAAATTGACCGTGGCTGAAGGTCTTGATATGGGGTCGGATTATGTGACCCGCGATTTCATGCGCAAACCACTGGCCGACCCGCTGGGCGGGGATCCCGCGCCCGTCATCGTCGTCTGTGCGACCACTAATCTCACCGCCGCCTATGGGACAGTGGATAAACCGGAGCTGAAGACGGCGACGGGTTCTACGGCTGAGATGCTGCCCAATGGTTGCGAGATTTGGGCGGTGAAAATGAAGGATTTCTCGCCCATGATCACCCATTTGAAGGATTACCCGTGGGTATCTCAGGGCATTATTTCCATCACCATGGTGCCCGAATCGGCAATTTTTAAGGATGTTTTCACGACGGGGAATCCGCAGAAACTCAACGGCGGCGCCGGTCCCGCGTGCCTTTACTCTATGAATGTCAATTCAGGGGAGGAGAAGCACGTTCGTGTGGATATTGATTTCGCGGGCGATTTGGTGCATTGGATTCGCAGCACGATTCCCGAGCGTTATCGCCGATTTATGAAGTTTGCCTGTTATCCGTATGCTGCGATTGAGCTGACGACCTATACGGCGACTCCCATTGTTCTAAAGCCGGAACTTTTCGGTTCTCCCAATTTCCGCGTCACGCAGCTGTCCCATGCGGTGCCGCCGAATCCGCGGATCATGTTTTTCCCCATGGCGTATGGGGACAGGAAAACTTCGTGGGGTAATTTTGATGACGATGCGGGCGAGTACCTGGACATGGCGGTCGGTATTTCTAACCTCCCCACTTTCTCGGTCCTCAATAATGGGTATTTGAGTTATATGGCATCATCCGCGCATTCGATTGCTTATCAGTATCAGGCGGCGGATTGGTCGCAGGCGAAGGCACAAATGGCCGCTCAGACCGCGTATAATATCGCGGGGAATAATATTGCGACTTCGGCGGCGATCACCAACCAAAATAATGCGAATATGGGCCAGCAGCAGCATGTTCGCAATATTCAGAACGCCGCGAACACTGGCTTGGGAATGGTGGGGTCGCTGGCGGGTGGGAATATTCTCGGTGCCGTCACTCAGGGCGTTTCCGGGTACGTGAATTATGAGGCCGGGAATGCTCTCACGCAATTGTCTCAGCAGAACGCGAGCGCGATTAACGCGATTCAAACCCGCTCCGGGAATCAACAGCGGGATATGAACCTCGAGCTCGCGAATGCGACGCGGCGCGGGGATTATCAGGCCGCCATCGCGGGGATCAATGCCAAAACGCAAGATGCGCGCCTTATTCAACCGACTACGTCGGGTCAGGTGGGTGGCGAGGCGTTCATCCTGGCCGCGGATCAGTGGAAGCTCGTGGCGAAAATTAAGACTATTCCTGACGGCGCCATGCGTGTCATCGGTGAATATTGGCTCAGGTATGGGCAGGCGGCGAATGTTTTTGCTCGGCTCCCAATTGATTTCTTGTGTATGACGCATTTCACGTACTGGAAGTGTCTCGAAGTCACATGCATGTCCCAAACGTGCCCGGAATCGTTCCGGGCGACGATTTGCGGTATACTCGAACAGGGCGTCACGGTGTGGCGCCGGAAGGAGCATATCGGTAATATGGATTACGGTGAGAATAAGCCGCTGAGCGATTGGAGTGATCAATAATGAGTAGACGCAAGCGTCCCGATCACGTGAAGAATAATATCTATAACAATTTCGGCAATCCATTATCTATGGATAATTCCGCGTCGCGCCGTGAAACCATGCTCGCTATGTATACACGGCTGCTAGAAGACATGGCGTTGGCGCGGTTTAAATGGCGTAATATGCCGCCCGGGATTGACGTGCGTTATCTTGAGCGGACGCTTATTCGTAATGGTTTGGCCGCGTTTTATTTTGACACTGACTATGACCGTTTTATGTGTCTTGCGGCCACACCGGCTGGCGTCGTGAATATGTACGATAATCCCACCGATTTTCAGGTGTACGGGAATAGTATGGTCAATAAGACCATTTCCGGGCGTGATTGCATCCCCATTTGGGGGAATCGGACGCGCACTCCCGAGTCGGACGCGATCTCAGTTTTCGCCCATAGGCTAGCGGAAATAGACGTCACATTCGACGTGACCGCACTGGCGCTTCGCCATCCCTACATCATCTCCGCCTCGCAGGACGAGCGCGTGAGCATGATGAATGCTTTCCGGAGCGTGGCCGACGGCGACCCCGTCATTTTCACGACCGACGCCATGGGGCCGGCAGCTCTCGGTGAGCGGGCCCAGGTGCTTGATATGCGCCTCGAGAAGGGGACTGTCGCGGATATTCAGGCCGCCAAGTCGCGCGTCTGGGATGAAGCCCTCACATACCTCGGCGTGAAGAATGTGAATGATGACAAGCGCGAACGCATGGTGGTCGAAGAGGCCGTCGGCAGCATGGGTCAAGTGGCTATGATGCGCACCGTGAGCATCGGCCCGCGCCGCGAGGCGGCACGGGAGATCAATACGAAATACGGTCTTGATGTTATTGTGGAATGGGCGCCCCAGGAGGATGAGATCTAATGGGAGAATACACACTGGAACTGCGCGAAGTCGTCAAGATCTGCGACGTCGCCGGGCTGGCCCTATCCGATTATCCTATCTGGGATGAGAAACACCGCGATACGCTTAATACCCGCATTATTGAGCATTATTGGTATCATGAAATCGCTCATGAGTCTGTCGATCAATTCATCCGCCGCCTGCGCACGAAAATGCGCGAGATCATGCCCTACTACTGCGAGTACGCGCGCACTCTGCCCGATGCCGATATCATGATGGGCGATGTGGACGTGACCGTGGCATCCGACGGGCGCGCCACTAATAAATCGGGAATGGATTCTCGCACGACGACTCGAGATGAATCCTCGCAGGAGTCCGCGTCCAGTACTGATACGGGCTCGAAAACACGTGCCGTCAATTCTGAGGCGCCCCAAAGTCGGCTTGCAGGAAATGCGGATTATGCGACTAGCGCTGTGGACACCAATTCGTCGGGCGATTCCCGCGCCACGGGCACCCAGAAGAATGTGGGCACGGGCGATAATCGCACCAACGCTGCGAGCACTGGCGAGGATGAGACGCACAATATCACGCGCACGACCGGCCGCGGCAGACCGGCCGCCGAATTGATCGCCGCCTGGCGTGCTACAATCGCGAATATTGATATGATGATCGTAGAGGCCCTGAGCGGGCTCTTCCTGTCCGTCTGGGGCCTTGACGCCCCGTTTACTGACCGCTATCCGACCTATTGGTGAGGAGACCAATGCCATGACGCTCATCCCCGATAATTATTTCATCCGCCCCCGGCGCGTTAATGACGTTGTGCCGCTGACGCGCACCGACGGGTACACCTACCTCGAGATGCTCGAAAAGGTGCGCGCCGCCGTCAGCGACGTGATTGATTACTGCAATAAGTTCGGCGACGACGTTGACGAAATCATTAAAGACGTCAACACCACGGTGGACAAGTTCATTAAAGACGTTGCCGCGAATCTGACCGAATATGACGCGCACATTGATGCCCGGAAGAACGAAATCGCCGCCCTTCATAAGGCGACCGAAGATTTCATTAACGACTTCAAGTCCAAGGTTATCACCGCGCATTTCCAGGCCGACGCGACCGGCGATAACGCGACCGCACCGACCGCCGACCCCAATATCCGCATCAGCATGCTCACCACGGCCGGCGCGAACCGGCTCCGCGACGCCCTCACCGCACTCGTAGAGGCCGAGCGAGCCGCTCGCGTCCAGGCCCAGACCGACGCCGCGAGCGCCGCCGATGCGGCGCATTCGGCGCTGCGTGCGGAGATCGCCCTGCGCCCCACGCGGGAGGAGGGCGCCCGACTCTACGCCCCGCATACGCGGGACCGGGCCGTTTTCATCGGCTCCTCAAATGCGACCCTGAATGATAAGTGGACGCAGGATCTGTGCAATCACTTCGGCTGGGCCCACCACAATTTCGCGATCGGCGGCGGCGGATTCACATCGTCAGCCAATTCGAGTTTCCTTTACCAGACGCAGAACGCCATTTCGAATATGAGCGAGGAACTCAGGCGCAACACAGGATTCTTCTTCGTCGCGGATATGCTCAACGATATCCGGGCGAACAATAATGTTGAGGCCCAGGCGGGCACCGTTTTCAGGCTCATCCGAGACAATTATCCGAACGCGCGGATTATTGTTGTTCCCGTTTTCCTGAGCACGTCGCCGATGAATAAGTCGGTTCAGACGGCGTATTCCGCGAGCGCGCGCGAAAATGAAGCCGACCGGGCCGGCCTGCCTTTCGACGTCGAAATCATCCGTGGCTCACAGTCCTGGTTTTATGCCACGCCCGGCGAATCCGCCGCCACAAATGAACCGGGCGGCGGCGTGCATTTCACGGAGGCCGGGTACACGCAGGCGAGGATGTACATTCAGCGGTACATTTACGGCGGCGACACTTGGCGTAATTTCGGTTGGGAAAATCTTTTCCCTTATTCCACCGATAAGGTAGACAAGAATTTCAATTACACCAAAGTCGCGCGCTTCCAGCACACCGTCCATATTGACGGCTCTTTCCGCGTCGGCGGTGCCACGGCCGCATATGACACTGTGCTCATGAATGTCCCACTGTGGGCTACTCCCTTCGAGTCTATTTATCTCACCGTGTACGGGCGCGACCGCAATCCCAAGGTCCTCTACGTGAATGACAAGGGTCAGGTCGCCTGCCGCGACCAACTTTCCCAGTGGGAGTATTATGACGTGAACGCCAACTGGCGTATTTGGTGATGCAATATGGCTTTTGACGCACAGCACAAAGCATGCATTATCGCCACCCTCGCCCAAGTAGAAGCGTCCGGAAATTATGGCACCATCACCGCGCCGGACACTCTGTCACTCGGCATCGGGCAATGGACGCAGGGCCGCGCATATGACCTGCTGAAAAGATTCCCCGCGGGCACCGATTTCGGCGGCACTGTCAATACGTGGCTAGGCCAAGGCCGCGATTCCTGGACGATTTCCGCGCGCAAATACCAATTCCTCAATTCGGCTGACCGCGCGGCATTATCCGGGGCGCTCGCCTCCCAGACCGGCCACCAAATCCAAGACTCCCAAATGGAAACTGACCTGACAAATGATTACATCCCACGATGCCAAGAACTCGGCCTTGACCCGGAAACCGAGACAGAGGCGTGCATGCTACTCATCGTCGTCATGCACCGCTGGGGAAATTACGCGCGCATTTTGACCCGCCTAGTGGCCGACGCGGGCCACCCAGCCACGCTAGATTCAATGTTTGCCGCCGTTAAAGCCGAAGGCGAATACGCCGCCGTCCCGGGCCGTTATGACACGGCCGTCCCCATGATCCGTAATTTGCAGACAAATGGGGTCCAAATCACGGGCGGCGACGGCTCACAGCCAGGCGCAAACTATAAGCCCGGCGATAATACCGGCACAGCCACACCAAAAAACTCAGACAAATTGGAGAAAAATAAACTACCCCTTTACGTCAGTAAATCGGGTTCCAATTTAATTCTTCACTATTCAGACGGGCGCACCATAACCGCCAGTCCCACACCCACCGGAGAGCACTGGCAAATATCCACCTCCCAAGCAATCCACACCGGCACCACAGGCATAGGCACCGGCCAAACCCCACCCGGCGCAGGCGGCCAACCCGCCGGCGGCGGCGGCGGCACAGCCGATGAGCGAATCCATCGGATGACGCAGGAGGCACTATCTACGCTCGGGAAATACGTCTATCACCAGTGGTATCAGCCGCGACTTCATCCGGATCAATCTGGCGTATCCGACTGCTCCGGATGGACATGGTATCTCATGATGAAATATTTGGGCGTGGATATCGACCCCAATGGCACGGCAGCAATTTGGGACTCCCCCACGGGATACGTCGTCGCACAGGGGAGCGGCACATTCAATGCCGTATCACAAATTAAAGAAGGTGACCTTATTGTCTGCCGATGGTGGGACGGCGGCGGCCACATAGAATACTGCCCACAAACCGCCACAGACCTGTCCGTAGGAATGCGAGGCCCCGACGGCGCAATGGGACCCAACGGCCCATCGCCCGCCACAAGACTTTTCACCGGATGTGAATGGAAGTTGAAGCGATATGTCTGACTACTATGATTTCGGGAAACTGCTTTCCCGCAATGGTGTTTTCAATATGGTCGTCGGCGCGCGCGGCGTCGGCAAAACCTACGGCGCCAAATTAATGGTGATGAAAAACGCCATTGAGAAGGGCGAGGAATTCGTCTACCTGCGCCGCTATAAAACGGAAATGCGCACGACGCAGACCTTCTTCGCCGACGTCGCACATGAGTATCCCCGCCACAATTTCCGTGTCAACGGAGGGGAGGCGCAGTATAAGGAAAAGGGCGCAAAAAAGTGGATCACCTTCGGCTATTTCGTGGCACTTTCCACCGCCCAGAAAATGAAGTCCGTATCCTACCCCAAAGTCACGAGAATCATTTATGACGAATTCATCATTGAGAAAGGATACGTACGCTATCTTCCCGCCGAAGTGGACGCGCTGCTATCCTTCTACAGCACCGTGGACCGTTGGCAGGACCGCACGCGCGTACTCATGCTCGCCAACGCAGTGAGCATTGACAATCCATATTTTATTAAATGGGGTATTGAGCCGTGCGGAAAAGAATTCGTGACACGCGGCAACGGATTCATAGTCTGTCAATTTGTTAAATCCGAAGATTTCAGCGCCCGTGTTCGTGAAACACGATTCGGGCAATTTCTTGAAGCAATGGATCCCGTCGGCGCGCAATACTCTATTGATAATCACTTTGCCGATTACACCAATGTTTGGGTAGATGATAAGCCAGCCGGCGCCACGCCCGTTATCATACTGAGACTACCCGAAGGGTCCCTTTCGATTTGGACATACAAAGATCTGTGGTATGCTCAGAAGCGACTCCCGAAAACGGAGCTGCCTCGACTGGCATTCGATCACGATAATCTCCGTGACGACGAAGTTCAGGTGTCATATAGTGATAAGATCATGGTTATGCTCCGCACACAATTCCGCCACGGAAGAATGAGATTCGATAGCCCGCAGACCCGCTCACTCCTGAAAGGAATATTCCTCAAATAATGGGCAAGCACAACATCGAAAAATTCCGCCTCACTCCCACCCAAAGGCGACTCCTCTACACCATCGGCATCGCAATCAGCGGCGCCCTCGCAACACGCGGCTACATCGACGGCGATATTTCCGGCGCCATTAACACCATTCTTGCCGCAATTCTGGGAATCGCCGCCGGAAACGCAGTGCACAGGAATAATGACGATGGCCAGCATTGAATATTTCTGCGACCGAATGGTCTGGTACTGCGAGGAATGCAACCTCGGCTACGGCCAGGACACCCGCTGGAACGTTTATGACGGTGGCGACGCCGACTGTTCCTCACTCATCATTACTGCGCTCCGAGACGCCGGATTCGATACCGGCGACGCATCATATACCGGCGACCTTCTCCCCGCCCTCGCAGTACGAGGCTGGACACTCACACACCCACCACTACAGCGCGGCGACATACTCCTCGCCCCAGGAGCACACGTCGCCGCATACATCGGCAACGGACAAATCGCAGAAGCCGCCATTAATGAAAATGGAGACATTATTAGTGGCCAGCCCGGCGACCAAACCGGCCAGGAAACACGGGTAACCAATTATTATGATTACCCGTGGGACTACATTCTCCGATACACCGGAGAAATCGAAGATGACGTTGCTGAAATCATTTCCAGAGAGGACTTTGAAATGAAGATTCTGACCGATGAGAACGAAACCGGATATCTTGTCAATGGACATTCCTGCAAGCGAATCACATATGAACAGGCGCTCGCGCTCACCGAAATCGGCGTCCCCACCCAGCACGTATCCAGCACCACCCTCTACAGAGTGATGGAGGCAGTGCACGAGAGCGCATATGACATGACCGTGACCGCAGAGGCGTACAAGGCAGCGGCACAGCGACTCACCACACAGCCCCATTGATACGCACACGAAATAACCCCGGGACCAATTCGGTCCCGGGGTTATTCGCACACCCTCTACCTATCTCACTCGGTCACTCCATAGGCAGCAGCTCACACCGCAGATCCATGGCGATCGCATAGTCATAGGGATCGCCGTACGGCAAATCCGAGATCACGCCATCCTCATCCCGCAGGATGTAGCTCGAGTAATACTTTCGATCCACGATGACCCCATCCGGGCGCACCGTCACCACATGCCCACGATCGGCCAGGTACCTGAGATCGTCCAAGTTCTCCGTATCCAGAATCGTGCCCACACGACGGGCCATCGGGGCGTAGGCCACATCCCCGTTATCCACACCATCACAGTAGTTGTCCCACGCCCCACTCTCATAAATATGGATCGCCTTCCCCTGCTGGGCCACAGCCGGGCACTCGTCGCGCGTCTTGAACACGATACTGATAGCACCACATCCCTTGTCCGCTTTCACATACCACTCATAGGGGCAGTTCTCGCGGACCGCCAGATAGCGCGTGATATACTCAGCGCTCTTATTCCGCGGCCAGTTCACCACGAAAGCAACACGCGACTTAGAAGTAAGAGCATACATTTTTTCCTCCATTCTATATGCTCATTGTTAGCAGCATTATTGCCGCCCATCCCCGCTTACGCGAGGTATACATATCGTGTTGCAGTGCGTCAGATGCGGCCCGCGAGGATATCCGACGGTGCCCACATCCCACACGCCTTCGCCGTCGCCTCACACCACGCCTGGTCCGCATCAGTGAGACGCGCCGTGTCATCGGCGTACAGCCCGTCCTGCATCTCCGTGGGCGCATGGCCCAGGATGCCGGCCAGCACCTTCCACGGCATCTCCCACGCCTTGGACATCTGCCAGATCATCACGTTCTTGCTCATCTTCTCTTCTCCTTGGTTGTGTTCT
>ERZ773099.1764-NODE-1764-length-15595-cov-9.525740_pt1 | contig 15595 bp, 16 predicted proteins | sample MGYA00511120_ERZ773099 | MGnify/ENA primary metagenome ERZ773099 (study PRJEB29015, sample SAMEA2738012) | human oral metagenome | biome: human oral; feature: human-associated habitat; material: dental | place: China | collected 2104 ...
CCGCCTACCGGCGGGGCCGCTCCCCGTTTAGCAGGTAGTATGGTCCCTGACCGTTTCGCCCGCCCAGGGCCGTCGTAAAGGAGAAGCGTCATGTCGACGAAGCGCCGCGTTTTGCTCAAGCTGTCCGGAGAGGCATTCGGAGGTGGGGCGATCGGCTTGGATCCCAAGGTCGTTCGGAACATTGCTGAGCAGGTGGCCACGGCCGTGCGCGAGGGCGTGCAGGTCGCGATCGTCGTCGGCGGCGGCAACTTCTTCCGGGGCGCCCAGCTCGCCCGAGAGGGACTGGAGCGCTCGCGAGCCGACTACATGGGCATGCTGGGTACGGTCATGAATGCCCTGGCCCTGCAGGACTTCATCGACCAGTCCGGCGTCCCGGCCCGCGTGCAGACGGCCATCACGATGGCGCAGGTCGCCGAGCCCTACCTTCCACTTCGGGCGATCCGTCACCTGGAGAAGGGGCGCGTCGTCGTGTTCGGAGCCGGTGCCGGCCTGCCCTATTTCTCAACTGACACGGTCTCCGCCCAGCGCGCCCTCGAGATTCACTGCGACGAGCTTCTCGTCGCGAAGAACGGCGTTGACGGCGTCTACGACGACGATCCGAACAAGAACCCGAACGCTCTGCGCTTCGACACCCTTACCTACTCGGAGGCGCTGGCGCGCGACCTGAAGGTCATCGACGGTTCGGCGCTGGCACTGTGCCGAGAGAACGGGCTGACCACCCGCATTTTCGGCATGGGCGGGGAAGGATCGGTCACCCGCGCGCTCATGGGCGATGAAATCGGTACCCTAGTGACGGCGTGATATAACCTTCACAGACCACTGACGTTAAGGAGCACATAGTGATCGACGATATCCTCCTCGAAGCCGAGGAAAAGATGGACAAGGCCGTCGAGGCAGCCCGCCACGAGTTCACGAATATCCGCACCGGACGCGCCACGTCCTCGATGTTCGACCAGCTGCTGGTGGACTACTACGGAGCCCCCACCCCGATGCAGCAGCTCGCGAGCTTCCAGATTCCCGAGGCCCGCACGGTGCTGATCTCTCCCTTCGACCGCGCCGCGACTCAGGAGATCATTCGCACGCTGCGCGAGTCCGACCTGGGCGTGAACCCGACCGACGACGGCAACGTCGTGCGCGTCGTGCTGCCCGCCCTCACCGAGGAGCGCCGCAAGGAGTACGTCAAGCAGGCTAAGAGCAAGGCCGAGGACGGCCGTGTGTCCGTGCGCGGCGTGCGCCGCAAGGCCAAGGACCAGCTGGACCGCCTCAAGAAGGACGGCGAGGCCTCCGAGGACGACGTCGATCGCGCGGAGAAGTCCCTCGACCAGGCCACGAAGGCGCACACGGAGCAGATCGACAAGATGCTCGCGACGAAGGAAAGCGAACTGCTGACGATCTGATGGCGTCAACGGATCCTTCTTTGCTGGCCCGCATCTTCGTCCCGGGCCCCACGCGCGAGAATCATCTTGCGAGTGGGGCTACGGGGAAGGCGGGTCGTAACCTGACGCAGGCGATCACGACGGCGGTCGTCCTGATCGCCGCCGTCGCGGTGCCCCTCTTTACGTCGCTTCCCGCGTTCGTTGGCGTCATCGGCTTCGTGTGCCTGCTGGGCATCTGGGAGCTTGCCGGGGCCTTCGCGCGCATGGGCATCACGTTGACCGTCCCGCCGCTGTACGTGGGCGCGATCGGCATGGTCACCTGCGCGTGGTGGCTGGGCAGCGAGGGGACGCTCTTCGCGCTGTATATCACCGTCTTCGTGTGCACGGCCTGGAGGCTCTTGGACCGCAGACACGAGTCGCGGATGAGCGACGTCGTCTCGTCGACCTTTACGGCGCTCTACGTTCCGTTCCTGGCCTCCTTCGTGGTGCTGATGCTCGCGGCGTGGCGCGACCCGTGGGTCTTCGTCGTCTTCGAGCTCATGGTTATCGCCAACGACACGGGCGGTTGGGCAGCCGGGGTGATGTTCGGAAAGCACCCGATGGCCCCGGCGCTGTCCCCGAAGAAGTCCTGGGAGGGCTTCGTCGGTTCGGCTCTGACCGCGATCGGCGTTGGCTGCCTCGGCCTGTGGATGCTCGGGGCCGCGTGGTGGTGGGGAATTATCGCCGGCGTGTGCGTGGCCTTCGTGGGAACGATGGGTGACTTGACGGAATCTCTCATCAAGCGAGAGGCCGGCCTTAAGGACATGTCGCAGATGCTTCCCGGTCACGGTGGCGTTCTCGACCGAGTTGACGCGCTTTTGATGAGCGCGCCGGTCGCGTACTTCATCTTCGCGTGGGCATTGCCGGGTATTTCGTGGGAGTCCAGCCATTGAGCCAGTCGACTAGGGGGCGGAGCACGCGCGACGAGCGCGCGCGTAACGGCGCCGAGGCCTCGGCCGCGGCCCGGCGCGACGCGCGCCGCGAGGTTCGCCCCACGGATCAGCCGCCCGAGGGGGCGACCCATAGGGACGCGAAGCCCGTCCTGTCCTTCACCGCTAAGCGAAGGGGGAAGGCGCCCGCGCACCTGGCGGACCTGGATGCCGCGGGGCGTAAGCAGGTGCTCAAGGACCTGGGACTGCCGGCCTTCCGCGCCGATCAGCTCTCACGTCACTACTTCACGCACTTCGAGGCCGACCCCGGGCGCATGAGCGACATTCCGGCGGGCATGCGCGCGCAGGTGAGCGAGGCGCTCCTGCCGCCGCTCGTGTCGAAGGTCGTCTCGCTAGAGGCTGACGGCGGGCGCACGATCAAGGACCTGTGGCGCCTCTACGACGGCGCGCAGGTGGAGTCGGTGCTCATGCGCTACCCGCAGCGCACGACCCTGTGCGTTTCATCCCAGGCGGGATGCGGCATGGCGTGCCCCTTCTGCGCGACCGGGCAGATGGGGCTGACGCGCAACCTGTCGACGGCGGAGATCGTCGATCAGGTTCGCTACGCGCAGGCGGCGTGCCGCGACGGAGCGCTGGCGGGAGGCCCCACGACACTGTCGAACGTCGTCTTTATGGGCATGGGGGAGCCCCTGGCCAACTACAAGACGGTGGTCGGCGCGCTGCATCGCCTGATCGACCCGGCCCCCGAGGGCTTCGGGATGAGCGCTCGCAACATCACGGTCTCCACGGTCGGCCTGGTGCCCGCGGTGAGGAAGCTCGCGGGGGAGGGGCTGCCGGTGACGCTCGCGGTGTCCCTGCACGCCCCCGACGATGACCTGCGCGACGAGCTGATCCCGATCAACTCTCGTTGGAAGGTTGGCGAGCTGCTGGATGCAGCTCGCGGCTACTTCCTGGCCACGGGTCGGCGCGTGTCGATCGAGTACGCGCTGATCAAGGACATGAACGACCAGGAGTGGCGTGCCCAGCTTCTCGCGGATGAACTCAATCGACGAGGCCATGGCTGGGTTCACGTCAACCCCATCCCCCTGAATCCGACGCCCGGTTCGATCTGGACGGCGTCGACCAGGCAAGCGCAGGACGCATTCGTTCGGTGCCTGCGTGACAACGGCATCGCGACGTCGATCCGCGATACCCGCGGTTCGGACATTGATGGCGCGTGCGGCCAGCTGGCGACGGCCGTCGCCGAAGGTAAGCGCGCGAAGGGAAGGCAGACACAGTGATCAAGAAGGATTTCTCGCGAGCCGGTTGGCTGCGTGGTGGGTACGACAGGAGCGAGGTCCTGAGTTTCCTGGCTCAGGTTGAGCGAACTCTGAAGGGCCAGCAGAGTGACCCAAAGAAGGTCATCACCGCCGAGATGGTAGCTGAGATCAAGTTCTCCTACAAGCTTGGGGGCTTCGATGAGCAGGAGGTAGATGCCGAGCTGGACAGGTTGATCGACGTGCTGCGCGGCCTCGAAAGCGAGCGTGAGCGGGAGGCCTCGCGGGAGCCGAGCGAGCTCGGTGAGGAGGCTCGTGGCGCGGCCCGGGAGACCCCCGCCGCCATCCCGGCCCCGGCCTCGTCGGCTCCCGCGCGGGGTGACGCCGTACCCGAGGCGCCCGGTCCCGAGAACCGGGACGGCTCCGAGGACGCGTCTTCGGGTGTCGCGCACGTCACGGCGCCCCACCCCGATGACCTCCTGTACGCGCCCCTTCCTCACGAGGAGTCTCCCTCGCCCGCGTCGGCTTCGTCCCCCGATGGAGAGCCGTTGGCGGTGGATCCCGAGTACGCTGACTTCGGAACTGCGGAGGCGGTCGAGAGGATTCTTCGTTCCATGACTTCGAGTAAGGAGCAATGATGACTGAGTTCCCAAGGGTTGGTTTCTTTTCGAAGGGCTACCATCGCGGGCAGGTTGACGCGTTCTTTGAGGACGCGCGACGCGCGTATGAGGGCGGTGTCCCACCGGAGCAGTTCAGCGCGGAGCAGGTTCGCCTGGCGACCTTTGAGCTGAAGAACCGCGGCTACAACATTGAGGCCGTGGACGGGGCGATGAACCGCCTGGAGGCCGCCTTCGTGAACCGCGACCGCGCGGACTCCGTGGCGGCGGAGGGCGAGGCCGCCTGGTACGACCGTGTCGCGGACCGCGCCACGACCCTGTACCCGCGCCTCCAGCGGCCGCGCGGTGAGCGTTTCGCGAACCCGACGAGCGGACGCGGGTACGACTGCGAGGCAGTCGACGACCTGCTCGATCGCATTGCCGCCTACTTCGACGAGGCCGGGGACCTCACGGCGGACGAGATCCGCACGGCGACCTTCCGCGCCAAGCGCGGCAAGAAGGCGTACGCCGAGGGTCCGGTGGATGCCTACCTGGGGCGCGCGGTCGAGATCCTGCTCGCGGTTGACTGATGGCTGAGGGCGATACCCAGGCGGTTCCTATCCCCGTCGTGTTGCTGGGGTCGACCGGTTCGATCGGCACTCAGGCGCGCGAGGTTATCGAGGCGCACCGCGGTCGCTTCGACGTGCTGGGGGTGAGCGCGGGAGGGTCCTCGATCACCGAGCTCGCCGTGCAGATCGCTGCCCTGAAACCCGCGTATGTGGGCGTCGCCCGAGACGTTCGGGAGGAGCTGGTCGGCGCAGTCGAGGCGATGGGCGGCACCTGCCCCGAGGTCTTCGTGGGCGAGGACGCCTCGGTCGAGGTCGTGCGCGCCTCGGTCGAGCGCGCCTCCCGCCTCTATCCCGGCGTGACCCCGGTCGTGCTCAACGGGATCACGGGCGGGGTTGGCCTGTCCTCGACGCTTGCGGCGCTCACGTGCGGGGCTCGCCTGGCGTTGGCGAACAAGGAGTCGCTGGTCGTGGGCGGGGCGCTCGTGAAGAACGCGATGCGTTTCCCCGGCCAGATCGTGCCGGTGGACTCCGAGCACTCGGCCATCGCGCAGGCGCTAGCCTCGGGCGTGCACGAGAAGGGGCTGACCTCGCCTGTCGTCTCGGGGCGCTCGGAGGTCGCCGACCTGGTGTTGACCGCCTCGGGCGGCCCGTTTCGCGGGCGCACGCGCGAGCAGCTGCGCGGGGTGCGCGCGGCGCAGGCGCTGGCGCACCCGACGTGGGACATGGGCCCGGTCGTGACGATCAACTCCTCGACGCTCGTCAACAAGGGCCTGGAGCTGATCGAGGCCTACCTACTGTTCGACGTGGAGCCGGAGCACATCGTCGCGACGGTTCACCCGCAGTCGATCGTGCACTCGATGGTGACGTGGCGCGACGGAGCTACGACGCTGCAGGCCTCGCCCCCGGACATGCGCCTGCCCATCGCGCTTGGCTTGACGTGGCCGGAGCGCCTGGACGACGTTGAGGCGCCGCTCGAGTGGGCGAGCCCCTCGCAGTGGTCCTTCGAGCCGGTCGACAACGAGACGTTCCCGGCGATCGACTTGGCGCGCTTCGCCGTGGGCGCGTCGGCCACGCACCCAGCGGTGCTTAACGCCGCGAACGAGGTCATGGTCGATGCGTTCATCGATGGCATCGTGCCGTGGCTCGCAATCGTCGACACGGTGTCGGCGGTCGTTCATGAGCACGTGGGGGTCCAAGACCCCTCGTTGGAGGATATCGAGGCCGCGCAGCGCTGGGCCGATCAGCGCGCACGCGAGTACGTCGCGGCCGGCCGGTGGAAGGATATGTGAGCGTGGGTTCAATTTCGGGCATCGTCGTCGTTATCGTCGGCATCCTGGTTTCGGTGGCACTGCACGAGGTGGGGCACATGCTGCCCGCCAAGAAGTTTGGCGTGCTGGTACCGGACTACGCGGTGGGCTTTGGCCCCGCACTGTGGAAGAAGAAGATCGGCGATACGACTTACGCGCTACGTGCGATCCTGCTCGGCGGCTACGTCAAGATCGTCGGCATGTACGCTCCCGCGCGCCCGGGGACACCCTTGGTGGGCAGGAACGGCAAGCCGACGCTCGCCCAGGAGGCTAGGGAGGCCTCGGCGGAGGAGATACCCCAAGGGCAGGAGCGGCGCGCTTTCTACCTGCTGAGCGCCCCGAAGAAGATCGCGGTCATGCTGGGCGGTCCGCTCATGAATCTGCTCATCGCCGTCGTGCTCAGCGCCGTGACGATGATCGGGATCGGCGCGCCCATCGCGTCGCGCACGGTCGCCGCCGTGCCCGCGACGATCCAGACCGCCTCCGGTGAGATCGCCTCGCCCGCCTACGAGGCCGGGGTTCGTCCCGGCGACACGGTGACGGCGTGGAACGGGACGCCGGTCGAGTCCTTCGCGCAGCTGCAGCAGGCGGTGGGCGCCACCCCCGAGGGTGAGTCCGCCGTGCTCACGGTCGAGCGTGACGGCGTTCCCGTGGAGCTCACGGTCACGCCGGTGACGGGATCCCAGGGCGCGCGATACGTGGGCGTGACGGCCGCATACGAGTACGTGTCGGCCACCCCCGCGGACGTCCTGCGGGCCGACTGGCAGATGTTCACGGGTACCGCCTCGGTCGTGGTGCGCCTGCCGCAGGCCGTGTGGCAGGTCGGCCGGTCGGTGTTCACGGACGAGGAGCGCGACTCCTCCGGTGTCGTCTCGGTCGTCGGCGTGGGTCGCATGGCCGGTGAGGTGACGGGCGATTCCGACGCGCTGGGACTGCGCGATACGCGCCAGGTGGTCGCCGTCCTGCTGAGCCTGTTGGCCTCTCTTAACATGGCTCTCTTCGTCTTCAACCTGATCCCGCTGCCTCCCCTGGACGGCGGTCACATCCTGGGTGCCGTCTATGAGGGCGCGCGCAGGCAGGTCGCGCGCATGCGCGGCGCACCCGATCCCGGGCCGGCGGACACCGCTCGCCTGGTGCCCCTCACGTGGGCCGTCGGGGGGCTCTTGGTTGCGATGAGCGTGATACTCATCGTCGCCGACATCGTCGAGCCGGTGTCTCTGGGGTAGCCGGGCGCGGGATCGCGCCGCGCGGCGCGGAAAGCGAGCCTGACCACGAGGCCGGCGTCCGCGTGGGAAGGATCGGCCCGGTTAAGCGATAATGGGTTGGTGAGTGAAATCAACATTGGTATGCCCTCAGTTGCCGCGACGCCCTTTCCGCGTAAGCACACGCATCGGCTGATGGTGGGCGACGTTCCCGTGGGCGCGGGGGCGCCGGTGTCCGTCCAGTCCATGACGACCACGAAGACGCACGATATCGGCGCGACGCTGCAGCAGATCGCTGAGCTGACGGCGGCCGGCTGCGACATCGTCCGTGTCGCCTGCCCGACCGACAAGGACGCGGAGGCGCTGCCGATCATCGCCAAGCAGTCGCGCATCCCCGTCATCGCGGACATTCACTTCAAGCCGAAGTACGTGTTCCAGGCGATCGAGGCGGGCTGCGGCGCGGTGCGCGTGAACCCGGGTAACATCCGCAAGTTCGACGACCAGGTCAAAGACATCTGTAAGGCCGCCTCCGACCACGGGGTCTCGCTGCGCATCGGCGTCAACGCGGGTTCGCTCGATCCGCGCCTGCTGAACAAGTATGGTCGCGCCACGCCCGAGGCCCTGGTGGAGTCGGCGATCTGGGAGGCCTCGCTCTTCGAGGAGAATGACTTCCACGACTTCAAGATCTCGGTCAAGCACCACGACGTGCTGACGATGATCCAGGCGTACCGGATGCTGTCGGAGGCGGGGGATTGGCCGCTGCACCTGGGCGTGACCGAGGCCGGGCCGGCCTTCCAGGGCACGATCAAGTCCGTCTCGGCCTTCTCGATCCTGTTGGCCGAGGGCATCGGGGACACGATCCGCGTGTCCCTGTCGGCGCCTCCGGTCGAGGAGGTGAAGGTCGGCACGAAGATGCTGGAGTTCATGGGACTGCGCGACAAAACGCTGGAGATCGTCTCGTGCCCGTCGTGCGGCCGCGCTCAGGTTGACGTGTGGACGCTGGCAGAGGACGTGACTGAGGGGCTCAAGGACCTGACCGTTCCCCTGCGCGTTGCCGTCATGGGGTGCGTCGTCAACGGGCCCGGCGAGGCCCGCGAGGCGGACCTGGGTGTCGCCTCGGGCAACGGTAAGGGGCAGATCTTCATTCGGGGAGAGGTCGTGGAGACCGTCCCCGAGGACCAGATCGTCGAGACTCTCATCCGCCGAGCGAATGTTCTCGCCGAGGAGCTCGGCCTCGAGCCGGGTTCCGGGTCGGTTGAGGTCGCCCCCGTCACCGCGCCGGACGTGAAGCTTCCGGGCATCGACTGCTGATTGAACGAGAGGAAGAACGTGCGTATCCGTACCTTAGTCTGCCTGTCCCTGATTGGCGGCGCGTGCGCGCTGGCCGCGACGGGTTTCCCGCGCCGCATAGGCCTGACCGCCTCGCAGGCGGACGTGTCGCTGCCCGGCGACCTGCTCCTTCCCGGCGCGAACGTGGTCGTTGATCGCGGTGTCACGATCGACGCCCCCGCCTCCGTCGTCTGGGAGGTGCTCGGTCGTGCCTTCGAGCCCGAGGACGAGTCGACGATCGTTGACGTTGAGGACGAGGAGCACGTGCTGATGCGCGTGGCGGCACCCGGCGCGCCCGAGGGCAGCCCGGCCTCGGGAACCTGCGTGATCGCCCTGGCGCCCCTGTCCCCGTCGCGTACCCTCCTGCACATCCGTGAGCGTCACGAGGCGGCGGGACGCGAGCTTGCGCTCGTGTGGGCGGGTGTGGCCGCCGAGTCTTTGTCCTCGCTGTCGATGCTGCGCGACCTGCGCGACGCGTGCGTGGCGCATGCCGAACATGCGTGAGTAGCGCCCCCGGCCCGCCGGGTGGGAGCGCGATCCCCGTTGGTGTTGTAGTATCTGCGTGTAAGCAACGCCAACGGGGATGTTGCATGTCCGAAGGGGGACTCAATGGTCGCCAGCTCCACCGCCGCTCTCGCCGTCATCGGCTTGTGCATCGCGGCCCTGTGGGCGTGGGTCTGGTCCGGTGTCGGCGCAAGCTCGCGGCGCATCGGGATACGCCTGGACCTGAGCGGCGGCTCGGCCGCCTCGGAGATTTCCCGCGTGGTGTGGCCGCTGATGCCGCTGCTGTCCCTCGTGTGGTTCGTGACCGCGGACCTCGTTGCTCGCGAGGCCGCCGGGGCCGACACGTTCGGCTCGTGCGCGCTCGTGCTCGGCCTGCTCGCCCTCATGGCGCTCGTCGCCGTCCAGTCGCTCTACCTGGGTGGCATGCCGCAGTGGGCGTATCCGGGTTGGAGGGCGCGCCGCTACTACGAGGCGCACCCGGGCGCGCGCGAGCGGGAGCTGGGCGTCGGCGCGCTGATCTGAGGGCGAGTGCCCGATGAGGGGTCACACGGCTGTGCCGGTGGCCCGTTCGCGGATGCGTACCGTACTCTTGAACCATGCTTCGAAATCTCTCGACTTTCTTCCTTCGGACCCTCCGCGAAGACCCGTCCGACGCCGAGGTCAATTCGCATAAGCTTCTGGTCCGCGCCGGCTACATTCGCCGCTCCGCTCCGGGTATCTACACGTGGTTGCCCCTCGGCCTGCGCACGCTGCGCAAGATCGAGGAGATCGTGCGTGAGGAGATGGACGCGATGGGGGCCCAGGAGGTGCACTTCCCGGGCCTGATCCCCGCCGAGCCCTACAAGGCGACGAACCGCTGGGAGGAGTACGGCCCGACGCTGTTTAAGCTGAACGATCGTAAGGGCGGCGACTACCTGCTGGCCCCCACCCACGAGGAGATGTTCACGCTCCTCGTTAAGGACATGTATTCGTCGTACAAGGACCTGCCCCTCACCCTGTACCAGATCCAGACGAAGTACCGCGACGAGGCGCGTCCGCGGGCGGGGCTGATCCGCGGCCGCGAGTTCGTCATGAAGGACGCCTACTCCTTCGACATCGACGATGAGGGCCTCAACGCCTCCTACCAGGCCGAGCGTGACACCTACGAGCGCATCTTCCGGCGCCTGGGCCTGCCCTACGTCATCGTTTCCGCGATGAGTGGCGCGATGGGAGGCTCGCGCTCCGAGGAGTTCTTGCACCCCTCGCCGATCGGCGAGGACACCTTCGTGGCGTCGCCCGGCGGATACGCCGCCAACGCCGAGGCGGTCACGACCCCGGTTCCCGAGCCCGTTGACGCCTCGGGCGTGCCCGCGCCCGTGGAGGTTCCCACGCCGAATGCTCCGACGATCGACTCCCTCGTGGACCTGCTCAACGATCAGTACCCGCGCGAGGACCGCCCGTGGAGCGCGGCCGACACTCTCAAGAACGTCGTCGTGACGCTCACTCACCCCGGCGGTGAGCGCGAGCTCCTCGTCGTGGGCATTCCCGGCGACCGTGACGTGGACATGAAGCGCCTCGAGGCTGCCGTGGCCCCCGCCGAGGTGGAGATGGCGACGGACAGCGAGTTCGAGCCCCACCCCGAGCTCGTGCGCGGCTACATCGGCCCCACGGTGCTGGGCCCGAACTCGCCCAAGCGAGTCGTTGACGAGGAGGGCAACGCCTCCGGTTCCGTGCGCTACCTGGTGGATCCGCGCGTCGTCGAGGGCACCGCGTGGGTGACCGGCGCGAACGCAGAGACGCGCCACGTGCTCAACCTGGTCATGGGCCGGGATTTCACCGCCGACGGCACCATTGAGGCCGCCGAGGTCCGCGAGGGCGACCTTGCCCCCGACGGCTCGGGCCCCCTCCACCTGGAGCGCGGCATCGAGATCGGCCACATCTTCCAGCTGGGCCGCAAGTATGCCGAGGCGCTGGGCCTGACCGTGCTGGACGAGAACGGCAAGACCCGGGTCGTGACCATGGGTTCCTACGGCATCGGCGTCACCCGCGTCATGGCCGCCCTGGCCGAGGCCAACTGCGACGACAAGGGCCTGAGCTGGCCGGCGCAGATCGCCCCGTTTGACGTCCACGTGCTGGCGACCGGCAAGGGCGACGAGGTCTTCGCGGCCGCGCAGTCCCTGGGTGCCGAGCTGGACGCCGCCGGCCTGGACGTCCTGGTGGACGACCGACGCAAGGTCAGCGCCGGCGTGAAGTTCAAGGACTATGAGCTCGTGGGCGTGCCTTTCGGCCTGGTCGTGGGTCGTTCCCTGGCGCAGGGCCAGGTGGAGATCCGTGTGCGCGCCACCGGCGAGACGATCGTCGTGCCGGTCGAGGAAGCCGCCGAGCGCCTGCGCGAGGTGCACGCCGCCGCGCTGAAGGGAGAATGACATGGCGATCCGCCCTATCCGAATCATTGGTGACCCCGTTCTACGCACCGTGTGCGACCCGATCAGGGAGATCACCCCGAACGTGAAGTCCCTCGTCGAGGACCTGCTGGAGGGCGTCGACATGGAGGGGCGCGCCGGCCTGGCCGCGAACCAGATCGGCGTCAGCCTGCGCGCCTTCTCCTGGAACATCGATGGCGACATCGGCTACGTGCTCAACCCCCGCATCGTGGCGCTCAGCGAGGACGAGTACCAGGACGGCGACGAGGGGTGCCTGTCCGTGCCCGAGCTGTGGTACCCGACGCAGCGCGCGTGGTACGCGCGCTGCGAGGGAACCGACCTGGATGGCAAGAAGGTCGTCGTCGAGGGCGAGGAACTCATGGCTCGCTGCATCCAGCACGAGTGCGATCACCTCGACGGGCACATCTACATCGACCGCCTGGATCGGCCGACCCGTAAGAAGGCGCTGCGAGACATTCGCAACGCGGGCTTTTAGGCCGACGCTCATAGCGTGAGAACGCGCCGGGGGACGCAGTGCATTCCCCGGCGCGTTCCACTATCCTGTAACCACATCGTGTGTGCCGCTAGGGCACAGTTCATTGCGACTCGAGGCTGCTTAGGGCGTAGGGGAAGACGATCCTGACAAAGCCAACAGGAGGAACAATGAGAGGGACGTACACCCGCGGTGTACTTTTCGTGCACTCGACGCCGCCCGCCCTGTGCCCGCACATTGAGTGGGCGCTGGGAACCGCGCTCGGCCAGGAGGTTCGCCTCCAGTGGTCGGACCAGGAGGCGGCGCCGGGCATGCTGCGCTGCGAGTTCTCGTGGGTCGGCCCCGTCGGCTCGGGCGCCCGTTTGGCGTCCGCTCTGCGCGGATGGGAGCACCTGCGCTACGAGGTCACCGAGGAGGCCACGGCCTCGAACGACGGGGGACGCTGGTGCCACACTCCGTCCCTGGGCATATTCCACTCGCAGATGGACACCGCCGGTAACGTCGTCGTCCCCGAGGATCGCGTCCGCGCCGCCATGGAGTCCGCCGCTTCCTACGAGGAGCTGCTCGAGGGGCTTGACCTGGCGCTCGGGCAGGCGTGGGACGACGAGCTCGAGTCCTTCCGGCACGCGGGCGCTGGCGCGCCCGTTCGATGGCTCAACAACCGGGTGGGCTGATGGGCTCCATCGCCGACCTGTTGGGAGACCAGCTGCGTGCTGGCTTAGCGCAGCTGGTCGATCCCGACTCCAAGGGGGATGCTCCCGGAGAGGCCTCGTCCGCCGACGTAGCGGGCGGCGGCGCAACCCCCGAGCAGCGAGCCCGCGAGGTAGCGATGGATGCCCTCCTCGACGAGGTGGAGCTGGACCCAGGGGACGCGCGAGCGGAGCTGACTCTGCGCGGTGACCTCGACATGGACGACGTTTCGCTGTACGCGGTCGTCGCGCGTATTGAGCGCGAGGCGCGAGTGCAGCTGATGGACGCGCAGGTCGATGCGTGGGAGACGCTCGGTGACCTGCTCGACGCCGCGGGAGATGCGGCGGCACGAGGCTGACCCGGGGCGAACGCCAGGGGAGCGTCAACGACGTTCCCAATGTTCGTAAAGTGCCTGAAAATCGGTCGTTTCGCACCTACGATGGAGTCGGATCGCCGGAGCACCCGGCGGACACTCCGACGGAAGGAACGACGTTGACCCGCACCGAAGAGGACCTGCTCGGCACCCGCGAAGTACCCGACGACGCGTACTGGGGTATCCACACGCTGCGAGCTATCGAGAACTACCGGATCTCCGGCCACACCATCAACGAGGCCCCCGAGCTGATTCGCGCCTTCGCACAGGTCAAGAAGGCCTGCGCGATCGCGAACATGCAGCTCAAGGCGATGAAGCCCGTGAAGGCCGAGGCGATCATCGCGGCCTGCGACGAGATCATCGACAACGGGCGATGCATGGACCAGTTCCCGGTCGACCAGTTCCAGGGTGGCGCGGGAACCTCCGTCAACATGAACGCCAACGAGGTCATCGCGAACCTCGCGCTGGAGATCCTGGGGGAGGCCAAGGGCAGATACGACATCATTAACCCCAACGACCACGTCAACCGCTCCCAGTCGACCAACGACGCCTATCCGACCGCGTTCCGCATCGCGCTGTGGCGCAAGGTGAATCGCCTGCGCACGGCCATCGACGAGCTAGCCGACTCCTTCGACGAGAAGGGCGCCGAGTTCCGCCACGTCCTGACGATGGGACGCACCCAGCTCCAGGACGCGGTCCCCATGTCCCTGGGCGGCGAGTTCTCCGCCTTCGCGCACACGCTGCGCGAAGAGGACGAGCGCCTCGTCAATAACGCAGACCTGCTCCTGGAAACGAACCTGGGCGCCACCGCGATTGGCACAGGCCTGAACACGCCGGACGGCTACCAGCAGGTCGTCGTGCGGCACCTGCGCCGCATCACGGGAGCGCGCGTGGTCGCCTCCCCGGACCTCCTAGAGGCCACGTCAGACACGGGAGCGTACGTGTCCATGCACGCCACGATCAAGAGAAGCGCCGTGAAGCTGTCGAAGATCTGCAACGACCTGCGCCTGCTGGCCTCCGGCCCGCGCGCGGGGCTCAACGAGATCAACCTGCCGAAGATGGCCGCCGGCTCGTCGATCATGCCCGCGAAGGTCAACCCCGTGATCCCCGAGGTGGTCAACCAGGTGTGCTTCAAGGTGTTCGGCAACGATCTGACGGTCACGATGGCCGCCGAGGCCGGTCAGCTTCAGCTCAACGTCATGGAGCCCGTCATCGCCCAGGCGCTTATCGAGTCGATCAACCTGCTGGTGGCCGCCTGCGACACGCTGCGCGAACGCTGCGTCAGCGGTATCACGGCGAACGCCGAGGTGTGCCACGGCTACGTGGAGAACTCGATCGGCATCGTGACCTACTTCAACGACGTCATCGGCCACCACCTGGGCGACGTCGTCGGTCAGCGCGCAGCCGCGGAGGGCAAGACGATCCGCGAGGTCATTCACGAGATGGAGCTGCTCTCCGAGGAGGAGGTCGAGAAGATCCTCTCGCCCGGGAACCTAGCGAACCCCAAGTACGCGGGTGCGGAAGAGGAGTAGGCGCTCCTCGTTGTGAGCGAACTGACGAGGCCGGGGATCCCGCGTGGGAAGCCCCGGCCTCGTCGATTGTTTGTCTCTAGGCGCCGCGCGAGCGCGCGCCTCACGCGCTCACTCCTCGCCGGCGTGGTCGGCGCCGGAGATGGAGTAGTTGAACAGCTCGTACTTGTCGATCGCTTGGCTGACGAGCGACGGGTCGATCTGTCCGGAGTCGGCCAGGGCGGCCAGCGTGCGCACGACCATCGACTCGGCGTCGATGTGGTACCAGCGGCGTGCGGCGCGGCGCGTGTCGGAGAAGCCGAAGCCGTCCGCTCCCAGGACGTGGTAGTCGCCGGGGATCCACTGGCGGATCTGGTCGGGAAGCATGCGGTCGAAGTCCGAGGAGGCCACGAAGGGACCTTCGCGGCCGGCGAGCTTGGTCGACACGAAGGGCGTGCGGCGCGGCTCGGACGGGTGGAGGAAGTTGTGCTCCTCGGCGTCCAGGCCGTCGCGGCGCAGCTCGTTCCAGGAGGTCACCGACCACACGGCGGCGTCAACGCCCCAGTCTCGGGCGAGAAGCTCGCGGGCCTCGCGCGCCCACGGCACGCCCACGCCGGAGGCGAGGAGCTGGGCCTTGGGGCCGCCGAAGTTCTGGTGCTCGTCGAGGTTGTAGATGCCCTTGATGATGCCCTCGACGTCCACGTTCTGCGGTTCGGCCGGCTGGTGGATGGGTTCGTTGTACACGGTGATGTAGTACATGACGTTCGGGTCGCGCCCGCCGGCGTCGCCGTACATGCGCGCCAGGCCGTCCGCCATGATGTGGCGGATCTCGTAGGCGTAGGCGGGGTCGTAGGAGACGAAGGCGTGGTTGGTGGCCGCCAGGACCTGGGAGTGGCCGTCCATGTGCTGCAGGCCCTCGCCCGCGAGCGTGGTGCGCCCGGCGGTCGCACCGATGACGAAGCCCTTGGCCAGCTGGTCGCCCGCCGCCCAGAATTGGTCGCCGGTGCGCTGGAAGCCGAACATCGAGTAGAAGATGTAGATCGGGACCATCGGCAGGTCGT
>ERZ773099.1766-NODE-1766-length-15591-cov-7.127317_pt1 | contig 15591 bp, 14 predicted proteins | sample MGYA00511120_ERZ773099 | MGnify/ENA primary metagenome ERZ773099 (study PRJEB29015, sample SAMEA2738012) | human oral metagenome | biome: human oral; feature: human-associated habitat; material: dental | place: China | collected 2104 ...
TCTTCCCCTATATGTATAGGGATAGAAAGGAGGTGAAAGAGAGAAAAAACAGAGAAAAAGTGCATATTTTTCTTTTTGTGTTGCTCATTATTTTTTATATTAATGTATATATGTTTATAATTTATTTATTCGTAATTTCTTTTGTTTTGTATTTAAAGAATAATCAACTAAAAGCGTCTAAAGATATTTGGATTAAATATATGGAAAATTGTAAGGAACACAATATAATAAATAATATATTGATAGATAAAAAACATTCTAATGAAAGAAAAATATTTAATGTTTTTAATTTTTACAATAAGATATTTTTACATAAGTATGACGATGCCATTGATGAAAATTTAAAGGATGCTAGAAATCGTCTGAAATTTGATTTTTTATATGAAGTTTCAAATTATTTTCTTGTATTATTTATGCTGATTGCAAGTTTATATTTATATAATTTGGGAAGCATTAATATTTCCTATTTTTACTTGTTAAATAGTGGATTAATTGTAATAACTGAAATAATTGGTACTGAATTAAATAAAATATCAGATTATTTTAATTTTACAAATGGTATTAATTTATATCACGAATTTATTATAAAGAAAAAATTAGTAAAAAAAGATGTAAAATTAAGTAATTATAATATAGAATTTGATAGAGTTTTCTTTAGATATCCTAATTCAGATGAATATATAATTAAGAATTTTTCATTTACCTTTGAGTTTAGAAAGAATTATTCAATTTTAGGTAGAAATGGTTCAGGAAAAAGTACTTTAATTAAGTTGCTATTAGGATTGTATAGAGTCGAAAAGGGAAATATAAGAATAGGTGGTGTTGATATAAATGATATATCATTAGAACAAAAGTCAAAGATATTTTCTGTGCTTTTTCAACATCCTAAAAAGTATCCATTTACTATTTTTGAAAATATAACTTTAGAAGAATCTCAAAAAGGAGATTTAGACATTGATAAGAGCATTGTTGAATTTGTTGAAAATTTTAATGATGGAATAGATTCATACACCAGTATTAATTACAAGAATAATGTTAATCTTTCAGGGGGTCAGTGGAAAAATATATTTTTTAATAGAGTTTTTTTGAGAAAATCAAAAGTTTTTATTTTTGATGAACCAACTTCTAATTTAGATCCATTTTTAGAATTAGAATATTATAAAAATATACAAGATAAAATTTCTGGTAGCTTAAATATATTTATTTCTCATAGACTTGGAATTGTTAAATATACTGATATAATTTTATTGATTGAAGACGGAAACTTGATTGAATCGGGAACACATAATGAATTAATTTCTTATGGAGGAAAGTATTTTGAAATGTATGAAATTCAAAAATCAATTTTTGACTAATATAAAGATGATATCTAGGTATATTAATCTATTTTATAGTACATATAGAAAAGAGTTATTTATTATGATATCGGTTGTAATAATAACAGCTTTGACTTATATGTTTGGTATGATTTATACTAGAGAATTTTTTAAAGGGATAGTTATTTTTAAAAATGAGAATTTTAATAATTTTTTTAAGAATATTGTGTTTTCATTTCTTCCATATGTTACATTTTTATTTATAATAGCTATAAAGAAAATTTACTTTGATAGATACTATATACAATATATCTTAATTCCAAATTTTGAAAAAATTTTAAAAACAAAAATTCAAAAAAAGTGCTCTGAAATTGAAATTATAGACTATGAAAAAAATAATATAAATGAAAAAATTCATGAAGCAACAGTTTGTAGCACGAATATATTTAGACTTGTAGAGACTGTTATTTCATACTTTGGTTTAATTTTGAATATTGTATTAATTTCAAATTTCATTATTTTTATTAATATAAAGTATCTATTTTTTTTGATACTAATATTATTTCCGTTAATTTTAGAAAATTATTTTAAAGTAAGATACATTAGTAAATATCGTTTAGACTTGAACTTATATGAAAGAAGAGAAAAAGAGATTGAGAATTGTATTTTAGAAGATTCAACTTATGCAGAATTTAAAATATATAATACTTTAGATTTTGTTTTAAAAAAATTAAATAAGGTATTTAATGAACACAATAAGAAGTTTTCTATTTTGAATAAGAAGATATATATCATAGAATTAATTTCGAAATTATTAATATATTTAGGAAAAATATCAATATATCTACTGGCTACATTCGATTATATAAATACCAATGATATCGGTAATTTGATTATCGTTATAGTGGGTGTAAATATAATTTCAAAATTTATTGAAGAAATTTTTTCACTACAAGGATATATTATGATGTTCTCAAAATTATCTGTACCATACTTTGAATTTATGAGCTTAGAATTTGAAAAAGAAATCTTGCATAATGATAATTCTGTAGAATTATCTAATTTGAAGTTCAAATATCCAAATGCTAAAAATTATTGTTTAAAAAATATAAATTTGAAGATAAATAGAGGAGAGATTATTGCTATAGTTGGCAAAAATGGTTCTGGGAAAAGTACTCTGGCAAAGATTTTACTTGGATTATATAAGCCAAGTGAGTCCGAATCTAACAAATTAATTGCAAAAAATTCAGTTGTCTTTCAAGATTTTTGCAAATATCCTTTAGATGTTAGAAATAATATCGAGTTAGGCAGTGAATCTAGTGAAGATTCTTTTGCTATTATGAAATCAATGGGATTTAAAAATGAATATTACAAAAAACTATTAGGAAAAGAAATAGGCGGACTAGAGCTGTCGGGAGGACAGTGGCAAAAACTTGCTATATGTAGAGGAATTTACAAAGATAGCGATTTTTTAGTTTTAGATGAACCAACAGCAGAAATAGACCCTATTTTTGAAAAAGATATTTACAATATTTTTAAAAAAATTTTATCTGGCAAAACAGGTGTAATTATAACTCATAGATTAGGTAGTATAAAATTTGTAGATAAGATTATAATATTAGATGATGGAGAAATTTTAGCTTATAATACTCATAACAATTTATTAAAAAATTGTGATTATTATAAGAAAATGTGGGATGCACAAAAGCAAAATTATTTATAATCAACACCTTATATATTCAAAAGGAGGAATTTCGTTTATGAACAATAAGAAGGGTTTTAAAACCATATCAATAATTTTGGCTCTAATATGTATAGTATTTTTATCAATATTTTTAAGGTATAGATATGAATTACATTCTTTAAAAAATGAGATTGTAAATAATAAAGTGATTAAAGTATATTTTGACGGAAGTGGATATACTGCAAATATAGAGTCTGATGAGGATAAAAAAGAGTTTTTTAATTTAATTTCTGATTGTAAATTTAGATTTAATAATACAGTTGAAGACACAGAAAAATCTTCACCTTCTGTAGAAACAGAATTTAATGGAAATGAAATATTTCTTTTTGTTTATTCAAAAACTTCAAGGATAGATTTTAATCTTAAAAATAAATATTATTTACTTAACTATAAGACAAAAGATATTTCTGAAAAAAGTTTGATTAAATTGTATGAAAAATTCTGTAAAAATTATAAAGAAGATAGTAATTATATTAAGTTAAAACAGAGAAATTAATTTTTAAAAAATCTTATAATATTGTGATTTGAGTTCTTGATTTTATAAAAACATAGGTGTATAATATATATGTTTTCAAGGGTGATGAAAATAATTTTTGAAAAATATATTTTAAATAGATTGTAATTTTGACAATCTGATTAAAATATAATCTTATTTAATTTTTGATGGGTATATAATACTATATATAAATTATAGTATTTAGGAGGAAAAATGATAATTTTTTATGGTTCAAAAGTAAGAAGTAAAAAAATAGGAGAAACAAAAGAGGAGTGTCATTGCAATCATTGTAATAATACTTCAATATGGACTCTTTATAATGATAAAAAATGGTTTACACTATTTTTTATTCCAATTTTTCCGTTTTCATCAAAGAAGTTTTTAGCTTGTCCGGTTTGTGGATGGGGAATAAAAGTAGATGATAAAAATTCTGATAAAATAGTGCCATTAGTAAAATTATATGATAAATAGCTTTATGCTAAAAAATATATTTTAAATATATAGGGTAAATAATAACTGATTGAACAATTAAAATTTTTATATTTAAAATTGTTGGTTATGGCGAGATTAAGTTTGTTTTATATGAACTTATTGTAAATTAAATTTAAATATTATATTAGAGAATAAAATTTCAAAATTATTTACAATAATTGAGCTTGTCATTCCGTAAACAATTTTCTAATTTTTTATCGCAAATTTGAAAGTGCATTTTTACGAATGCGCTTTTGTTTTGGAAAAAATTTTATATTTACTTTGAAATTTTTAGAAAGGAGGCATTTATGGAAAGTTTTATACAAAAAATATTTGATATTGATAAGGGTGCTGAGGATTATCAACAAAGATTAGAAGTTGAGAAACAAAGATTACTTCAAGAAAGAAAAGAAAAGATGAAAGTTATAGATGATGAATATAACAAGGTTTTGGAAGAAGAACAGGAAAATTTAAAATTACATCTATCGTCAATAGAGAACGAAGATAAAGATAAACTTGTGAAATATCACGAAAAGTCTAAAGAAATAAAGGATATTTTTAAAGAAAAGAAAGAAAACTTAATTAAAAATTTTGCTGGTTCTCTTTTAGAAAGCGGTGAGTTTTATGGGGAATAATTTTCATTCAATTAATGCAAAAATCGGAGTTTTAAGAAAGGGAATTTTAAAAGAGTCCGATTATGATAAAATTTTATCTTTTGAACAAAGGCATGAGATTGTGGATTATTTAAAGAATAATATACTGTATAAATACGAGATTCCTTTGTACGAAGAAAGATCTATGAGAAATAGATATGATACCGAATTTATGCTCAACAAGATTGAAGCTGAATTGCTTGGTAGATTAAAATTTTTCCTTTTTGGTGAGGATAAAAAGATTATAGAAGCTATGCTTATGAAATATGAATTTAAAGATATAAAAATAATTCTTAGAAGTATTGTTGAAAATGAAAAGATAGACTTGGAAAGAGATACAATAATGTATAAGAAAAATAAGCATATAGATTATGCTAAACTTGTAAATTGTGAAACTTTTAATCAGGCATTAGATGTTTTGAAAGGTACAATTTATAAAAAAGCTATTGCTTCTTTAACAGATGATGATATATTCAGATTACATTTTCATGTTGAAATGAAATTGGATAGTTTGTATTTTTTAACTATGAAAAATGCTATTGATAAATTATCAAAATCGAGTCAAGTTATCTTTAATGAGTATTTTTCTACTCTAATAGATACAATTAATCTTCAATGGATAATTAGAGCTAAAAAATATTATAATTTACCAAATGAGGAAATTTACAGTTATAGTTTGAGGTTTGGTAAATATATTAAAGGCGATTTTTTAAAAGATTTGATATATAGTGATAGTGTTGAGGCTATTGTTGAGAAGATAAAGAAAACTAAATTAAGATATACTCTTGAAGATGCAAATGGAAATACTATTGTTTCGAATAGAAATATTAAAGAATATGTTTATCTTAGCCATTTAAAGAAACTTAAAGACTATGATAATTCAATTTCCACTTTACTTAAGTTCATTATTCAGTTGAATATTCAAAATGAAAACTTAATTAGAATAGCAGAAGCGAATAAGTATAAACTAAGTAAAAGTGAAGTAAAAGAATATTTAATTAATATTCATTAATTTAGTTAGGGGGTGCTAAATTGGCTGTTGAAAAAATGAAAATGATGAATCTTGTTGCTTTAAAACAGGATGTACACAGTATTCTTAGAGAAATTGTTATGAATGGCTCTATTCATATTACAAATGCTGGAAATTCAGAAAATTTCACAATGAAGTATATGGATTCTCAAATAGGAATTTTTAATGATATGGGTGTTGCTGTTGATAAGATAAGACCATATCATAGAGAAAAAGTTTTTAAAAAGAGAAAATATAAAGAACTTTTAGATCAAATGTTTGATTTTTTTAACATTAAAGAAGATGATGTTACTTTAAATGATTTACAAAATTTAAATTATAGCGAAAAACTTAAAATATTAGAAGATATATCTGCAAAATCTTCTTCAATTAAAACTAGAGAAGATGAGAATAGGAAAAAGAGAGCTGAAATTAAAATTTTATTAAATGCTGTTGAATATTTTTCTGATAGTGATATGAAATTATCTGAATTTTACAATTTAAAACATATTAATTTTGATATGGGAGAAATTTCAAAGAATTCTTGGATAAAATTAAAGGCAAATTATGAAAATATTAAGGGAATAGTTGTGCATTTAGGAACTAGTAGTTATGGTGAAACTGTTATAATATTTACGCCTTCCATTTATGAAAAAGATACAAAATATTTTATTCGTTCTTTGTCATTTGATAGAATTGAACTTCCTAATTTAGACATTTCTTTTAAGGATTTTATAAAAGATAAAAATGCTGAATTGGAGAGTTTAGAAAGAGAACAAGATGAAATTTTAAAGGAAAAAGCTGAATTTAAGGATAAATATTTTCAAGATATTTTAGGTTTCTATTACAGATATAAAATTATTGAAAAGATTGAAGAACTTGAAGGACATATTGCAGAAAGTAAAAATTTTATTTTATTAAGTGCTTTTGTTCCGGAATCTAAAGTTGAAAGTATTAAAAATGCAATTAAAAAAGTTTCAGAAAGTGCCTTGATATATTTTGAGGATGATGATGAAATCCCTTCAAATTTCAAGATACCAACGAAGTTAAAAAATAATTTTATTTTAAGACCTTTTGAAGCATTGGTAAAGATGTATTCAATTCCGGATTATAAGGAAACGGATCCAACACCGTTTTTTGCTATAACATATTTACTTTTATTCGGAATGATGTTTGGAGATGTAGGACAGGGTTTAATTTTTGTAATCGCAGGAATGTTATTCTCTAAAAAACTTGGAGTAATAGCAAAGATTATTCAAAGAATTGGTTTTTCATCAATGTTTTTCGGATTTGTATATGGAAGTGTTTTTGGAATTGAAGAATTAATTCCAGCTTTAATTATAAGGCCGATGAATGATATTAACACAATACTTGTCGCAACAATTGGACTTGGTATTTTAATGATATTAATTGCATATATTATCAACTTTAGAAACTTAAAGATGAGAAAAGAATTTGGAAAATTATTTTTAGATAAAAATGGGTTATCAGGATTTTTATTCTATATCTCATTTATAGTAATTGTTTTAAATACTGTTTTGTTGAAAAAGTATGTAAGTGTAAATGTATCTTCAATGATTACAATAGTAAGTGTTGTAATTTTAGTTGTAACTTCAACATTGATGTTTATGAAACCGAAACTTATTCCGATAATTAGTAAGACAGCAGAAAAGGAAGAATTTTCTCCTGTTGAAAGCGGATTTGAAATGTTTGAAACCGTTATGGGATTCTTTTCAAATACTCTTTCTTTTATAAGAGTTGGAGCATTTGCAATTAACCACGTTGGACTTTTTATGGCATTTCACGCTTTAGGACAAATGCTGGGTTCAAGTATCGGAAATATATTTATGATTGTTTTAGGAAATATATTTATTGTTTGTCTTGAAGGACTTATAGTTTTCATTCAAGCAATAAGATTGGAATATTATGAATTATTTAGTAAATATTTTAATGGTGAAGGAATAAATTATGAACCGTTAAAAGTAGATTTAAAAGAAAAAAATTAGGAGGAAAATTATGAAAATTACTTTATTATTAATAACATTAGGAATAGGAACAACTATTTTAACAGGTATATCTTATTTAAGAAAAGGAAAGAAAACTACAAAATCAGGATTAAAAAAGGCAATAGCGATTAATGTTTGTTCAATTTTAGCTTTATTTTTAATGGGACTTATTCCGGATGTTGCATTTGCAGCAGAAACTACACAAAAAACAGCAAGTTCTGCTAGTGGAATGGGATATTTAGCAGCAGCTTTATCAACCGGTCTTGCAGCAATTGGTACAGGAATTGGCGTTGGTCAAGCGGGTTCAGCAGCAATCGGTGCCGTTTCAGAAGATTCTTCAATTTTAGGAAAAACACTTATTATTCTTGGACTTGCAGAAGGTATTGCTATTTACGGTCTTATAATTTCAATTATGATTTTACAAAGAGTTTAGGAGAATTCTATGATAAGTTATCTTATATCTGATAATACAGATACACTTGTAGGAATGAGATTAGCCGGTATAACAGGAGTTGTTTTAAAGACTAGGGAAGAGGCTTTGGAAGAATTTAATGATTGTCTAAATAATAAGGAAATTGGAATTTTAATTTTAACTGAAAATATTTTTAACCTTATTAGTGAAGAAGTTATGGCAGTTAAGTTAAAAAATATTTTTCCACTTATAGTTGAGATACCGGATAGAACAGGTTTGAAAAGAGATCCAAATTTCATTACAAACTATATAAATGAATCAATAGGAATTAATATTTAAGGAGAAATCTTATGATAACAATTGAAGATAAGATAGAGTCATTTAAAAGAATACTAAATGAAGAAATTGATGAAAAGTATGACGAAGAATTGAAAAAAATTGCTTCTGAAACTGAAAGATTAATTACAGAATATAAAGCTAAAAAATATGAAGAAATAGAAAAATTAAAGAGAGACTATAGAACAAAACTTGAAAATAAATCAGATAAAATTCTTTCAAAAACTTTAAAAGAAGGACAAGATATCATTTTAAATACGAATAAAGAAATTTATGATGAATTTTTTAAAGCTCTTAAAGAAGAATTGAATAATTCATATATGACTGATAAGGGTGTATCATATTTAAAAAATACTTTAAAAAATGTAAAATCAGAAATAAATTCTAATGATATTGTTTATGTTTATGAAAAAAGTTTTGAAAGAGATAAGGAAATAATAAAAAATGTCTTAGGAGATATTAAGGTTGAAAAAAGTCTTGATATAAAAGTTGGTGGTTTTGAAATAGAAAATGCGGAAAGAACTTATAGATTAAATTATTCACTTGATTTTCTATTGACTACAAAATACCAAAAGATTTTAGCTAAGTTGAAAAAAGAATTAGGAATAAACAATTAATTAATAATTGTAATGAGGAGAAAGGTAATGTGTAATATACCTAAAATAATTGATATAAATGGTCCTGTTGTTAAAGCGGATGGTATGGAAATTTACAAGGTTAGAGATATGGTTTTGGTTGGAGATAAAAAGCTAATAGGAGAAATCATATCTATTGACGAAGATGTAGCGACTATACAAGTTTATGAAGAAACACAAGGACTAAAAGTTGGAGAAACTATAGAAAGTACCAATGTTCCACTATCAGTAACATTAGGTCCCGGAATTATAGGAAATATATTTGATGGGATTCAAAGACCGCTTGAACAAATTTATTCAATGACAGGAGAATTTATTGCAGAGGGAATAGGTCTTGTGTCTATTGATAAAGAAAAACAATGGGATGTTGAAATGCTTGTTAAAGTTGGTGATAAATTATCTGCAGGAGAAATTTTTGCAACAACTCAAGAAACAAGTTTTATAGAACATAAAATTTTAGTTCCACCAACTGTTAGTGGTCAAGTAATTGAAGCTTTACCATCAGGAAAATATAATTTAGAAACTGATTTAGTAACAATAAAAGATGAAGATGGAAAAATTCATAATTTAAAAATGTATCATCAATGGCCTGTAAGAATACCACGTCCAACAAATGTAAGAATACCAATATCAAAACCTTTGATAACAGGACAAAGAGTACTTGATGTTTTCTTTCCGATAGCAAAGGGAGGAACTTCTGCACTTCCGGGTGGATTCGGTACAGGAAAAACTATGACTCAACATCAACTTGCAAAATGGTCTGATGCTGATATTATAGTTTATATCGGCTGTGGAGAACGTGGTAATGAAATGACAGATGTTCTTGAAGAATTTCCAAAGTTAATTGACCCAAGAACTTCAAAACCGCTTATGGAAAGAACAATTTTAATAGCAAATACTTCAAATATGCCGGTTGCTGCCCGTGAAGCTTCAATCTATACCGGAATAACTATTGCAGAGTATTATAGAGATATGGGTTACCATGTTGCAATAATGGCTGACTCAACTTCAAGATGGGCAGAAGCGTTAAGAGAAATTTCTGGAAGACTTGAAGAAATGCCTGCAGAAGAAGGATATCCTGCATATCTTCCTTCAAGAATTGCACAATTTTATGAAAGAGCGGGTTATGTTGAAACTCTTTCCAAAAGAGAGGGTTCAATTACAGTAATTGGTGCTGTTTCTCCACCAGGTGGAGATTTTTCTGAACCGGTAACTGAAAATACTAAAAGATTTGTTTCAGCCTTTATAGGTTTGGATAAGAATTTAGCATATATAAGACACTATCCTGCTGTAAACTATCTTACAAGTTATAGTGGATATACTACATTGATTAAAGAATATTATGATGAAAATGTATCTCCTGAACTTTTGAAATTAAGAGCAAAGATGATGGAACTTCTTTCAGAAGATAATAAATTGAATCAAATTGTTCAATTGGTTGGAGAGGATGTTTTACCAAATGACCAAAGAATTGTTATAGAAATTGCAAAAGTTTTGAAAAAGGGATTTTTACAACAAAATGCAATGCATGAAACAGATAGTTATGTTCCTTTGAAAAAACAATTTGAAATGTTAAAAGTAATAGATAATTTATATATGAATTGTACTTTAGCTGTAAAACAACAAGTTGCCCTTACTCGTATAAAAAATGATGATTTATTTGAAGAAGTTATTAAGATGAAATATAATATTCCAAATGAAAACTACGGTGAATCATTTGAAAAGTTAAATGCAAAAATCAATAGCTATTATACTGCTTTGATAGACGAAAATCAGGGAGAGTAGGTGATAATTATGCAAAGACAATATTTAAAACTGGAAAAAATAGATGGACCTTTGATTGTGCTTAAAGGTGTAGATAATGTCAGCTATGATGAAATGATGGATATTGTAATAGACGGTAACGAGAAAAGAAGAGCCAAAGTTGTTAGAATTCAAGGTGATAAGGTAATTGCTCAAGTTTTTGAAGGTACAACCGGAATTTCAACACAAAATTCTGCTGTTACTTTCACAGGAACTCCACTTGAAATTTGTCTTAGTAAAGATATTTTAGGAAGAACTTTTAATGGTGTAGGAGAACCGATTGACAATGGAGATTATATTATTTCAGAGAAAAAATATAATGTAAATGGAAGACCTATGAATCCGGTTGCAAGAGAATATCCGAGAGATTATTTGGAAACAGGAATTTCTGCAATTGATATTCTTACTACTTTAATTAGGGGACAAAAACTTCCAATATTTTCATCAAATGGTTTGACACATAATGCATTAGCGGCTCAAATAGTTAGACAATCCAAATTAAAAAATTCTGATGACAAATTTGCAATAGTATTCGCAGGAATGGGAATTAAATATGATGATTATGAGTTCTTTAAAAGTGCATTTGAAGAATCAGGAGCATCATCCAGAGTTGTTTCATATATAAATCTTGCTGATGCACCAATTGTTGAAAGAATTTCAACACCTAGAACTGCATTAACTGCTGCAGAATATCTTGCCTTTGAAGAAGGAATGCATATCTTAGTAGTTATGACTGATATTACAAGTTATGCAGAGGCTTTAAGAGAAATTTCTTCTGCAAGAGAAGAAGTTCCTAGTAGAAAGGGATATCCTGGATATTTGTATTCAGATCTTTCTACTTTATATGAAAGAGCTGGAATGGTAAAGGGAAAGAAAGGCTCAATTACTTTAATTCCTATATTAACAATGCCTAATGATGATATAACACATCCAATTCCTGACCTTACAGGTTTTATTACCGAAGGACAAATAGTTTTATCAAGGGAATTATTCCAAAAGAATATTTATCCACCTGTAAATATCTTACCTTCATTGTCAAGACTTATGAAAGATGGTATTGGAGATGGTTATACAAGAGAAGATCATGATCAGGTACAATCTCAGTTGTTTGCCCTTTACTCAAAGGTTATAGAAGTTCGTTCGCTATCACAAATAATTGGGGAAGATGATTTAACAGAAATAGATAAAATTTATATGGAATTCGGTAGGGAGTTTGAACAAAACTTTTTAAACCAAAACTTTGATGAATCCAGAACTATTGAAGAATCACTTGATATTGCTTGGGATTTATTCAAACTATTCCCTAAAATTGAACTAGACAGATTGGAAAGTAAATATATAGAAAAATATGGAAGGTGGTAATATGATTCAAAATATTGCTCCTACAAAATCAAATCTATTAAAAATAAAACAGGATTTAAAATTATCTAAGGTAGGCTATAATCTAATAGATAAAAAAAGAACTGTACTAATAAAAGAAATGATGCAGCAAATTGAAAAGGCAAAAGAAATTCAAGAAGATGTAAAAGTACTATTTGAAAAGGCATATTCAACATTAGAAGAAGCAAATATAACTATGGGAGTTATGAATGTGCAAGACATCTCTTTATCAATAGATAAGTCGGAAAATTTTGAAATTTCATATAAATCTATAATGGGACTTGATGTTCCAAGTGTAAAATACGAGCATGGAACTTTAAGACCACATTATGGAATGTATATGACAAGTCCTGCAATTGATGAAGCTATAAAAATGTTTCAAAAAATAAAAAGACTAGTATATAGACTTGCAGAAACTGAAAATACAGTTTATAAACTATCTATAGAAATAAAAAAGAATCAAAAAAGAGCAAATGCTTTGGATAAAATACAAATTCCTAATCTTGAAGAAACGGAAAAGTATATTTCAGAAGTTCTTGAGGAAAAAGAAAGAGAAGATTTTTATAGATTAAAAAAGATTAAAAAAAAGAAAAATGTGTAGTATTAAAGGAGCAAAAGCTCCTTTTTTTCTTGCTTATATATGTTTAATGTGTTAAAATATTTTTATAGATTAAAATAAAAGGTGAAATTATGAAAAGATTAATTAATATATTTTTTAATGATAATATAAAGTCATTAGAGGCATTTATAAAGACGAAAAAATTATTTGAAAAAAGAGGTTTTGAAGTTTCAGAAACTTTTAATGAAAACGCCGAATTAACAGTCTGTATAGGAGGAGATGGAGCATTTATAAGAGGAGTACATAATTCAGACTTTCCAAAAGTTCCATTTGTTGGAATTAATACAGGGACTCTTGGATTCTTTCAAGAAATTAGTTTTGATAAAATTGAAAAATTTATAGATGATTATATAGAACAAAAATATACTGTTGATAAAATAAGATTATTGGAATGTGATTTAAAAACAAATGATATAGTATTTTCAAATAAATGTTTAAATGATTTTGTTATTAAGTCAAATAGTTCTGAAATAATCCATTTGGATATTTTTATTGATGATAATCATCTTGAAACTTTTGCTGGGGATGGTTTAATAATCTCAACACCTTCAGGAAGTACTGCTTATAATATGTCAGCAGGAGGAAGTATTATGCATCCATCCTTAAGAGGATTTCAGTTGACACCATTAGCCCCAATTTTTTCAAAAGTTTATAGAACTATTTCAAATTCATTGGTGATTCCTGATACTTCTATATTAAAAATAGTTCCTTTAGAAAACCAAAATAAGAAAATAAGTTTTATAGCTGATGGAATTGAAAAAGGATATACTGATGTATCTTATTTTGAATTTAAAAAATCTAGATTCAAATTATATAAATTAGTATTCAATGAAAACTGGTACTGGATAAATATGAAAGATAAGTTCTTATAAAAATATCTTATAATATAATAAATATCTATAGAAAATTAATATAAGTAAAATGTTGAAATATTCTAAAAATATGATATAATGATATTAGATATAGAGCGTAAATAAAAAATTGTATTATATTTACATAAAACAATGAGTTTATTTAGTTGCTTTTTCATATAATGTTCCGATATAAAACAAAAAGATGAGCAGTGATGCTTGTCTTTTTTGTTATTTAAAAATGTAAGAAGAAAAAAATAGTAAAGGGGTAAAATTATGGAAATGAGAAGAAAAGATAGAGAACTCAGTGTGGAAGAGGGAAAAGAATTACTAAAAAACGGAGAGTATGGAGTGCTTTCAACATCTGATAATTGTAATCAACCTTATGGAATACCAGTGAGCTATGCATATTATAATGATGTAATATATATTCATTGTACAAATCAAGGTGGACATAAATTAAAAAATATAGAAGAAAATTCTAAAATTTCTTTTACGGTGGTAGATAAAGTTGAGAGATTACCAAACCAGTTTTCGACAAAATATATGTCTGTAATTGTATTTGGAAAAATTTCAATAGTTGATGACGTAGAAAAAAACATAGGAATACAATCAATATTATATAAATATTCTCCAGACTTTATAGAATCAGGAATTAAATATATAGAAAAAAACATTGAAAAAATCTATATACTAAAAATAAACATAGATGAGATTTCTACTAAAGGTAGAAAAAAATAAAAATATAATAAAAAAAGAAATAATAATTAAAAAATATGTCAAAAGGGTATTGACGAGAAAGAACAAGACTGATATAATATTAAAGCACTTGAAGGCAACTAAATATTATATCGTTTAAAGGAAAAAATAAAACTATTAAAATTTGAAAAATATTTTAAAAAAGTATTGACAAATAAAAATAATAGTGATATAATAATGAAGTCGCTACGATAGTGACAATGAACCAAGAAAAGTAAACAGTGATAAAAACTTTGAGAGTACAAAGAAAAACAATAATTTGGTGTAACAAAAAGTCAGCGAGAGCAGACGAACTTTTAATAGAGAGTTTGATCCTGGCTCAGGACGAACGCTGGCGGCGTGCTTAACACATGCAAGTCGAACGTGATTTTTGTGGAAATTCCTTCGGGAATGGAAGTGAAATGAAAGTGGCGAACGGGTGAGTAACACGTGAGCAACCTACCTTACACAGGGGGATAGCCGTTGGAAACGACGATTAATACCGCATGAGACCACAGAACCGCATGGTATAGGGGTCAAAGATTTATCGGTGTAAGATGGGCTCGCGTCTGATTAGCTAGTTGGAAGGGTAAAGGCCTACCAAGGCGACGATCAGTAGCCGGTCTGAGAGGATGAACGGCCACATTGGAACTGAGACACGGTCCAAACTCCTACGGGAGGCAGCAGTGGGGAATATTGCACAATGGGGGAAACCCTGATGCAGCGACGCCGCGTGAGCGAAGAAGGTTTTCGAATCGTAAAGCTCTGTCCTATGAGAAGATAATGACGGTATCATAGGAGGAAGCCCCGGCTAAATACGTGCCAGCAGCCGCGGTAATACGTATGGGGCGAGCGTTGTCCGGAATTATTGGGCGTAAAGGGTACGTAGGCGGCCTTTTAAGTCAGGTGTGAAAGCGTGAGGCTTAACCTCATTAAGCACTTGAAACTGGAAGGCTTGAGTGAAGGAGAGGAAAGTGGAATTCCTAGTGTAGCGGTGAAATGCGTAGATATTAGGAGGAATACCGGTGGCGAAGGCGACTTTCTGGACTTTTACTGACGCTCAGGTACGAAAGCGTGGGGAGCAAACAGGATTAGATACCCTGGTAGTCCACGCCGTAAACG
>ERZ773099.1769-NODE-1769-length-15584-cov-9.916414_pt1 | contig 15584 bp, 20 predicted proteins | sample MGYA00511120_ERZ773099 | MGnify/ENA primary metagenome ERZ773099 (study PRJEB29015, sample SAMEA2738012) | human oral metagenome | biome: human oral; feature: human-associated habitat; material: dental | place: China | collected 2104 ...
GAGCTGATATAGAACAGGGTGGTGCTTGGTGCTTTCAGAACTGCAACCACGTCGACCAAGTAGGGCAGTACTGGCACGCTGCCGACTGCCACGAAAGCCAAGAATGTAACTAAACCGATAATTTTAGGAGAAGCTCGTTTTTGGGTGTCGCGGGCCGATTCGTCATGCTCGGCGCTTGCCGCTAAGTAGGCACTGGGTCCCATTGAGAATCCATCGGCAATTAAATTAGCAATACCTAAAATAAGGATCACTGCGCTGGAAATTCCAGCTCCAGCTGAGGCCGCCACGACTGCGAATGTTGTTACGGTGCCATCGACTGCGCCATAGACAAATTCTGGAATATACTTCTTAATAATGTTTTGCATAACCGTATTATTTTACCACAATAACTTTGTTCGAAGATTGGGCTATTGACATTTTAATAAGCTTATGCTATAGTCAAATAGTTAGATTATCTAATACAAACAAATTAGTAAAGCATGCTACAATAAACATAAGAAATATAAACTTTTACAGAAAGGCAAGGCGTGGAAGATATTCAAACAACCATAATCTTATTATCGATCATAGTCGGGTTATTGTCTGTTATTATCGTGGCGTTGCTGGTGGTAGTTATTACCCTGTTGGTAAGGATTAACGCAATCATGAAGAGTGTTGGCAGAATTACGACAAATGTTGCCAGTGCGACCGAATGGTTGTCGCCAACAAAAGTTTTTAGTGAAATATCAGGATTGTTTCGTAAAAAATAATTAAATAAAAAGGAGTAGTAATATGAAAAAAGTATTAGCAATTATCGGTGCAGCAGCAGCAGGTTTTGCAGCAGGAATTTTAACGGCGCCAAAGAGCGGTAAAGAGACTCGTAAAGATTTAAAGAAGAAAGCCGTCAAATTGAAGGCTGACACAGAAAAGGTTGCCGGTAAGGCGGCTGCGGTAGCTAAAGATAGCGTTGATTCGTTAAAAGTTGGTTCCCGAAAAGTAGGCGATGCTGTCACGGAAACTGCGAAAGACGTTAAGGGTAACGTCGAAAAGCGCTTTAAGTAATATTTGACTATATTCAAGAAGACGTGAGATAATATTAAGTGATGAGAAAAACCACTTTCTATCTCGCGTCTTTTTTAGTTGCTTCAAGTCTGCTAATCACACCACAGACAGTTTTGGCTGAATCAGTGGACGTTAGTATTGATTCAGAAATTACTAAAGCACTTCGTCAAAACTGTAGTTCTGTGCGAGTGGCTGTTAAGAATATTCATACCAATGACGCATTAACTAGGGTTAATGTTGGTCAAAGATATAATTCTATTTCTACTAAGCTGATGGCCAGATTAAACGGTAGGCTAGCTATTAACAAGCTAGATAGCTCTAAATTAGTCAATATCACTAATAATTTTGAGTCAGCGCGACTTAAGTTTAATAGTAATTATAATGATTATGATACAGCAATGACCGAATTGCAGCGAGCTAGTTGCCTAGATAATGTAGTGGATTACTATCAAAAGTTGATTGCTGCCAGAGACGCGCGAAATCGCTTGTCTGAAGACATAAAGACGATGAATGATTTGTTGATTAGGTATAGGGAAGAGGTTCAGGCTGTTAAGGGCTCAATTTCTGGAGGCCAAAATGGATAGGCTAAAAGACTTGTTGTGTCAGTATAAGTTTGTGACTTTTATTGGGTTAATAATTACTATCTCTGTTTTTTTGGTCCTGGTGGCCATGTTTACATACTATAAAACTGATGCTTATCGTTTGGATTTGAGTCGTCCTGAATATTCGTCACGTCGAAAGCAGATAAGTAAAGATGCTAACGAGAAGAGTCGTGAATTTGACGCCCAGGGTCAGGTCAATCAGGGTACGCTAAAAGACTTCCTGGGTGTATATGATAAGGAAGTAGAAAACGTCAGCAAAATCAAAGCATTTTCTAACGATGTGCTCAGTGACAAAGAATTGGGTCTACGTAGTAACTAAACTACTTTTTAATTATTGATGTTGATGTTGGCAGTGTTGCTAGAAGGACTCCTTCGCGGTCAAAGTTTTGCAGCAAGCGATGACGCATTTCAGAAGTTACTGCCCATTGGTCGGATGGCTGAGTTTTTCCAGCGATAATTAATTCCGTACCTCGTCCAGTAATGTCACCGACAGAAACAAATTTAGGTGGATCAATAATTTTCTTTTGCCAAGCTTTTTCTTTGGCTAATTTTTCGCCAGTAGAATTAATAATGTGTGTAACCTCAGATATATCAGAGCTGGGGTCAATATAAATACTAAAGCGCGACATGCTGTAGCCCATCGTTTTGTTGATGACATGCTGAATTGTGCCGTTGGGTACGTAATGGACATTACCGCCAGAGTCACGTATAACAGTGGTGCGAGTGCCGACTCTTTCAACCGTGCCGGCGGCGCCCATGACGTCGACCACGTCACCGACGCGATATTGGTTCTCGGCAATGATAAAAATTCCAGACAGGAAGTCTTTAACTAGTGACTGGGCGCCAAATCCTAAGGCCACACCAATTATTCCGGCGCTAGCAAAGAGCGGTGATAAATCGAACAAGAATAACTTATTAGCAATGATGGCAACAACGTAAAAAGTAATAATAATTCGCCAGAAACTGCGGGTCAATTGAATAAGGGTTTTTTCGCGTTTTTCTATATCCTTGTGGTGCCAAGACCGATGTTTAGCGGTAGAGCGAATGGAGTAATGTATCGCCGAAGAAAGTAAATATTTTACGATAAAGTAGACAAAAACGGAGCCAACAACAACGCTTATGGTGTCGATAATACGCTCGCTAATTAACCAGCCCATGTTATTGCCATTTAACCATTGTCCCAAAGTAGAAGAGTCCAAAAACTGTTTTATAAGCTTATCCATTATTGATTTAGTATAATGTAAAATATGAGTTTTGTCGATCCAAATCAGTTTATTATTACACGTAAACGTAAGAAATATAAGTTTGCATTATTTCATAATTCTCCGCTATGCTTTGAGTTTGATGAATGGGCGCCGCGCCGGGTTGATGTGGTGGAAATTGGTGCTGGTAATGGCATGTTTGTGGTGGAGCTGGCGACCCGCCATCCGAAACAGGTGTTTGTGGCAGTTGATATCAAGGGTGATCGCCTACAGAAAGGTGCGCGGGAAGCGGAGGCTCGCGGGCTTAATAACGTGTTTTTTGTTAGGGCTCGGGCTGATCAGCTTGGCGAGTTGTTTACGCCTAACTCGCTAAATGCTATTTGGCTGACTTTCTCTGATCCATTTCCGCGAAAACGTAGCGTTGGACGTCGTTTGACGCATCCGCATTTTCTGAAAACTTATGCCGATCTGTTACGGCCTGGCGGGTCTCTAATTATCAAACATGACAATCCTGGTTTTTTCAATTGGAGTCTCGAGCAGCTGGTTACTGAAGGTTGGCGTTTGAAAGAGCTGACTTTTGATTTGCACGAGTCAGATCTCGGCGAAGATTACAAAATTCTCACCGCCTACGAACAGCGCTGGCTGGATGAGGGCAGAACTATCAATTTTGTAAAAGCGGTGCACGGCTAATATACTAAAATTAAGGAGTTTTATGCAATTTAATGACTATTCAACAAAAGCAATTTCTACATTGACAGATAAAGAATCTCATGCGTACGGCGATATTGATGCCAGGCTAATGTCTCAAGTTCTCGGTTTGAGCGGCGAAGCTGGTGAAGTAATGGAGAAATTTAAGAAAATATTGCGAGACAAAGATGGCAAAATCTCTAATGATGATCGTGCCGCAATCATTAAGGAGCTGGGTGATGTACTCTGGTACATTAATTCTATATCTCATCTGCTTGGCAGTAGCTTAGAGGAAGTAGCGCGGAAAAATAACGATAAACTACTTAGTCGTCAGAGTCGCGGAAAGATTCATGGTAGTGGTGATGATCGCTAATCTTTAGCTAGTTGTTCACGAATCCAACCGTCAATTGTACCCGCGCCCATACAGAGGACTAGTTTTCCTAATTTTTGCGCTGTAGTGATATTTTGCCACAGATTATCATCAAGCTCGGCAAAATGAAGTTTTTCTGGGTTAATATTTTTGGCGAGCTTTTGTGGTGTTAGAATCGGTAGGTCTGGATTTTCTCTAGTTAGGTAGGTTGGTAGCCAATAAACTTCATCGGCATCATGGAAAACATCCGCGCTATATTGGTCTATTATTTCATGCTGACGTACGTTTTGATGTGGTTGATATACTAGTACTACTTGATCTGATAATTCTCGGGCCATTTGTAATGTCGCGCGAATTTCAATTGGATGATGACCGTAATCAGAATATAAGTTGTCGGCCAATTTTTCAAAGCGGCGCCCTGAGCCTGGAAAAGAATTAATTGCTTGATATATTGCTGACTTATTGACGGATGTGGACATATGCTTTAACGTTTCAATTATCAGTGTGGCATTTTTTCGATTATGTTCACCAGGTATAGTAATATTTTGATCGACACTGTTTAGTACGATTAGGTTTTGCGGATTAAAGATGGCAGAATTTTCTTGCCAGACAATAACTTTTTTGGATTTTTCGCCAAATTCATGGAAAGCCTCTAAATAAGATTTTTCTGTTGGATATGTGTCGGGGTGGTCATAATCCACCGAAGTAATTACGCTAATTTCCGGAGAAAAATGTAAGAAATTGCGATCAAATTCATCACACTCATACACAAAAAATTGACTGTTTTCATTAAATTCTCCACTTGGAGCGAAGCTTAATGTCGAGCCAACGGAATAGCTGACGGGAATTTGTAGTTGCTGCATCACCCAGACTAGCATACTTGTGGTGGTGGTTTTTCCGTGAGTGCCAGCAATTGCAATGAGCTTAAGATTCTTATCGGCAATTATCTGTGCCAGTAGCTCGTCGCGCTTACTGGTTTTTATACCTAATTCTCTGGCTAAAACTAACTCTGGGTGATCGTCGGGTAATGCGGCGGTATGGATGAACCAGTCAAAAGGCGCCTTTTTATGTTCTGACTGTAAATATTCACCAGATTGATCAAAGGAAATAGCTATGCCGGCTACTTCTAACTCATCAGTGATAAGACTTGGTGATTTATCGGAGCCGCAGACGTCATATCCTGCACCTAAGGCAATCCTACTAAGTGGACCGATGCCGACACCACCAATTCCCGAAAAATAAATCCTCATAACTTTATTATAGCACTGTAAGCTGGGTAGGTTCTCGTCATTTAGATAATTTGATATACTAAAATTAGAGAGAAGACGGTGGGATGGCAATAGACAAGAGAAAGACTAAATTTAGGATTAAGCGGCTCAGTCAAATTAAGACTTGGCAGCTGGTTATTTTATTAGTCATGTCTTCTTTTATTTCAGCAACATTTCTTCGTCTTAATAATGTTGGTATGGTGGAGCGGCGAGAATCTGTGGAGAACGCTGACAAAACCGGTGACATAGTTAGTCTTCAGCGGCGTCTGTACGATTTGCAGAGATATGTTTCAACGCATATGAACGCTCATCCGGGCAAAATAGCCTTAGATCATACTTATAAGCGAGCATACGAACAAAAATTAAAAGAATTTGAGGAGGCAATTAAAAATCAATCCAATAACGATACAGTTTCAAAAGTTCGTTCCGTCTGCGATGCCAAGGCTCAGCAGGGTGGCTATGGTAGATTTACGACACAGGCAGACCCAAGATACATAAATTGTATTAATGAAGAATGGGAGAAGTATCCTGCCGCTAAGGTTGCTAATCTACAGTTTGAAGCTCCTTCGACTGAACCGTATTATCATACGTTTGTATCACCGGTGTGGTCGGCCGACTTTGCTGGATGGTCACTGCTGGTGACAATACTAATCGCTGTGATTATTATAGTGCGCCTGGTTATCTTGGGTGTATTAAAATTAATGTTGAAGCGACGAAATAAGCTTTTTTAGCTTGACAGGGGTGATATAGAGATAGTAATCTATATAGGTATAGCATTAATAGGAGGTATATAACCAAATGGCTTACAAGCATACCAATTCAAAGGGCATCACATACTACTTGCATAAGACTGACGTAACTTTGCGCGGCGGCAAGACTCAAACCATCTATTTCTTCGCTAAGGTTGAGAAGAACGAGAAGGGCACTCCATGTGATTTGCCAGAAGATCGTATTGTAAAAGAAAATCCACGCAACGGTTTCTTGACAATCTCTAAGAAGAAATAGTCTTTTGCTTGCACCATAAGCGTGTTTGGTGATATAGTATAACCAAACAAACAGGTGCCACAACTCCTCTGCAAAATAGCAGGGGAGTTTTTTGATTGTATTGAAACTTATCATTTATTATGGTATAATATCAATAGTATGTCAATAAAAGTGACTGAAATATTACCGTCAAGGCTAGATCCAAGAGGACTTTGTGATGGTGTTGATCTAGATGGCGATGTTGTGTCTATAGATTTATCCGGGGAAGATCTTGACGTGACTTATGGCGGTGGGGATTTTGCCAAAAGAAATGAGGCTATACGTGAGATGTGCAACCTTGCTGGTAAAGTTCGTAAGCTTTCTGGCCTTGCTGAGTATCGTAGGTCTTGCGGTGATTATGGTAGAGCAAGAATCGCGGAAGAAGCTAGGATGCGTGCTGTTGCTGAACTTGCTCAGACTGCTGGACTTGCCTGTCAACTGTGTCCATTTAATTTTAATTGTGGATTATCGGACGGCCTAGGAGCGGCTATTTTAGGTGATAAAATAGACTATCGGAAACTTCGTAGAGAAACGTCTTTAACAAAAGTGGGAAATCCGCGTTCGGGTTGGGATAAGAAATGTAGTGGTTAAAGGAAAGAAAAAGCCCCCTTCCGAAAGAAGAGGTATTTTTCTTGGTGGCGGGGGTAGGATTTGAACCTACGACCTTTTGGTTATGAGCCAAACGAGCTACCAGGCTGCTCTACCCCGCGATACCTAGTTATAATATCAGGTTGGCGTAATAATTGCAACAAGTTAGCGTCTGCGGCTATTCCCGCCAAACAAAAAGTTCATCCATTGTTGGAAATTACTGTCGGTTCTTACAGTGTTTGTTATGGGTTTTTCTGCAGCAGCCGTATCTTCGAATGACTGGGTGATTAGTTGCCTCTCACCAGGTAGACCTTTGCCAGTTCGTTGCCTGAGGGTTAGTTCTTGATACTCTTCACTTTGGTAGTATTTTGACTCATATTCCAGCAGGGAAACTTGTAGCTTCTCGATTTCTACTTGCTGGCGTTTATTCTCAATAGTGCGCTGCAGCTCGTAATTTTTTTGCATTGATTCAATAGAGCCCCAAGCCCAACTCATGGCAATTAAAACAGCCACAGCAATAACAATATTATTTAAAGTTAAATAATCGTGCTGTACCCTGTAAATTAATCGTTTGAGTTTTAGTCTGTTCATTTTACAAATTTAATAGTTACCACATAATATTGTAGCAGGAATAATAAAAATATTCATCTTATGATTAAAATAGACATGTTATAATATGGGTTATGAATGGAGATGACAAAGCAACAAAAATCGACAATCAAACAGGCAATCCTGCGGCAACACGGGAAAGTAGTCAATCGTGGAATGTAAGTAATAATCAAAATGACGGCTTGAAATCGACTAGTCGGCCTATGGAAGATGGTATGTGGGGTACTTTTGCTACAAAGCACGCTTATTTGGGGAGAGTTAAGCTTAAGTCGCGTAGTTTATGGGCTATTCTGTCTATGGCATGCTCTATGGTTCCTGTAATTCTCTGGGCTTATTGCTTTATGGCATCTGGCGGTGACACCCAAGAGAACGGTCGAGGTGCGGTTTGGATGCTTATCTTTTTTTATTATTTTACAGTGGGCTTTCCTCTGGCGCGATTGTCTATAGTTTTTGGCGCGGCGGGGTTGAATACGAGGCTAGATTGGCTAGCGCGTATAAGCTTATCTATCAAGATGTTGACTATATCTGCTGTAACTATATTAATATTATGGCTTATATTTAAGCCTCTTGTATAAAATCAGGCCGATAAATATATCGGGTACTATAATAATTTATGATTGCAAATTTGCTATTAAAAAATGGCGAAAACGCCAAATTATATAGTCTGTGGTGGGGGCGGCTGGGATCGAACCAGCGACCAATCGGTTATGAGCCGACTGCTCTAACCCCTGAGCTACGCCCCCGTAGAGCTTATTATAGCGCATCAGAGGTAATTAGAGAAGTTTTCCAGCGGCAATTCGTACAGCTTCTGACCAAGAAGTGAAACAGTGTGGTGTGGCGGCTAATTCATCACTGGTAATTTTATGTCGAATGGCTAGCGATATCTCAGCTATCATGTCGCTGGCGTGCGGTCCGACGATCGTTGCTCCAATAATTACTCGTCTTTGATTAATAATTAACTTAACAAATCCTGTTCGCTGGTCGGTAATATTGCTGCGTACCGTGGCTGTCAGCGGGACAATTGCCATTTTAACTTTTATGCCTTTCTTTCGGCAATCATTTTCATTCATGCCTACTTGGGCAATCTCTGGCTGCGTAAAAGCTACTTGTAAGCGTGGTGAGCTACCTGTCTTTAGCTTGTTGTTATGCAGTAAATTATGAGCAGCTATACGGCTTTGGCTTAAAACTTCATGCGTTTGAATGGTAGCATCCACGACACTTCCAGCAGCAAAAATATGTCGCGCAGAGGTTCGTAGGGAAGAGTCGACAGAAACACCTTTTCTTGTGTATGTTACGCCAGCATTTTCTAATCCCAAGTCTGTCGCAGGTATTTGTTGGTCGGCAATTAAAACTTCATCGACACGTACTGTTTTCTCAACTTGGCCCTGTAGGAAAGTAATGCGTTTTTGGATTGAAGATTTTTGGATTGAAATAACTTTGGTGTAGGTCAGGACGGATATATTGCGGTTTTTCTTTGCGTCGTTAGTTAGGAGGTTGCTAACTTCCTCGTCAAAATTAGGCAAGATTCGCGATGACTCTTCTGCTATATAAACTTTAGTGCCTAAAACTGAGAATATATGAGCCAGCTCCAGGGCTGTAGTGCTCGACCCTATGACAAATATGGTCTTTGGTAGTCGCTTTAGATTGAAGATAGTTTTTGGGGTGTGGTATGTAGTGTTTTCTAATCCAGGAATTTTTGGAATTTGCCAATCAGAGCCAGTGGCAATAAGGAATTTGCGGGCCGATAAGTGTCTGCGATTTACGGCAATTTCGTTTGGGCTTAAGAAATGGGCGTTTCCTGCAAACACACCAATGCCTTGTTTCTCATAGTAGCGACGGTTTCCGCCGGCGCCAGTTCTTCTGGTGACGACGTCTTTCCAGGAGAGCAGGGAGGGGTAGTTATAGCCAACAGAGTTAGTGCGTAGTCCAAATTTAGCGGCATTTTTGGCAATCTGATAAGTGTTGATGGTGTAGGACATAAATCCGGTCGGTACATCTCCCCAATTTGGTGATTCCCCGCCAAATGTTGATTTTTCTACAACAGCAACTTTTTTACCAGCACTAGCCAATATGCTTGCTGCTGGCGAACCGCCAGCGCCGCTACCAATTACGATATAGTCATAGTCAAATGTCGGTTTTTGTGACATTAAATCTCCTAAATTATAGTTTTATAATTCTTATATAAATAAGCGGCGTCGGGATGTAGGTCTTTCATAATACGCTGAGCTTGTCGTCGAATGTCGGCAGAAGTTATTTCCGGGCGAGTTTCACACCAATTCATAACACCTAAAGTGACGGTTTTTGTAATATCCTGAGCCTGTCCTTCTGGCGTGCGAACGCTCAGGCAGGTAGCAAATATAGAATTATGTAGCTTATCGGGGCTAAATTCTTCTGGCGGTCGCTTCCCTTGTTTTGTAACATAAATTTGCTCGGATCTTACCATAGGCTACCTCCGTAGCTGATTACGCCGATAACGCGATCGACAAACATAAAGGCGGCTAAGATAAGTAAGCTTCCGCCGCTTGCAAATTGTATAAATCGTTTATGGTTTTCTCGCCATTTTTGCAGACTAGAAATATTGTGACCACCGCCGACTAGCACGATGATAATTAAAAGGGGCAGTATTGATATGATGATATAAGTGACGATGCCGGCAACTTGTAGCAATGGGTTTGGTAGGGTGATTATGGCTAGACTAGCAGCGACAATTGGCGCAATGACGAAGATAATTTCTGCAATTACACTGGTTAGGCCTAGAGCAAAACTTTCAAAAGAGTTTTTAGTCTTTTTGGTGCGTTTATTTAGATAATCAGCAAAACCGCGCGGAATCCATAATGAGGTGCCAGGCTGGCGGCGATAATAAAATGCCCAGATGGCGATACCTAATCCAAACATCATCCCAGAAACAATTGCAGCAACGAGTTGCTCGGCGCTGGTGACATGATGGATTAACAGAGATAAAAAGTAAGAAACGGAGCTAACCAGTAGTAGAGTGGTGGTTAATACGCCAATCGCAAAACTGTTGCTCATGCGAAAGATTTTTTGTTGAGCGGTTTTTTTGCCAATTGAATGACCGCTTAGTAGTGTCAATACACTGACACTTAGCTGGAAACTAGCGTGGATAATTGCCGCAAAAACTATGATGGCTAGTGATGAGATTGTTACGGGGGTCATGTTTGTGTATAAATCCTTCCCCACTAGTGTAGCACAAGCGGAATAAAAAGGTAAATAATAGGCTAAAAAGGTATTGCTTTTTTGTCAAATTTATGATAGTATAAGGACAGTTAAATAATTAACACAAAAAGGAAAACATCATGGAAATAAATATCAGCGAATTGTCTGAATTTTTAGAGGTAACTCGAAAAAAGGAATTGGCAACTTGGGATAGACAGCGCAATTCGTGGGAGCTGGATAGCTTTGTGTCGCGACAGTTGGCTGCCCTAGATGGTGTTCAATCTGATGAATTAGAGTTAATCTAGTCATATAAAATTCCTCGCCAGTTGACGAGGAGAATAAATAATTTCTGGTAGCACCGGGTGGACCCGAACCACCGACCTCAGGCTTATGAGTCCTGCGCTCTAACCAGCTGAGCTACGGTGCCACGACTCATTGATTGTAACAGATAGTACAGATTTTGCCAAATACGTTTTGGGTATAAGTATTTTATGAGATAATAGATGGGTGAGATATATTGTCGCAGTCAGTGGTGGGATTGATTCGGTAGTATTACTGGATTTAATGTCACGGACAGAAAAAGATCTGGTGGTCGCTCATTTTGATCATGGTATCCGTGAGGATTCGGCAAGCGATGCTAGGTTTGTTGAGGCTTTAGCTGACAAATATAAGATTCAATTTGTTTGTCGGCGCGAGAAGTTGGGTTCTGGCGCTAGCGAAGAATTGGCGCGACAAAGGCGTTATGATTTTTTGCGTGGCGTGGCGGCGGATTTTGATGGGATGATAGTGACGGCGCATCATCGAGAAGATATTATTGAGACTGTGGCTATGAATTTGGCTCGTGGCTCCAGGTGGCGTGGACTGGCTGGTATGAGTGATAGCGAGATTGCTAGGCCAATGAACGGATGGACAAAGCAGAGAATTTATGAATATGCAATTCGCCAAAAGCTGGAATGGTGCGAAGATGAAACAAATCAAAGCGATGCGTATCAGAGGAATAGATTTAGGCGTCGGATAAATTGTGAACTTGATGAATATCAAAAGGCTGGCGTGTATGAGGTTTGGCGACAGCAGAGAAAATTGAGAATAGAGATTGAGCAGGAGCTAGAGGGGTTTGATGATGTCGTCAATAGTCGATATTTTTTGACTATGATTGACGATAATGTCGCACAAGAATTAATATACTATTATATTTTACGACATTACAATATCTCGCTTCTCAGCTCTCAGTTAGAGCGAACGTTAATTGCCATAAAAACCGGAAAACCTGGTTCGTGTTGGCAAATTGGCGGTGGTATTATGATGAAATTGACAATGAGAGATGTTATAATAGACAGAGTTTGATTAGTATAGGCGAAAGGATTAGTTGAGAATGGCTGTTAAGATGCCTCAAAGAAACGGCAAGAACGGAATAAATCAGATTGTAAAATTTGGACTGTTTTGGGCAATTATAATTTTTGTAGCGTTGATTTTTTATGCAACACTCTTCCCTGCGTCTAACCTTAAGGACGTAGCTTTATCAGATGTGGTTCGTCGGGCGAACGAAGGTAAGATTGCTCAATTAGAAATTCAGGGCAATGACATTAAGGTTACCGTGAAAGACCAGCCTAAGCCTACCGAGCGATCAGTTAAGGAATCTGGTAGCATTTATGAGCAGGGCTTAAATAAGGATGCTAAGGTAGAGGTTAAAGTTATTCCACCATCAACAACCGGTGAGGTAGTGTGGAACTTGGCGGTGATAGTGGCGCCAGTACTAATTATTGTCGTCTTCTTTATGTTTATGATGCGTCAGGCGCAAGGCCAAAATAATCAGGCTATGGGTTTTGGTAAGAGTAAGGCTCGTCTGTACGGTCAAGATAAAGAAAAAGTCTTATTCTCAGATATTGCTGGAAATGATAATGCCAAACAGGACTTGCAAGAAGTTGTCGATTTCTTAAAACACCCAAAGAAATATAAGGATTTGGGAGCTAAGATTCCGAAGGGCGTCTTGCTGGTCGGTAATCCAGGTACCGGTAAAACCATGCTGGCCCGCGCTGTAGCTGGCGAGGCTGGTGTGCCGTTCTTCTCGATTTCCGGATCAGAGTTTGTGGAGATGTTTGTTGGTGTTGGTGCCTCACGGGTGCGAGATTTATTTTCTAAAGCAAAGAAAAATGCGCCGTGTATTATTTTCATTGATGAAATTGACGCGGTGGGGCGTAAGCGTGGTTCTGGTATGGGCGGCGGTCACGATGAACGTGAACAGACCTTGAACCAGATTTTGGTGGAAATGGACGGTTTTGATGGTGAAACAAATGTCATTGTTCTAGCGGCAACTAACCGCGCTGACGTTTTGGACCCTGCTTTATTGCGACCGGGGCGGTTCGACCGACGAGTAACTATTACCCTGCCAGAGCGCAAAGATCGCGAGGCGATTCTGAAAGTTCACTTTAAGAAAAAGCCGACCGACGAGACGGTTGATCTGGATAAGTTAGCAGCCAAGACAGCTGGCTCGTCTGGTGCGGATCTCGCTAATATGGCTAATGAGGCAGCAATCATTGCAGCAAGGCGGAATAAAAAGAAGATCTCTAATGATGAGTTGACTGAAGCGTTTGAGCGAGTAGCCATCGGTCCAGAGCGTAAAGCTAAGGTGATGAATGAACACGAGAAAGAATTGACAGCTTACCACGAGGCGGGTCACGCTATCGTCGGTCATGTTCTGCCAGATTCTGATCCAGTTCACAAGGTAACGATTATTCCACGTGGTGGTACGGGCGGTGTGACTTGGTTCTTGCCGTCGGAAGATAAGAGCTACACTAATGTCTACGAGTTCAAGGATATCTTGGCTCGGGCGATGGGTGGCCGAATTGCCGAGAAATTGATCTATGGTGATGATGGCATTACTACGGGTGCTGGTTCAGATCTAAGGAAGGCTACAGAAATTGCCCGCGATATGGTGATTGAGCAAGGTATGGGCCAAAAGCTTCGCGACCAAGTTTTCCACGAAGATAACGGTGGGCTAATGTTTGATAAAATGACTCGTGAGCGGCCATACTCAGACGCGGTTGCTGAGTTAATCGACCAAGAGGTTGAGACACTAATCAAAGAGGCGGCGCGTCGTGCAGAAGTGGTATTGGTTGCAAATCGTAAGTCACTTGATGATCTTAAGGATGCACTTCTTAAAGATGAAACTCTAGAAGAGGCGGCGGTTGATGAAATCCTTCAGGGAGCAAAGCTGCCAAAGGAAGCAAAATTACACGCGTAAATTGTTATGGGGCGCGTCCGGAGAACTGTCGATAAAATTAATCAGCGGCTGACAGTCAAGTTGGCTGCAACTATTTTGGCTGGCTCGACGTTGCTGTCGAGCTTACTGGGATTCTTCCGCGATCGATTGCTTAACTCTGCCTATATGCCAAGCGAAAACGGTGCGCTGGCTGGCTATCCTGTCGGATTAGACGCCTACACGGCGGCGTTTATGGTGCCAGATTTTATGTTCGCTGTGTTGGTGTCTGGCGCCCTCAGCGTGACTTTCATCCCAGTTTTTAATGAACGCTGGGTTAAGGGAAATAAGCAGTCGGCGTGGCAGATTAGCTCTAGTATGATTAATTTTATGGCGCTAGTGACGATGGTCGCGTCGGTGTTGATTATTATTTTTGCTGATCCGTTGATGAAATATCTAATTGCGCCAGGTCTGAGTGAGTCGGGCCACGCTTTGGCGGTGAGCATGATGCGGGTTATTGCGGTGAATCCGTTTATTTTTGCTATTGCCTCGGTGATTGCCAGTATCCAGCAGGCGGTTGGTCGATTTATGTTCTGTGCCCTAGCGCCAATGATTTATAATGTCGGAATTATCATTGGTACGGTATGGTTCACTAATGGTATCAATTTATTCGGTTGGCAGATATTTGATGGTGGAATTATGGGCGTGGCGCTTGGTGTGGTCCTGGGTTCATTTTTGCAGTTGGTCGTGAGCGCGGTTGGGCTAGCGGGGCTGGGCTTTGACTATAATTTTAAGATTTATTGGCGCAATAGAGGATTTAGGAAAGTTTTGTCGCTACTGCCAGCAAGGTCGGTTGATCAAGGGATGGATTATGTGGTGAGTTTGGTCGAAGTTAACTTGGCGTCGCGCTTGGCGGACGGTACGGTTCGGGCGTATCAACAGGCGTTAACCTTACATTTAATGCCAATTAATCTCATCGGCGTGGCAATTTCTAATGCTGCCTTCCCTAAGCTTACTGAGCATTTAGGCGAGGGTCGTGATGATCTGTTTCAAAAGGACTTACGCTCTCTGCTGAGGATTATTTTTTGGATGGCCTTGCCGGTGGCGGTGGTGATTTTCTTTACGCGCGGTTACGTTGTCCATTTTATTCGTAACGGCGGCAACCAATTGATTGCGGGAATTCTGGGATGCTTAGTGGTGGCGATTTTGTTTCGGACGATTTATCACATGGCCGCGCGAGCATTTTACGCTCGCCAAGATACAAAAACTCCGCTTTATATTTCAATTTTCTCGATTTCCCTGAATATTATTTTGGCAATTGTTTTATCTATGGTCTTGAAAATGGGTGCATATGGATTGGCTTGGGCGCAGTCAACGGTAGCAGTTTTAGAGGTGGTAATTTTATTGGTTGTGATGAATCGTCAAATGCCAAAGTTGTTTGATCTGACATTTATGCGGGCAATTTTTAGGATGGTAATCGCTGGAATTATTACCGGCGTAGTTTGTTATGTCGGTGTGCTGGTTCTGCCATTTCGTTATCACGATGATAGTTTCTTTAGTGCTTTTCCGAAGTTTGTTGTTATTTCAATGGTTAGCTTTGGCGTGTACGCCGCCGTGTCAAAGTGGCTAAAATTGTCAGAAATTGATCCGATTTTGACGCGCTTAAGAAAGATGTTATTTGGAAGATTGGAGTCTATGCGCTAATGGAGAGTATTCGTAATTTTTGCATCATTGCCCACATCGATCACGGCAAATCGACGCTGGCTGACCGGATGATGGAGATGACGGGGACGGTGGAGAAGCGCGAGATGAAGTCGCAGCTGC
>ERZ773099.1772-NODE-1772-length-15562-cov-3.880570_pt1 | contig 15562 bp, 22 predicted proteins | sample MGYA00511120_ERZ773099 | MGnify/ENA primary metagenome ERZ773099 (study PRJEB29015, sample SAMEA2738012) | human oral metagenome | biome: human oral; feature: human-associated habitat; material: dental | place: China | collected 2104 ...
GGTATTTTTGTTATTTATTTGTTACTTATTAAAATTATTTATTTTTAAGTAATATAAAATAATAACAATAAAATAACTGGGCTTAAATTAAAATAACAGATGTTATATAACAAAAAGCAGGAAATTAATCCTGCTTTATTTTTGTAAGTATATATTTTATATTAAAATCTTTATATGAATTTAATTCAAAATTATAAAGAGATTTTAATATAATCCATAACATGTGATTTATATCTTCTTTTTTTATTTTTTCATTAATCATACACTCTTGCTCACATTCATAAATAAATTCATCTAGTTTATTTTTCATATCCTCGTCAAAAAATATAGTTTTTGAAAAGAAATTTCTTATATTTTTAAATTGATACTTATATGCTAGAAGTTTTTCATTTATTTTTTGTTTGCTTTCTATTATAGAAACAATATTGTTAAAATAACCTATACAATTAGAAAGATCATCAGAATTTATACTTACTTTATACCAAAACTTTTTTGCTTCAGATTGTTTATTAGAATTGATTTGATATAAAAGAAGATAAACATTTATTACGGAAGTAATAGCTAAAATAGCAGTGCAAATTAAATTAATATAAATTTCCATAATATATTCACTTTCCTTGTAATCTGTGTATTAGATTTTCAGGTGTTATTTCACTAAGAACTGTGTCTATTCCATATTCTATATCTTTGTCAAATAATTTTTTATTTTCTTCAGGATCTTCATACTCAAAATTATATCTTTTTTTAAAATCTTCTACTCCACAATTTGAAATAGTTTTTCCAAAAAGACCTAAAAAGAATGAAACATTCATTCCTACTAAACCTTTCTCAAAAAAGAATGTAATACTTTCTTTATTTTCATCAATTTTATCAAGATTTAAACTTTTTCTTGTATCTCTTCCATTATCTCTACCATTAAAATACTTGTACCCTTTAAAATAGTTCAGTAAATTTACTCTATTGCTCATTTTTTTCAGTCTCCTTCAACCACGAATCTTCTATCCCAAAATTTATAGATATTATTGTTCCTGGAAAAAAATTTTTTAATTTGAAAACATTTTTTCTTATTTGCTCTCTAAAAAAATTATTGTCATCATTAAAAATTAGTATGCCTTCATTATAATATTTTTTATCATTTATATCAAATTGTATTTTTGTATTTCCACTTATGAGAGTAAAAGTAGGTATAATTCTTTCTTTTGCTTTTAAAGAAAAAAAGAAATCAAAAACTGCTTTCATTCCTGTTCCTCTTATATCCCCATTTTTTTCGTACTCTCTACTTATTTTAAATTGTAAAGCATAAAGTGTACAGAACATTTCCTCAGAAAATTCTTCTGAAAACTCGCCATTTTGATTTTTATAAAACTCAATTGCATCATTTAGAGATTCTTTTATATCTTTTGAATTATATTTTATACCTTGATAGAATGTGTCACCAAAATTTATGAATGATAAATTTATTTCTCCTATGTCTTTTTTAAAAAAACCTGTAATAAAATATTGAGAATACTCGTCCCCTAAATGCTCTTTAGAATTTGTTAATATTTCTCCAACTAAACCATTAATACAATTATATCCAACAGGGCTTAATATTTTTCCTTTTTCTTTTTGAGAATTAGATATATAATCACTTATATATGTACAATTATCTTTTAATGGGTCAAGTAGAATATCTCCATTAATTCCTAATTTTAACATTTTTATAAGTTCAATTTCACTTTTTCCACCAGCTATTAGATTGAAAGGCTCTATCCCCAAAGTATAGTTAGTAATTTCTTCATCTTCACCACATATATGTCTGAACAAGCTATTTCCCCATAATAGTGTATTTATATTTTCTTTCTTCGGATTTGTTCCTAATATAGTTTTTTTTCTTTTCCCTTCTTCTTCACAATTAATCCCAATAATAAGAAACATTAATGTAAATAAGGTAGCTGAACTTAAATCAATATCTTCACAAACTTCCCAGGATATGAATACTGTTTTTTTATGTATAATTTTATAAGAAAATAAAATTTTTTTAAAAAAATCAATAGTTTCATCAGTGTTTTCTATAAAAGATAAAACTCTAGGTACTTCTAGAAAATATTTGTTTGATTTTATTTTTCTGTTTATAAGCCAACCTTTTTTTTCTAAAAAATTTATAATTTCCATTTTTATTCCTTTTTATTTATGTTTTACTATAAATATTATAAACACAAATAAAGTAAAAATCAATTTTATTTTTATACAACAAAAAAAGAGGGTAGGACAAAATCCTACCCCATTATTTTATGAATTTCTTAATCTCCTCCATATCTTTTTTTAATTCTGTTTGGTCTTTTTGCATTGCTTCTAACTGGTCTACTATCTTCTGCATAGTAGTTCTATAAATTTCAAATGTCTTACTATCTTTCCATAGGAAATACAATAAAATAGCCCCTACTACACCATATTCTAGTAAAGTTTTTTCCATATACACCACCTATATCCCTAATACTTTTCCCCAATAATTATAATATTCTCTTGCCTCCTTAGTGTGATCTATAATTGCCCTATCTTTATAACCTTCATTTAGAATTTTTTTCTTCCATGAAGTTTCTCCAAATGCTCTCACTGCTGCATAAAATCTTCTTACAGTTCTGTTATCTACTCCTGTTTCTTGCATAATGTATCTAAATATCTTATCTGCTAAGGTTCTATTGATACCAGTATTGTTATAACAGCTATATAAAAAATCATGCACGACAGCAGCATTAATATATTTACCATAAGGATTATATAACCATTGTAAAGAATGAGGTACTGATGCCCCATCTGTTATAAAAGATTTGGGTACTCTTATCAAGTACCCATTTATCTCATAAACATACTCTTCTAACAAAATTGCCTTTCCATTTGAAATTGGATCCAGGATTAATTTAGTTTTCTCCATCTTCCTCATTTCCTTTTATATCCACTTTTCTTCCTGTTCCAAATACATTAGAAAACTTTTGTAGTGTTGTTTCTATAATATCTATCATTCTTTTTCTGCTTAAAAATCTTCTAATTACTGCCCTAGCTATAAATGGTAGGCTATTTGTTCTTTCTATTATAAATGTTACAGCTCCATCTAGCTTTTTAAGATTATCTCCATAATTAAAAGATGTTTCTGCATATACCACTGCATTATCAAATATTTGTATATACTTTTTTCTGTTATACACCATATAAGCAACTATTACAGTGGCTAATGCCATCCATCCCCATTGTTCCAAAGTAAATCCTGTTAAAAATGCCCATAATTTTAAAATCAATCCAACTACTAAATCTTTCATAAGTAAAACCTCCTATTCTACATCAAATTTTTTATTTTCCCATTTTTTATAAGCATCCAAATATAATTCTTTCTTATCACCATTATAAGTTAATTCATAGTACATTCCATCACTTACATTTGTAGATAATAATGCTTTTGCATTTTGTAGAGTTTTGCAATACCAAACAACAAACACATCTTTTTTTGTTATTTTTAAGTTATCTGTTTTATCTACTCTACTATTAAAATAATCAACTACTTTTTCCTTACATGAATCTTGAAAATTATTAAAATCCATAATTAAAACCTCCTAAATTTTTTATAATAACTGTCTGGCCAGACTGTTTATTAATTAGTTTTCAATTTGGAAATGTGGACCATCCTTAAATGTCTTCCAATCTCCACCCCAAGTAATTACATAACCTAACTTTCTTGCTACTTCTTTTACACAATCAGCAACTTCCTTATAATATTTAAAATCCCAAGTTACTTTTCCATTAATCCATACAGCTATATCTACTGCTTTGCCTTTTAAATGGTAGCTTTTTAAAGTCTTAGATTTTCCTTGTGCAACTAATTCTATTTGTCTTTTCATTGTTCTAATTCCTTCTGTTATAGAAAAATCATAAGGACTTTCTTTTATAGCCATATTCATAAGATTTTGAAGTCTTATATCTACTGTTGCAAGTTTTGCTTTACTTCTTTCAGAAAACTTATACATTTTTCTCAACTCCTTTATTTTTTTATATAAAAATTATTAAACTGACCTTGTAATTTGCCATTTAAAGCCATTAAAAAAAGGTAGCTATATAAAACTACCTTTAATAATAGAAACTCTTAAGATTGACCTTTTGCTAAATTAGAATGTATTTCTTTTCTTTTGCTCTCAAACTCTGCTTTTGTAAGTTCTTTTGGATTAACTTTTATCTTAAACCAATTTTCTGTATCATATACAGATTGGACAAAAGTTGTTCCATACATCATTAATTGACCTAATTCTTGTAGACCTGCAGACATTCCAACATTATCTTCAAAATACCAGGTTACTTTTTTGTCTACTCCCATACTTTTAGCAAGTTGTAAAGATACAATTACGGATACCATTTTTGATATGTCTGTATCTCTACATTTTTGCCTATGCTCCTTGTTTTCAACTTTGTAATCAAACCCATATTCAAGAGATTTTGCTTTTAAGTCATCTATTAAATTCATATAGTCCTGATATTCTCTTTCATTATCTAACAACCATAAGCCTTTTTCTCTATTCCAACTCAGATATTTAGGATTTCCACTTGGTTTAGGTACTGTTATAATTTTCTTATCTTTTATTATTTCTCCATCTTCTAATTGTACAGGTATATTTACTCTTACCTTTTCTTCTCTTGTCATTTCTCTTAGTGTGTCATCTTTATAGATGGGGTATTGATAAGATATATCAGTGATTATCACATCTGCAGTGTAATTTGGGAAATATGATAGAGGTGATTTTAAGACATCTTCCAAGCTTTCTGCATAAACAGAAAAGATTAATTTTTCTTTCTTATAAAAGTTTATTGTTTTCATTTTTTCTCCTTTCAAAAAAAATTAGTATTTTAGGTTATCTGTTCCGTCACAGATGGATATGGTAATTCTGTATAGATTGGAAAATTAAATTAAACTAGAATACTGTTCTAAGAAATATAAGTTTCCTCCATTATTTGAAACTGTTAAAGTCTTGTTTGTCGCATTATATCTAATTTCTATCCCATTAAATCTCAAAATATCATTATTTGATTGAAATATATTTCTAAATAAAAAACACATTCTTTCTTTTCCAGATTGAACAGCTGTTCCAACACCTATTCCAAAAAAATACCAATCTTCATTTATAGGAATAGATGTAGTTCCATTAGGAACCAATGACCCCCCATTATAAAAAAGTAAGATTGTTTTTCTTGTTAGATTTTCCAATCTCTCTAAAAGTGAGTTAGAATCAAACGGAACATAATTATTAACATTTGGGGATATATCACTATTATTATTTTTGCAAATATATAGTTTTTTTGTGTTATTATCCCAGTATGCTTTTCCTGCTTCCTTTTGCCCAGCAATATTTAAAATTCCACCATAATCTTTTCCAGTTATTTGAGCGAACTTATTTCCTTCTAGTGATGTTCCATCTTCTGTTCCATATTTTGTAAGCCCATATTCTTCCGTACTTGCTCTATCAGTTTTATTAGCTTTTTTAGCCATTTCTTCATTAAATTTTTTTAAAGATACATAACTATTTAGATCTATATTTGCATCTATCTTTGTTCCACTAGCTATAATAAAAGAAATTACAATAATAAATGAATGAGGACTATCTTTCATAAGAGGTATATAATCGTACTTATCAGCAGCGTTTGCATAAGCATACAATATTTCCTCATTATCATTTCCTTTTGCAAAAAGTCCAATTTCTCTAAAAATTTTATCTTCTACTAATTCAGCATTAGAAAACTGTAATTCTAAAGCAACTCTATTTTTGTCTTCTCCTTCAATCTTACAACTACTTACATTTGCAGTTCCCCACATTTCTTTTATATCTGTTAAAAACCTTATTTCATCTTCAGAAGTAATAGTTCCTGCTCCTAATTTAGCCCTTGTAAAAACTAAGGTTTCTGACAAATTTCCATTAACTTTTGCTTGTAATTGCTCACCTTTTTTAGTCAACTTTAAAGCTTTAAAATAGCTCATTTTTACCCCCTAATTTCAATAATTTTAGTAAAACCTATTGAATTATTCATATTTGATTCTGAAGTTATTTTCATAGTCTGATTTAGATTAAAATCTGCTGTTATTTCAATTTTCTTTATATTTTCAATTAAACTAAAATTCCTAATCTCAGAAGAATTATTAATGATTTCTAAATCCCAATACATTTTCGCTCCAGCTTCACAAATTTTGTTGAGATCAGGCATTAGATTAACATTTTTAATTTTGTCAATCATATTTAACCTAAATAACTGACTTGCAACTTCATTTTTATACCTTGTTTTTATTTCTGTAACTTCATTTTTTGTTAGTTCCCTTGTTATCTTTAATAGAAATTCAGTATTTGGAAAACCTTCTAATGCTAATTTCTTTATTATTAAAGCTTGTCTATACTCTTCATCTTCTCTTAAATTTCTCTTTTCTTCATATCGTTCTCCCATAAAATCAAGAAAAATTCCACTGCATTTAAGAAGAGATGTTTGACTTTTTAAATTTTCAATTAATTCATCAATATATGAAATTACAGGTTTTAATGTTCTATAAATTTTTATATTATTTTCTTTTTGAAAGTGCAAAGGTAACCCTTCAATTACTTCATCTATCATATCCCCTCCTAGATTTTTTTAGGAATCTCATTAAACTCTAATTGAAGTGATATTTTCCATTCAAGAGTATTTTTCTTTCTAAATTTTAATTCAAAGTCTGTGTATTTAAAACCTTTCCCACACATCCATTCAGATAAAAATGCTCCTGGTGAAAGTAAAGCACCAAGCCCTGAATTATTTATATAGTCTTTTAATAAATTATTTATTTTTAGTTCATCAGGACTTTTAATAATTAAGTTATATTCTATTTCTACTTCTTGTGGTCTATCAAATCTGATTAACTCTTCATGATTAGTTACAGAAGTTGGAACTTTTACTTCAATAGCTCCTTTTGTATCTGGTGTATGTATATGTTTATAAATTGTTTGAGCAATTTCTTCTTTAATTCCTCCATCTACAACTATCCAAATAGATTTTGCTGGAACTCCATATTTATCAGTAACTAATGTATTATTTCTAATTCCATTTGCACTTTTTACACCTTGTAGCTTTCTTATTGCATTTAAGACAGGTTGTAAATTCCAATCTCCTGCCCCATTTACTGCTAAATATCTTTTTAAATATTCATAGTCAGTTTCTGCATCTAATCCACCTTCTGCAACTTCTAAGTTTTGTACATCTATAATGTAAGCTGGAGCTTTCAAAACCTTTTCAATTTTATTTTTTTGAATATTAGAATTCTGTCCCTCGAACACACTTTGAAAGGTTATTAATTTGGTTTTTGAAGAATCTATTTCAAAGGCTTCAATATTTTCAAACTTCGCTCCATTTTCTGATTGAATTAATATTTCCCTTTCAGAAACATCAACAAATTGAGTTGCTGTAATTCTACATCTTAAGAAAGATTTTGCTCCTAGCCTTCTAGGAAAAAAATATAATAAATTATCTAGTTCAGTTCCCTGTGCTGTGTAAATATTAAGTCCTCTTGCAACAGAAATTATTTTATCTTCTAAGTAAGTACATAAATAAATGAAAGGAGCTATTAGTTTGTAGTAATCTCCTGCATCAGAAACATTAAAGTCTGAACCAAAATTTTCTTTTTTCTGTGCTTCTTGTTGTGCCATTTCCATAAGTCCATTAAAACCTTTAGTTTCTAGCTTTTCCACTTATTATTACCTCCTTTTCTAATTTACTATATTCTTTATGAGTTATTTTTAAAATTGCTTTTAGTGTTCTTTCTTTCTCTGAAATAATTTCATATTCTATTGATTCAATCTCATCTTTATACCATTCTTTTAATTTTGAAGTTATGTGTTCTAGCTTATAAATTGATATTTTTTGTTCATCTATCATCTTTATATCTAAACCTAAACTTTCATTATAAAAACATTCAATATTATAGATTTTTAAAGAATTTACTACTCTTTGCCAAAATTCATCAATTTCAGTAACATAGCCAAAAACAATATCTCCTTCATTCATTTTAAGAGCTTTCATTATACAACTCCTCCTGAAGTTTGATTTCCTGAGCTAACTCCATTATGTCTATGTTTTTTCAGACTCTTGTCCCCAGCTTTAACATCTTCCGTAGCAGACATTGAACCAGTTGTTTGTATATTCCCAGTTTGAGTAGTGTTCCCTGTTTGGACTGTATTTCCTGTTATATTCACATCTCCTTTTTGAGTTAAATCACCAGTTAGATCAACATTTCCTTTTTCTAAACGATTTCCAATTATTCTTATATCTTCAGGAAATTGTAAATTTCCTGTCATATTAGGAATTGTAAAAGGTAATATAAATCCGTTGTTTAGATTATTTCTTCTATTAGAATCCATATTTTCTAAAGAAGCTTGGCTAATGTAAGAAGAAATATCATAAGTTAGTATAAAATAAGGCATTATATCTCCTTCTTTTATACTCCAATCTATATGGTCTTTTGAATTACCAAAGAGAGCTACTGGGACATTTCTTAAAACTGGTAAAGCAACTCCATTTGGTGAAAATAAAGGAATTGCATCTACAAATCTCCCTTCTCTAATTTTTTGAATTTTTACTAAGATTATTTTTATTTCCTCCATCATTTACTATCTTTACTCCTAATTTCATATTCCAGTCGTCACTTAAACTCAGATCAACCTCTTCTATTTGAACAAAACTTTCTAATTTATCGCTTGAAATATAAAGTATGTCTCCCTTTTTTAAATAGTGTATTGGAAAACATTCTATTGAATAATCATATTTATTTCCTTCTTTTATAGTTTTTTTCTTTTTTTCTTTTCCCCATTTTTCTTCTTTTTTATTATCAGATTTTTTATTAATTTTACTTTCTTTCTCTTGCTTTTCTACTTCTTCAGGATTATGAATTAAGCCTGATTCAAAACTTAAATAAATAGAATAATTTTTTTGTTTGTCTGTATAAATATATAAATCATCACCTTTTAGAGTCATCTTGCTATTTGAATCTTCCACAAGTTCTTTTAACTCATTAAAGCCTTGATTATAACACGTATATCCATTTGTATAAGTTTTATCACTTTGTAATTCCATACTTATTAAATTGAGTCCCATATTTTTAACAACTTCTTTTATAGCATCAGATATTTTTACATTTCCATCTATACTTACAGATACTAATTTACTGCTTTTTTTAGTCCTTTCAGAACATGTCAACTCTTGTATGAAAGAAGCATCTTCTCTCATAGTTTTCTTTTTTATTACTTCATACTTTGAGTAATAACCTACATCAGTGTCATAACCAAACCACAATTCTATCTCTGAACCAACAATTATTTCTTGGCTTAAATTATATATTTTTATAGTAGCTGTCCCTACTTTCCCTTCTTCTCCACTCTTTGCTTCAACAGTAAATTTTAGCCCATTATTATTATGATCATTTAGCTTAATACCATTTATAACTAAAAAACTATTTCTTGGAAAAAGAGGTCTATTTGCAATAAAGGTTTGCATAATTAATCCTCCACTATAAGTTCTACTTCATCTATATTATCAAAAGTAATCTTTTTAATTGTTCTATCAATTGTGTTTGGAATTATATATACTTCTGGAAAATTATGATTAAAATTAGCTTTTTCATCTACAAGCTTGTTAAACCATAATGGAATCCCAAACATAATTGGTTCATTAGCATATATTAATACTCCATCCATATCATATAAATTTATATAAACTCTTCTGTCATAACTATTAAAAATAAATTCAAATTGGTATGTCTTATCTCTAATTGTTATATCTGTTGAATAAGGAATAGAGTCTTTCAAAATTGTTATTTTCATTCTCTACCTCTTTTAGGAACTTGGTAATTTAATACTTTCACTCTGTAAATCTCCTTCCCAACTATTATTTCCTTTATTTATCTTAGAAACATTTGTTTTAGAAATACTTCCTTTTTTAGCTTTTGTTTTTATTTTTGTCTTTTTAGAAACAACTGGTTTAGCTTTTTTACTTGGTGATGGTATCATTTGTATATTAGCAATTTGTACTTGCACAAAAGAAATTGTAAACTCAATATAATATAATGATTCAATAGTAACCTCTATTCCAGTTATTGCAAGACTTTTATAAAGTTTAACCATATATAAGTCTACGAGTTGTCTTTTATCCCTCATTTGTAGAATTTTTTCAAAAATTTCTTTATGATTATCTCCAGCAAGCTGAACTTTAAAAGAAAGAGTTAATGGGTTTTGTGAAATATTATCAGAAATTTGTGTTCCGTCATCTATTGGGATAACTGGGACATCATTCTGATAACTTTCATTAACATCTGATATTAATTCAAGATTTATATTTCCTAAGATTATAGGGGGAACTTCTTTCACTAAATTCCCTGTTTTACCATTAACTGAATTAATAGAATTTAAAAAATTATTTGCTTTTCCCATTAAATCTTTTATAGAAAACATTAAATATTCCCCCTAGCTATTTCTCCTTGTAACTCTATTTCTTCAAATTTTTCAACTATCATTTCTGCTATTTTGTTATAATCAACTTCATTTTTTAAAGCTTCTTTTATATGAAAATGGATAGTTAAATTAATAGCTTTTCCATTATTTTTATAGTTGCTTGTTGATTTTGAATTTGTTATAACTAAATTATTATTTTCATTTCCTATTTTATTTTCTATAACATTTTCATCATTATCTATTACAAAATTTGGATTGAATGTTGCTTCTATTTTTTCTTTAACCCCTTTGAAAAAAGTTTTTTTTCTATAGTTAGAATTTTCTTCTTTTGTAAGAACTCTTTCGCCCTTATGAAGTTCTGCAATATACCCATCTCTTGGGACATAACTTAGTCCTGACCTATGACTTCCATCTATATTAGTTTTTTCTTCTTCTTTTTTTTCTTTAAAGAAAACTCTAATTCCTGGTAAAGATTTTATTTTACTTCCAAGATCTGAGAAAAAACCTTTAATTTTTTCCCATATTTGATTTACATAATCTAGGATAAAGTCAAATGCTGCTGAGGCAGTAGACTTTATTGTGTCCCATACCCCTTTTAGCATTTCTATAAGTTTTAAAAATATATCTATTACCTTATCTTTTAAATTTACAAAAAAATTGATAATGTCCAATGTCTTTGAATACAGATAACTTCCTAACTCTGAAAATTTAGCTTTTATTAAATCCCAATTTTCTATTATTAGTTTTCCGATTGTGATAACTAGCCCTATTGGAGTAAGCCATGTAAATATCTTTTTACCAATATTCCATAATGCTTTACTGAAATCTTTTATTTTATTCCATAATGAAGCTAATTTTGCCTTTATTTTTTCCCAATTTTCTATTAATAATTGCCCTAATTTTATTATTAGCCCTATTCCTGAAAAAAGTAGAAACACTTTTACAAAACTTTTTATCTTATCCCAAAGTGAAATTAATTTTTCTTTTATTAAATCCCAGTTTCTGTACAATAAAACTCCAATAGCTATTACAGCTCCTATCCCTAACATAACAGGATTAAAAGAAAGAGCTGCTAATGCTGTTTGTAATGCTCCAATCAAAACAACTATTTTATTTATAATAAATAATCCAGCAAGAGCTGAAACTAACGGAATTAAAAGTTCTTTCCAGTCCACTATAAATTTAATTATTTTTTCTCCCCAAGAAATTAATTCTTGAAAAATACTTGCTAAATTTTCTGCCCATTTTGTGAATGTTCCATCTTCTTGTAATTTTATTAAAAGTTCAGAAAAAGGTATTATTACTTTATCTTTTAATACTTGAAAAGGTGAATTTTCAACAATATCTCCAAATTCATTAACTCCTGCTAAAGTTGCAAGCCCAGACTTAAAAGCACCACTAATTGTAGATAGCCCACCTTTGAAAGTTTTAGCTTGTTTTTCCATTGCCCCACCAAAACGAGAATCCATCATTTCAAATAAAGTTTTATTAAATAGCTCCATATCTTTAATCTGTCCTTTATTATTAAAGATTTCTAAGCCTTTACTTTTCCCAAAATCAGCTATCATGCTCTTTGTAATACCAAATTCTTTTAATCTTTCTAATTCTCCTGTCCGAGCGTCTGCAACAGCTTCTATAGCTTGGTCAAAACTTTTTCCCATACCACTTGCCATATCTCCTATCATTTCAAGATAAGTTCTATTTGTAGTTTTAAGTATTCTGTCTCCTTCTATCCCATAAGACTGTAACTTAGTCATCCCTTCTACAACTTCTTGACTTTCAAAAGGAGTTTTATTTGCAAATCTATTTGCCCAAGCTAATTTTTTTCTTGCCTTATTAGGATCTTTTAATACAGTTTCTAATGTATTCCTAAACTGTTCCATACTACTTGCTCCATCTATTGAAGCTTTTATAGTAATTCCTGCTGCAATCATTCCTAATAATTTTTTTAAAACTCCTATTAAACCATTGGCTTTTTGTTTACTTCGTTCAAATTGTTGTACAGCATAATTTCCAAATCTTTTAAAACCTCTTCGAACACTATTCAAACCATTATTGATTCTTGAAAAAGCTCCACTCATAGAAGAAGTTATTTTATTCTTTATTTGACTAAAGATAGAGCCTATTTTATTTCTAAAATTACTAAGTTTTAATTGAAATGTACTTAGTTTATTTTTTAATGTACTTAATTGTACATCTATTTTTTTCATACTTTCTAAGCCATTACCTATAACTTTAAAACTTAGTGCTAACTGCTCTAACATGTAACTTCTCCTCCTTATTTATTTTTTCTTTCAACATAATTATTCCAAGCTATTTCTAAAAGCATCCTTTCCTCTATACATAATTCTTCTAAAGATTTTTTGAAATAATTAACTTTACTTTCAAAAGCTATGTCAAATAATTTTTGTTTATTCTGCCTTTGTTTCTCTAAAGCTTTCAATGTATAGAAAGGGAGTTTGTTGAAAGTCTACAATTAATGTAGATATATTTGTCATTGCTTCCATATCTAAATTAAAATACTCTTTATCCCGTGCTTCAACAGGAAATGCTATAAAACTATTTAGAATTTTTTCAGCTCTTTCTACATCATTTTTTAAATCTAAAAATTTTAAAAATGAATCTGTAGAAATTCTCTCAACTCTGAAAGGAATAGAAGTAGTTTCAAAATTTTTCCCTGTCATCACTATATCAAACTCAAGTGCTCCTAATCCTTCTGGTTTAAATACCACATTTGATACTTTTTTATCTTCTAAAGACTTCAAAAAGTCTTTTTTCTTATCTATGTTTTCCATTAAATCATCACCTCTGTTACTCCTGTGCAAACTAATGTAAATTCTCTTTCATCTGATTCACCATCACCAGTAAGTTCACCTTTATTAACTGCCATTTCTTCTATTGAAACTCCTCTACTATATTTTTCAACAGAAGAATCTCTGAAATAACCTGTCCCTTTTATTACTCCATCTGAAGCAGTTAATAAAACTTTTTCATCCTCAGTTCCAACAGGAACTGTAACTGTTATATCTAAGTTTGGATCAGGTGAATATAGAATTCTTCTTTTCCCAGTAAGAGATTTGTCAGATTTTTTATATCTATCCTCAGGTGCTGCAATTGTTATTTTTCTAATATCTTTTAATGTATATCCATTAAATATTAGTATTTTTTTACTTAAATCTACTAAATTAGCCATTATTTACCACCTATATCCTTAAATGTTTTTTGTAAAGTTAAATCTACAAAATATCCCCATTCTGCCAATCTAAATAAAACTCTTGGTCTAACAAGTCTTTGTTCTCTTTCAGTATTTGTTTGTGTTACTGGATAAACTATATATTCATATTTTTCATCTTTCACAGCTATTAAATCTTGTTCTCCCATTTCTTTCATAACTTTATGAAGTGTTTCTTCTATAAGTGCATAACCTCTATCATCTTGCTTAAAACCTTTTTTTATTAGTACTTTTTCAAGGTTTTCATTCATGTTTACAATTATGCAATCTAGTGCACTTGTTTCATCAAGATAAGTTCCATCAAGTGCTTTTCCTCCATTTGCAACTATGTAATTTTCAGAGGTTCTTTTTTCAGGAAAAGTTATATTATTTTTAGTTAGCTCCACTTTTTTAGAAAGCTCTGTATCAGCTGTAACACCAGCTAATTCAATTAATGATACTCTATAACCTGCTCCTTTTGTTATTACAACCCCTGCATAAGAAGCTGCTTTATACTCTCTGTTTTCTTCAATATCCATTTTAGGAGACCAAAAAGCTATAATTCTATCACTTTTCATTGTATCTTCTATTGGATAAGCTTTTACCTCTGTTATATAAATTCTTCTGTTTTCAGTTAAAAAAGGTCTAATCTTTTTAATAGTATCTGTACTATCAAAAGTTGTCAGAAAAGCATACCATTCTTTATCTAAATTCTCATTTAAAACTTCCTTTAATTTTTCACCAGCTTTTGCTTTTTCTGCAATTTCTACTCCAGCTATTCCAAAAAAATTTGGTTTAAGAATATTCCCATCACCATCTTTCTGTCCTAAAAATGCTTCTACAAGTTTATAAACTTTTGAATTATTCCCAAAGTCTGTCGCTACATCTTTGGAATTGTTGTAATATTTAAAATCAGCATTCTTATCATCAGTTACTATTAACACTTTATTCAAAGATGCTACAGTTAATGCTACTTCTTTCTCCACAATAACTTTTACTGGTTTTCTATATGTATTACTCATTTACTTCCGCCTTTTTTGTTAGCAATTAATTCAATTTCATTTACAACTGAAACTTCTCTTTCTTTTGTTGTTTTTATATATTCAAATACTATGTCAAAACTACTTCTATACTCATATTTAGAATTTATAATTTCATTTAGATTCTTTATTTCAGAATGTTTTACAATTCCAACTCCTATTCTGCTCCACTCATATCTTAATTTAAAAAGAATAATCTCTCTTAAATTAGTAGCTTTTTCAATTGTTTCATCTTGACTATTACAATAAATATCAAATTGTACTCTTCCTAACATTCTGTATTGAGTAGTTTCAAGATATATATTCTCTTTTTCTACATATTTACTTTCATGTTCTCCAAAAAAATCTTTACTATTTAAGCTAATAATAGAATATGTTGAATAAGGCTTTTCAGGTGGCTTATACTCTGAATAAGCTGGAATTATCTGAATATCTCCCATTTTATTTAGGAGATCAATAATCCTACTAATCATCTTTTGTACTCCTTCTTAAAAGATATATTTTTATATCTGCCAAATAGTCAAAATTAGTTGATTCAACTATTTTAAATTCTTCATTATTTATTAGAGCTATATCTTCATTTTTTAATAGTTCCTTTGTAAATAACTCTCTATCTTTTAATGTAATAGAACCTTGTGGATAATATTTTAGAATATCAGTAGATACTGGCATATATACACCTTTTATAATTTTTTCTTTTTCTTCATCAGCTATATATTTTCCTTTTTCCCACCTTCCTTCAACTTTTGAAATAACTTTTATATTTGTTATGTGCTTACTTAATAAAATAACTTTATCCATCTTATACATCCTTAAAGTCTGACAAATATTCT
>ERZ773099.1776-NODE-1776-length-15544-cov-23.787527_pt1 | contig 15544 bp, 12 predicted proteins | sample MGYA00511120_ERZ773099 | MGnify/ENA primary metagenome ERZ773099 (study PRJEB29015, sample SAMEA2738012) | human oral metagenome | biome: human oral; feature: human-associated habitat; material: dental | place: China | collected 2104 ...
TGGGCAACTTCTTCAGTCCTGAGTTTATGAACCGCTTTGACGGCATTATCGAATTTAAGGCACTCAGTAAGGACAATCTGCTGCAAATCGTCAATCTCATGCTGGATGATGTCAATCAACGCTTGGCTAGCAATGACATTCATCTAGAAGTCACCGAAAAAGTCAAGGAAAAACTGGTGGATCTGGGCTACGATCCGAAAATGGGTGCTCGCCCACTGCGCCGCACCATCCAGGACCATATCGAAGACGCCATTACTGACTTCTATCTGGAAAATCCAAGTGAAAAAGATCTCAAGGCGGTCATGACCAGCAACGGCAAGATCCTCATCAAATCAACTAAGAAAACTGAAAATCCTACTGATGAACCCAGCAAACCGACAACAGATGAAACCGAACAATAAAATATAAGAAAAGAAACCCAACTTAGGATTTAAACTAGGTTGGGTTTCTTTATAATAGAATAGATGTAATATTTCTAGGAAACTACTTATTTACACAAAGGCAAAGTCCAATCGTCACCTTTGCAGCATTCGTTTTAAACTCCTGCATATTGTCTGAGATGTAAAATAGTCTATAATTCCCGATGCTAAACAAGTTTCTTGTCAATCTAGTGCCTACACTTTGTGCTTGTCCACCCATCTGAATTTAAATAACAAGCAGCGACTACTAGACAAAATTTTTGTCATTTGGGGGTAATTTTCTTATTATTAATATCTTGTAACTTCAAATATATTTCCAACAAGATAAGAGAATAGTATCTAACTGCTCTATGAAAACTTCAAAATAGATTTTACTGGAACTTTCACTCTATTTTCTTATCAAGAAATCAAAAAAATACTAGTAAAGTCTTGACAGAGGCTCTTCAGTCCTTTATGATAATAGTAAACTTACTAGAGAATGAGGAAAAATCATGACACTCCCAACCTTTGGATTAAAAGAAGAAAATGTAGAATATGTGACCCGTTACGGAGTCTATGCTGTTATTCCCGATGAGAATAAAGAAAAAATTATTCTAGTTCAGGCACCGAATGGAGCTTGGTTCCTTCCAGGTGGTAAAATTGAGGATGGCGAAGATCACCTAACAGCTCTCAAACGAGAATTAATCGAAGAACTGGGCTTCACAGCTCAAATTGGAGAATATCTTGGCCAAGCAGATGAATACTTCTATTCCCGACACAGAGACACCCATTTTTATAATCCAGCCTACATCTACGAAACAATTTCCTTCACTGCGATACAAAAACCTGTTGAAGATTTCAACAATCTAGCTTGGTATCCAATCGAAGAAGCAATCAAAAAAGTTAAACGTGGCAGTCATAAATGGGGAATTGAAAAATGGAAAAGCATCCATAAAGCCTAAAGGAAATCGTTCACAATTTTCCAAAAAGATGTTATAATACTAGCAGATACAATGTAGGAGGAAATCGCATGAAGCTTATTAATACAACAAATAGTCACGCCGAACTTGTGAAAAGCCAGCTGGAAAGCACAGACGCGACACTAGTAGAGGTCTATTCAGCAGGAAACAGTGATGTTGTTTTCACACAAGCTCCTCTTCACTATGAAATACTGATTTCAAATACACACCGTGCTATACGAGAACAAGAAATTGAAAAAATTAGAGAATTCTTTTTAAAAAGAAAAATTGATTCTAAAATGATTGACTCATCTGCAATCCGAACTATTTACGCTAATAATCTAATAGAAATCTCAATCCCTGTTAAAGATTGAACTCCCAGATATAGAAGGCTATAAAGCAAAATAACTTATTATCAACTAAAGTGAATGGTCAATTTTAGCATTGAGAGAGAACCTAGGTTCTCTCTTTTTTATATGTTGAACATTAACTAGAAAATATACTAAATCTGATGTTCTGCAATTTCACCGATACCTATTGTATAATATGTCATATTGTTTTCTAATATTAATGTTAAAAAGCATATCATCATAAGTGCACAATAAAAAAACTCATAAGATTTTCTAGTAAAATAGAATTGAACGAACTAGTTACGAACGGAAATCTTATGAGCTATCACCATTTTACCATAGATGAGCGTGAAACTATTCTGATTTACCGTACAAAAGGACTGAATTTTTCTCAAATCGGAAAATTACTTCATCGTCATCCTTCCAGCATTAGTCGGGAATGGAAACGTCATACTAAACTCCCAACAAAGCACAAGTAGCTTATAAACTTGCAAAATCACATTGTGGGCGAAAGAGAAAGCTTAAAATAGATCATCATTTAAGTAATACTGTCAAACACCTTTTTCTCGATCGCCAATAGTCTTCTTCGTGAGTGTTTCCCGAAGAAAACTGATTTGGCAACAATTACTGAAAAATCGCTTAATGATACCTACTGGCTATTAATCATCGTCCCAGAAAATGCCTGAGTCACAAGACAGCATTTAAAGCACTTAGAGATAAAGTTTTAAAAAGGTTGTACTTTTTATTTCAATTTATCCCCAAAAAATATATCCTCTTGCTAACTCTTCCTCCTCTCCTTCAAAAGGAAAAGACACAAAATTTTCCCCTCATCCGACACTTACTTTTGACGACAGGTTGACCGAAGAGCGATTTATCCTATAAACAGAAATGAAAAGAGTGTCCTTGACCTAGATTACCATGAAACTATAGCAAAAATTACCAGCCGAGCTCTAAGTTCCCACGAAACTATAGAAAAAGCGACCAGCCAAGGTCTAGGTTGCCATGAATCTATAGAAAAAGCGACCGGCCGAGGTCTAGGTTGCCATGAAACTATAGGAAAACGGCCAACCGAGGTCTAGGTTGCCACAAAACTATAGCAAAAGTGGCCAGCTGAGACCTAGATTGCCGTTAACATATAGCAAGATAGGCTGTTCCAGCCATAGACCTCTATAACGGAAGCTTTTCTACAGTTTGTCTGCAACTACAACTGGCAAAAAGTAAAAAAGACTGAGGCAGGCGCCCCAATCTTCATTCTTCAGTAATAAATTGACTCAAAATTCCATTGATAAACTTACTTGATTTTTCATCTGAGAATTTTTTTGCTAACTCAATCGCTTCGTTGACAGCGACAAGCTGCGGAGTTTCATCATATTCCACTAATTCATACAAACCTAAGCGCAGAATGTTTTTCTCGACTAGAGTCAAGCGATCCAAGGTCCAGCCAGCCTTCAAATACCGACCAATCTTGTCATCTAACTCGCTCTTGGATTGCATGACGCCATTGACCAGATTGAGCAAGAAAAGAGGGAGTTCAACTTGCTCCTCTTCTTCCTTATCGTGTAGATAAGCAAAGCGGCAAGCCTCAACTGTATCTCCATCATATTCCAAGCTCATTAAAGCCTGAAATGCTCTCTCCCGTAAATCACGTCTTGAATCTACAATTACCTTACTCATTGAGGAAATCCTCATCAAATAGATCTTTCAAATCTGGTTTTGGAGATTTTTCTGGGACAATGCCTGCAACGTGAATATTCACCGCTGACAGTTCCACCTCAGCCATATCATTAACAGCGCTTTTGACCGCTTTTTGAATCGCAACTGCAACTGTTGGCACACTGATACCGTACTCCAGATACAGGTAGATGTCAACGGTCACATCGCCGCTTTCATCAGTATGAAGAGCGACACCGCGTCCCAGCGTGCGCATAGAGAGGCTGTCTGACATGCTTTTATTCGCAAAAGAATGAACGCCCTCCACCTTTGCCGTAGCAATGGCAATGATTTTTTCCAAAACTCGTGGCGCAATGACGATTTCGCCTAATTGTTCGTTTGCCATAAGAATTCCTTTCTATCTGAAAGAGTGAAATTACGCACGAGAAACGTAAGTTCCTTCTGCAGTGTTGATAATCAGTTTTTGACCAACTTCGATGAAGTCAGGTACGTTGACGACAAGACCCGTTTCAAGAGTAGCTGGCTTACCAGAACCTGTTACAGTTGCGCCCTTGATTGACGGTTGTGTGTCTGTTACAACCAATTCAACAGTTGTCGGTACTGTTACACCAATCACTTCTGTTCCGTAGAATTGGATTTTCACGTCTGAGTTTTCAAGGATGAATTTCAGCTCTTCTTCTACATTGACTACTGGAATTTCGTATTGGTCATAGGTCTCAGTATTCATGAAATAAGCCGTATCATCCATTTGGTACAAGTATTGTGCTGGTACTGTTTCGATAATCGCTTGTTCAAATTTTTCTTCTGGACGGTAGCTAGTATCAAAAGTAGAGCCTGTACGGACATCACGCAATTTCATACGCATGATTGTATTTCCCTTACCTGGTTTGTGGTGACTTGCTTCCAACACGCGGATGAGTTTTCCATCTGCTGTTTCAAAAGTCATTCCAGCTCTCAGCTTGCTTGCTTCAATCATTTGTTTTTTACCTCTTTAATAAATAATTTACTCTTTATTGTACCATAAAGCCTGACAATTCTCAAATAACAATCAACTCTTTCGGCGCAAGAGTCAAGACTTCACAGCCTGTTTCGGTGATGAGAAGATCGTCTTCGATACGGACACCGTATTTCCCATCCAGATAAATCCCTGGCTCATCTGTCAGAACCATGCCTGCTTCAATCGGCTCTTCTGACTTGCCAAAGTAAGGAATCTCATGAATGTCCAGACCGATACCGTGGCCAATCCCGTGGCTGAAGTAAGGACCGTAGCCAGCATCGTTAATAATCTGACGCGGAATCCGATCAAAGTCAATGCAGCTGAGGCCGGCCTTAGCCACCTCTATCAAAGCTTGATTGCTGCGAAGAACAATATCATAAATCTCCCGCTCTTCATCCGACACCTGCCCCACATGAATGGTTCGTGTCATATCGCTGACATAATGATTGTAGTAGCAGCCAAAGTCCATGGTCAGAGTTTCACCCTTCTGAATCACCTTGTCACTGGCCACACCATGAGGCATAGCAGAGCGGTAACCCGAAGCGATGATAAAGTCAAAGGAGGCACCTGAAGCACCTAGCTGGCGCATGCGAGCGTCCAAAAAGTTCATGACAGCCAACTCCGTCGTCTCACCAGGCTTGATAAAATCCAGTACATCCAAGAAGGCTTGGTCCGAAATCTGGCAGGCCTTGCGAATGGTCTCGAATTCCTGGGCATCCTTAATCATGCGCAGCTTTTCAATAAAACCTGTCATCGGCACCAATTCATGACCAGCAAAAACACTTTCCAGCATTTTAAAGTAAGCATAGGAAATCTCATCATCAAAACCGATTTTTTGCAGCTTGTCGTCCGCAACGATTTTGGCAATCTCCCCAATCGCATCGCGCGTTTCCACAATGTCAAAGCCCTGAACCACTCCTTTAGCAATCAGGGTATAGCGCGCATCCGTCAGGAAAATTCGGCGTGTCTTACTGATGAAAACTGTCGCTTCTGTCCCGCTGAAACCAGTCAGATAGTAAATATTCTTCAGATTTGTCACTAAGACAGCATCACATTCCGTCTGAGCTAATGCAGCTTCAAACTTTTCAACTCTTGATAACATTCAATACCTCCATGAAATAACTAAGCTTATTATATCAAAAAACAAGTCAAATAGGGCATTTTTTAATAAGCCTTATCTGGGACTTAGAATCCAACGAGCATTCTCCGACACGGAAAATCCCCATCTTTAGAAAAGAACAGGGATTTTTGATGAATTATTTTGGAACTAGAATATCTATAGTGGGTAAATCCATTGTTGATAAGATGGACCTTTTGAACGTACAAAAAGTTCCATAGGATTTATAACAAAAAGTTATCAAACTATCTTTGGAAAGGCTCATATAGAGCGACTTAAGAATATCATAGTTTTAATCGGATAGAAAGATAAAAAATATCAAAATTTTCTCTGCTTAACAATTTCAAACTGTCTTTAAAACCCTTCCCAAATATAAAGATTACATTTCGAATTCCCTTGAACCCACATACTAAAATGCATAACTATGAGCCACCAACAAACTCATCAAAAAGAGAGAACCAATTGATTCTCTCTCGAGCTTCATTATAAGTTACCCAATATAGCTAACATTGAGCCTTAAGCTTACTCTTCCTTTTTATTTTTACAGAAAGCCAGACCAGCTATTCCCAGAACACCAAGTCCCCAGAAACTGAGTAGGGCACTATTTTGAGCACCAGTCTTCGGCAGACTAGCAGAAGATAGCTTCTCGGTCATAGAAGCAGTGGCAAGCGGTTTTGGAGTTGGTTGGGTGAAGCCAGAGCCAGCTTCTGCTGTCGCAACTTCCACTACCTTTTGCAGTTCTTGCTTCTGGATAGCAGGAGTCTGAAGAGCAGTCACAAAGATATTACGAGCCTCTAATTCACCATCCCAGAGTCCTAACCCGATATATGGGGCATTGAAGTAATCATCCACTGTATCAAAGATATGGTTCATAACTTCTTGACCATCCACAAGGACAGTAATCTTGTTTTCAGTCTTTATTAGCCGTACATGGTGGAAACGACCATCATTGAGAGCATCAACAAGAGGCGCTTCAGCAATAGTATCGCCATAAAAACGGAAAAGACGAACAGATTTTTGATCTCCAAATTGGATCGCATAAGCCTGAGCTGGATCGGACTTTTCAGAAGCGAAGAAGAGATTGACAACCCCCTTAGGATATTTTATATCAAGGTCCAGTTGGTAGTTGCCATATGAAAGTTTTTCCTTGGTCATGTACGCATCATTGGCCGCTTGATTAGTCACACGGAGTGATTCACCATCCACATACCAATTACCTGCAACTTTTAGCATTTTAGGTAAATTCGTCTTGAAATCATTACGCAAGATGTTGAGGTTAAACTCTTTGTAGAGACTTGGATTTTCCTTGGCACTTGCTCTAACAGTGACCTTTCCTTCTTTCACAGCTTGAAGATTCAAATTATTGCCATCTACGCTGTAAGTAATGCTAGTTGGATCACTAACTGACCAAAGGAAGCCCTGAGCAACTTGAGCTGGCATGATGTAGGCTGTCAGAGTTGCATTGTCTCCCACATTGAGGCGGAGATTTTGTTCCGATGCTGCAATAACATCGAGCGGGTGGTCAACCCTTTGTTTATTAGTCCAAACACTCTTGATTGGATAGAGAGCGATGTCAGCCTTCGTTGCTTGACCTTCCACAAAAACACCAAGTCCTAGGCTATTTGGCGCTGGGAAGATTTGGTTAGCCCCAGCTACTGTATCACCCTTGGCAAAGACCTCTACACTGGAACGATCCACATAGATATGGAGATCAATGCTGCCATCCGCATTACGGGTGACTTTTTGCTTATTAACTTCACGGAATTTTTCAGTAAGGATAACCCCTGACTGGCTACGATCAATAGACAATTCCTCGGTCTGTAAATTATAAATAACCTTAGTCACCTTTCCATCACCAACACGAAGATTGAAACCAATCTTTTGTGTGCCTACTACTGGCGTAAAATGAGATACAATTTCATAAGTATCGCCCTGAAAGTCCTTGAAGAGGTTATTGTCTTCACCAACAGTGATATTATTGTAGATGACAGACTTTTCAGTATCACGGAGACTATCATAATTAGCATGTGGAGTTTGGGTAAGGACGTATTTTTCGCCATCCTTGGTCAAACCAAGAACCAGATTCAGATTAAAGGTACCATTAAATTTTTGTCCAGTCTTCTCAGCAACGATACGACAATAATCATCCCAAGTATTCATCCAGTTAATTTCTACCAATTTTGGAAGTTTTGGTTGCTTGCTATTACCAAAATCTTGAACGTAGTAGGTCATGGCTGCATAAGAGTCCTTGCCAAAATTCATTACGCCATCTTGATCCTGATAGTCTTTGTCAGGATCAAAAGTCCATTTGCCATCAACAGTTTTAAAGTCTCCAACCTTGTAGAAGCGCCCACCACGAGAAAGCACCCACTTGATTTGGCCATCTGTAGCCTCTATAGGGTAGAGGTCAGGACATTCGGTGTGAAGATCAGGATAAACAGCTTCAGGTTTCCACTCTAAGAGATTGTCTGAAGAATAAATGCGAAGGGGACCACCTGCAACAACCATAAACCACTTATCTTCCCAACGAAAGACCTTAGGGTCACGGAAATCTCTGTTTTTGAGGGGGTCATTTGTCCAATCAGCGGCAATCTGGTCTACTTTGGTCCAGGTCTTGCCCTCGTCCTTACTATAAGCTAATTTGATACGTTGCCCCTCACCATTAACAGTGATTAAAGCAACCAATCCTCCCTCAGGTCCGTCAAAAAGTCCAGAGGTATTGTGCTCATCGACCACCATTGCACCTGAGAACATGGTGCCGTTATAGTCTGGATAGAAGGCCATAGGCTTTTCTTCCCAGTGAAGAAGATCTGTGCTAGTCGCATGCATCCAGTGCATAGGACCCCAACTAGTATCATCAAAAAATTGATAAAAAAGATGGTATTTACCCTTATAATAAACCATACCATTTGGATCATTAGCCCAGCCATCCTTAACAGAGTAATGGTATTGATCCCTATAATTTTCATTGTAATAAACTGCCTCAGGTTGTCTGCGGTGAACATTGATACGATAAGTCAGCGTTGCTGTATAGCCGTCTGGAGTGGTGTAACTGCTGGTTACAGTTAGGTAGTTGGCGCCCACTTCAATCGGAATGTCACTGGCATTGGCATAGACCCTCCCCTTGCTATCACTGACTGTGAGCATCGCATTTGAATTGTGCTTAACAAAGCTTAAATCCACAGTCTCAGCAGCATTCGACACATACTGAATATGAGTCGCTTCTTTAGGAAAGAATTGCCCCTTGGCCTCAACCTTACCAGTCTTTGAAGTGACTGTGACATCATTGATGTAAGGCAATTCTCCATCTGTCAATTCTTTGAAGAAGGTGTTTTGGAAAATCATTTTACCGTTCCAGTTCAAAAGCCCAAAGTAACCTTCAGGAATGTAGGTGGTTTGTCCCATATCATTGCGTTGGATCGTGAAATCCCCTAGATTGCCAACAAGCTTATCATTAATATAGTAAGATAACCAACCATCTGCTGCAACAACCTTGAGGGTGTACGTTTTTTCTGGCGAGACAGCTACTTCTTTCTCTTCAAGGAGATTGGCCTCTGCCCAGCGCCAAACCTTGGCTTTTTTACTGTAGCCATCCAAATTGACCACATAGGCTTTCAAATCATCCTGAACATTATTAGCACGAAAGACTAAGGAAGCCGCACCTCGATCTTCCAAGAAGGTCACCTCTGTTTGGAAGACAAAGTTTTTCCCCTGGCTTTGAGTATAGTAAAAACTATCCCCCTTGTCTCTAGCATCACTGTAAAGCCCCTGGTCGCGAATTTCCCAAATCCCCTTTGAGTCGCCTTGTCCCTGACTCAGATTGGTCTTAAAGCCTTTCTGGCTGCCAGCCTCTGCCTTGGCGGGACTTGCATGATCGGCCTGAGCTGCACTTTTAGGTTGATCTTGAATGCCTGTCTCATCTGACTTTTCTGAAGCCGGCCGTGCAGCTGGAGCTGTTGCTGCCTCAGCCGCAGGCTGTCCCAATTTTTCTTCACTAGAAGCTGTTTCGGTGACGGTTCCAGAAGCAGGGACCTTTTCTGGAACCACTGCTGAAACTTCCGTCACCTGCGTCCCTGCAGAATCAACAGCTACCTCATCCGCAACTACTGGACCTGCCTCCAACAGAAAAACTCCAAAAGTTACTAAAGCACAGCCAAAAACCCAACGCTTGCCGCTTTTTTTCATAAACCAATTTTTACAGACTTTTTCTTTATATTCTTTCATTATATCACCTCATCTTCTCGCAAAAGTAAAAAGCAAACTTCCTGTATTCTAATCCGACATCCCAACTTCCTCCTTCAATAAAAAAACTATAATATAAAAATATCCTTCGCCATAACTATATCAAAATTGCAAAATCGTTTCACCTCTCATTTGTCACAAAAAATAAGTGACAAATGTCACGTGTCACAAAAAATAAGTGACAAATGTCACGTATTTGATAGCGGTTACAAGAATTGAAAATCATAAGGTGAATTGATATACTCCACTTATAGTGGAGAGTGAAGAAATAAAAGCCACTAGAAACGAAAAAGGGATTTTTCATATCTCAAAAAGAAGTTGAAAATCTGTTGAAGAAAAAATGGAGCTCACCAACAAACGCATCAAGAACATCTAGCGCCAAGCTTTTAGGTTTTAATCTTCAAAAAATTTAAAAGAAAATTCTCATCACTTTGAATATAAAAAAAAAGAGAACCAATTTGATTCTCTCTAGAACTTCCTTATAAATCACCCACTATAGTTGACAGTGAAGTATTATTTAAAATGTAGCTTACCTTTCAAATACTGGCCGGTATAGCTGGCTGGGTTGGCTGCGACTTCCTCTGGTGTACCCGTCGCAATAATCGTACCGCCACCGACACCGCCTTCCGGTCCCAAGTCAATGATATGGTCAGCTGTCTTGATAACATCCAGATTGTGCTCGATAACGAGTACTGTATTGCCATCGTCCACAAAGCGAGATAGCACGTGAAGAAGTTTGGCAATGTCTTCAGAATGCAGACCCGTGGTCGGCTCATCCAAGATATAGAAGGACTTACCAGTCGAGCGCTTGTGAAGCTCACTAGCCAACTTCATCCGCTGGGCTTCACCACCTGATAAGGTTGTGGCTGGCTGCCCCAGAGTCACATAGCCTAGTCCCACATCCTTGATGGTCTGGAGTTTGCGGGCAATCTTGGGAATATGCTGGAAGAATTCTACCGCATCATTGACTGTCATGTCCAAAACCTGAGCGATATTCTTCTCCTTGTAGTGAACCTCTAGAGTCTCGCTATTATAGCGGGTCCCGTGGCAGACCTCGCAGGCCACATAGACGTCAGGCAGGAAATGCATCTCAATCTTGATAATCCCATCACCCGAGCAGGCCTCACAGCGGCCACCCTTGACATTAAAGCTGAAACGGCCCTTCTTGTAGCCGCGAATCTTGGCTTCATTAGTCTTAGCAAACAGATCGCGAATATCGTCAAAGACACCAGTGTAGGTCGCTGGATTCGAGCGCGGTGTCCGACCAATCGGACTTTGGTCAATATCAATCAAGCGGTCCACATGCTCAATGCCACTGATTTTCTTGAATTTTCCTGGCTTGGCAGAATTGCGGTTGAGTTTCTGGGCGATGGCTTTTTTAAGGATAGAGTTGACCAGCGTTGACTTACCAGACCCAGAAACTCCTGTCACAGCGATGAATTTGCCCAAGGGGAATCTAGCCGTGATATTCTGCAAGTTATTTTCCTGAGCCCCTGTCACTTCGATAAAGCGGCCATTGCCTACACGGCGTTCCAATGGTACTGGAATCTCGCGCTTACCTGACAAGTATTGGCCTGTGATAGATTTCTTGTTCTTAGCTACTTGCGCAGGAGTACCCGCTGCGACGATTTCTCCACCGAAAACACCGGCTCCTGGTCCCACATCAATCAGCCAGTCCGCCTCCCGCATGGTGTCCTCATCGTGCTCGACCACGATGAGGGTATTGCCTAGGTCACGCATCTTCTTGAGGCTGGCAATTAGGCGGTCATTATCACGCTGGTGCAAGCCAATAGAGGGCTCGTCCAGGATATAAAGGACGCCACTTAGGTTAGAACCAATCTGGGTCGCCAAGCGAATCCGCTGGCTTTCTCCTCCTGATAGAGTCCCAGCCGAGCGAGACAAAGTCAGGTAATTAAGGCCAACGTTATTAAGGAAAGTCAAGCGGTCATGAATTTCTTTGAGAATAGGGCGTGCGATAGTAGCTTCATTATCAGTCAAACTAAGCTTGTCCAACTGAAGCAAATGATCTGCAATGGACAAGTCTGAAATCTCACCAATGTGCAAGCCATCTTCGCTGCCAACCTTGACAGACAAGGCCTGAGGACTGAGTCGGTAGCCGTGGCAAGCTGCACAGGTCAGCTCATTCATATAAGCCCGCATCTGCGTCCGAGTAAAATCACTATTGGTTTCATGGTAGCGACGGTTGATATTGGTGACAACCCCCTCGAAAGGAATATCAATATCACGCACGCCGCCAAATTCATTTTCATAGTGGAAATGGAACTCCCGCCCATCTGAGCCAAAGAAAATCAGCTGCTTTTCTTCCTCAGTCAGTTCCTCAAAAGGCTTGTCCATATCAATGCCAAAGGCTGCCATGGCCTGCTCCAGCATCTGCGGATAGTAGTTGGAGGAGATGGGATTCCAAGGCGCTAGCGCTCCTTCGCGTAAGGTCTTGCCAGCTTCTGGCACAACCACATCTAGATCCACCTCCAGCTTAACCCCCAGACCATCACAGTCCGGACAGGAGCCAAAAGGCGCATTGAAAGAGAAGAGACGTGGCTCTAGCTCTGGCACTGTAAAGCCACAAACAGGGCAGGCATAATGCTCAGAAAAGAGTAGTTCTTGATCGTCCATAGTGTCAATCACCACATAACCCTCAGCAATCCGCAGAGCAGCTTCGACCGAGTCAAAGAGACGACTGCGCACCCCTTCCTTGATGACAATTCTGTCTACTACGACCTCAATATCATGCTGTTTACTCTTGGACAGCTCTGGGACTTCCGTCACATCGTGGACATCCCCATCCACGCGCACCCGGACATAACCATCTTTCTGAATCTTGTCAAAAACGATCTTGTGCTGGCCCTTTTTCTTGCGGATGACCGGCGCCAAAATCTGCAAACGCTGACGCTCTGGCAATTCCAAAACCTTGTCAACAATCTGCTCAACAGACGAAGCCTTAATAGCCCCGTGGCCGTTGATGCAGTAGGGTGTCCCAACACGAGCATAGAGCAGGCGCAGGTAGTCATTGATTTCAGTGGCAGTTCCCACCGTTGAGCGGGGGTTCTTACTGGTCGTCTTCTGGTCAATGGAAATGGCTGGACTAAGACCATCAATCGAGTCCACATCCGGCTTTTCCATATTGCCCAAAAACTGCCGAGCATAGGCCGACAGACTCTCCACATAGCGGCGCTGCCCCTCAGCATAGAGGGTGTCAAAAGCCAGACTAGACTTGCCCGAACCAGACAAACCGGTCACCACGACCAGCTTGTCCCGCGGAATTTCGACATCAATATTTTTTAAATTATGAGCTCGCGCTCCATGAATAACAATTTTATCTTGCATTTATTCCACACTTTACCTTTAAACTTCCTCTATTATAGCAAAATTTTCTGCAATCTTTTGTCCCAAAAATCGGAATTTGTAGTATAATAAGACGGTGTGTAAAAATAATTCTAGGAGGAGATATGAAACAAGTATTTTTATCAACAACAACCGAATTCAAAGAAATTGATACACTTGAAGCCGGAACTTGGATTAATATGGTCAATCCTTCTCAGAGTGAATCTATAGAAATTGCTAATGCCTTTAACATTGACATTGCAGACCTGCGGGCTCCGCTCGATGCGGAAGAAATGTCTCGGGTTACCATCGAAGATGACTACACACTGATTATCGTGGACGTCCCCATCACAGAGGAAAGAAACAACAAGACCTACTACATCACGATTCCGCTTGGTATTATTATCACTGAAGAGGCCATTATCACCACCTGTTTAGAAAAATTGCCTCTGTTGGATATTTTTATCAGCCGTCGCTTGCGCAACTTCTATACCTTTATGAAGTCACGCTTTATCTTTCAGATTCTTTATCGTAATGCCGAACTATACCTGACCGCCCTGCGTTCCATTGACCGCAAGAGCGAGCAGATTGAGAGCCAGCTGCACCAATCCACGCGAAATGAAGAGTTGATTGAGCTCATGGAGCTGGAAAAAACCATCGTCTATTTCAAGGCCTCTCTCAAAACCAATGAGCGCGTGATTAAGAAGCTGACTAGTGCCACCAGTAATATCAAGAAATATCTGGAAGACGAGGACTTGCTGGAAGATACCTTGATTGAGACCCAGCAGGCCATTGAGATGGCCGATATTTACGGAAATATCCTCCATAGCATGACAGATACCTTTGCCTCTATCATCTCCAACAACCAGAACAATATCATGAAAACACTGGCTTTGGTAACGGTTGTCATGTCCATCCCGACTATGATCTTTTCAGCCTACGGAATGAACTTCAAAAATAATGAGCTCCCTCTAAATGGCGAACCGCATGCCTTTTGGATTATCATGTTCATCGCCTTTGCTATGAGCGGTTCTCTAACCCTCTACCTTTTCCATAAAAAATTATTCTAATCATCAGAAAGGATACCTATGTCACAAGTATCATTAGACAAACTCAGTAAGAAAAACAAGGAATTTATCCACATTGCCACCCACCAATTGCTCAAAGATGGCAAGTCAGACCAAGAAATTAAAACCATCTTAGAAGAAATCATTCCAGAAATTTTGGAAAATCAAACCAAGGGAATCACTGCCCGCGGCCTCTACGGAGCCCCAACTACTTGGGCTTCTTCCCTAACTGCAAAAGAACGTTACGATGCCGAACATCCAAAGGAAAATGACGACCCTAAATGGATGATGCTGGACTCCGTCCTCTTCATCTTCGGTTTCTTCACCGTTCTGACTTCCATCGTCAACTTAGCATCTTCTCAGCCATCTGTTTATGGGATGACAACCCTTGTATTTGGAAGCCTTGTCGGCGGCCTCGCTTTCTATGCTCTCTATCATTTTATTTACCGCTTTTATGGACCAAATACAGAGCGCAGCCAAAGACCACATCTGATAAAGTCTATCTTAATCATGGTAGGAGCCATTGCCCTTTGGACTCTTTCCATCGTTGGTTCTAGCCTGCTCCCTGACTTTCTCAACCCACATTTCTCAAACATCGTAGTTGCTATCATCGGAGGAATCACTCTAGCACTCCGTTTCTACCTCAAGAAACGCTTCAATATCAAGAGTGCGACGATGGGGCCAGCGAGATATTAATCAGCATATTAAAAAGAGGTTTTACAACCTCTTTTATTTTGCTTTTTTTGAAAGGTATAGCACCAACTCATCGTTATTCTCACACGGAGCATAGGGAGCGAGCGATTGATTTTGAAACCAAACACCGAGCCATCTGGAATATAACCTCGGTGTACATACAGCCGTTGGACAGGACCTTAGCCTTTATGCAAAGCAACACCCAAACTAACTACATCTGAGTAATTCTGACCTACTCGCTCTGCTTTATCCAATAAAGCCGTGCCAATGCCCTGTCTTTGGAAACTTTCAAAAACATTAAAATCAGTTAACTCAGAATAAAGGCCTGCAAAGGAACCATGCTTGGCTGATGGGATGACTGTAATGTAAGCAGCTAGAAATGTCCCATCAACAGCCACCAAAACTTGGCGCTCACCCGTCGCTTGCTCCAGAAAGTAGTTTTTTAAAATCTCTCTCCGACCAGGCCAGACTTGCTGGATAAAAGCATTCGCTAACTTTTCTATATCCTCAAAAAGCATTTTCCTGATGATTCGTTCTTCTGTCATGGTGCGTCTCCTATATCTTGACCTTTTTCCTCTATTCTGGCACTTTTGAATAGGCAAAAAGAGTCTGGGACAGACAGCCATGACGACATAGCCGTCACCCACAGAAACACGAAAATAAAGACAAAAGCCCTCATTTAGAAGTATAATCTAAGTGAGGGCTTTG
>ERZ773099.1780-NODE-1780-length-15517-cov-17.453434_pt1 | contig 15517 bp, 11 predicted proteins | sample MGYA00511120_ERZ773099 | MGnify/ENA primary metagenome ERZ773099 (study PRJEB29015, sample SAMEA2738012) | human oral metagenome | biome: human oral; feature: human-associated habitat; material: dental | place: China | collected 2104 ...
GACGTCGTCGGTCTTCTTGGCGACCTCCTTGACCAGCTCGGCGCCGATCTTCTCGTAGGGGTCCTCCAACTCGATCTCCTTGGCGATGGTCACGCCGTCGTTGGTGATCGTGGGGGCGCCCCACTTCTTGTCGAGCACGACATTGCGGCCCTTGGGGCCGAGTGTGACCTTGACGGTGTCGGCGAGGACATTGAGGCCCCGCTCCATCCCGCGGCGGGCCTCCTCATCGAAGGCGATGATCTTGGGCATTGAGTTTCCTCCACTGCACGGTGGTGGCCGGTCGGTGCCCGCGACGGACGGACCAACTCGGGGCGTTCACGTCACGCCCTGGGCCGATCCTCACCTCTCAGCCTCGGTTTTGTCACTCGTTGGCTCCGAGTGCTAACCGCAATGCTGGCACTCTCGCTCCTCGAGTGCAAGGCGCCGGCCGTCCGCCGCTCCCCGCTCCTCCCATGGCGAAGCGGAACGCCCGCTACGGAGATCCGCGCCACACGGATCGGGGTCACTGCATGTATGGCGTGTACAGCGTCACTCCGTGTAGTCCTCGCGCAGCACCACCACAATCGGGTTGGATGTCGCTTCGTCGGCGGACTCCACCACCGCGGTAATACCGAGCTGGGAGGCCACGGCCTGAGCGGTCGCCTCGTACTCGGCGGAGGCGTAGAAGACGGTGCTGGCCGCGGGCTCGTCAGCGGAGTACATGCCCTGGGAGACGGAGACGCCGGTGAATCCGGCACTAGCGAGACGATCCCCGGTGCGCCCGGCCAGGCCGGTGGTTGGTGTGCCGTTGTGAACCGTGACACCTGTGTCGTAATCAACATTCGCCGCCGGGGTCTCCTCCTGGGTCGGGGTCGCCGACGGCGCGGCCGAGCTGGGGGTAGGAACCTTCTGGGAGGGAGTCGAGGGGGCCTGGGGGCTCGGCTGGGCGGTCTCGGCCACGCTAGGCGCACTGGAGGAAGTGCCGCCGGGCGCCGAGAGGCCCGCGTTCCTCCCCAGCAAGCGCACAGCGCCCCACGCCAGCGCCGGCACCACTATGAGGACAATGAGCAGGGGTATCCAGCTGCGCCATGCAGGAACCTCGGCGCGGTGGACGCCGACAGGCACCGGTCCATCATCGGGCTTGGCGTCGAACTCGTCCTCGGGGTACTCGTAGCGGCTCACCCGGCGAGAATACCGGGCTCACGGCCTCACCGGCGCACGATCCCCTGCGACACCCCGTCGATCTGCGCATGAACCGCCCTCGGCCCGGGGCCAGACGGGTCTCAGCGGCCCATGCGGCCCGCCCCGGGCAGGCACCGGCCGGGCTTCGGGCGGGCCGCCCTGAAGGCCTGGACCGACCGGGTCGTCCGGGCCCATCCCGGCCGGGTCGGCCAGGCCCCGGCCGGCGCGCGCGGCTGTGACGGAACAGTCGGTGGAGTCAGTGGGGTCGGTGCGTCCCGGGGCGGTCGGGATCAGGGCAGGCGCCAGTCCACGGGCTCAGCCCCCTGCTCGGTGAGCATGGTGTTGGCCCGGGAGAAGGGACGCGAACCGAAGAAGCCCCGCGAGGCGCTGAGGGGCGAGGGGTGCGGGGAGGCGACAATCGGCGTCGAACCGAGCATTGGGGTCAGGGACTGGGCGGGGCGCCCCCATAGGATCGCCACCAGTGGGGCGTCCCGCTCAACCAGGGCCTCAATGGCGCGGGCGGTCACCGTCTCCCAGCCCCACCCCTTGTGGGAGGCCGGGGCGCCGGGGCGCACCGTGAGCACACGGTTGAGGAGCATGACGCCCTGCTGGGACCACGGCGTGAGGTCGCCGGAGGTGGGGCGCTCAACGCCGAGGTCGTTAACCAGCTCAGTAAAGATGTTCTCCAGGCTCCGCGGGGGCTTGACCCCCGGCTGGACGGAGAAGCTCAGGCCCATGGGGTGACCCGGGGTCGGGTAGGGGTCCTGGCCCACAATGAGGACGCGGACCTCGTCGAGTGGATAGGTGAAGGCGCGCAGCACATCGGTGCCGGCGGGCAGGTAGCCGGCGCCGGAGGCGACCTCCTGGCGCAGCTTCACCCCGATCTCGTGGATAGTCGGTTCCACGGGGGCCAGGGCCTGGGCCCAGGAGGGGTGCACAATCTCGGACAGGGGCTTGGGATCACTCACAGCCCAGAGCGTAGCGGTCCCGGGGTGCGCCCGGACACAGACACATGAGAGGTGCTCGATATTGCTCCCCCGGGGCCGGGAACGCGGTCATGCAGGCGTGAACCGTTGGGTCCTACGAGATTCTTGGAGCCGCGTATCGGACTCGAACCGATGACCTGCTGTTTACAAGACAGCTGCTCTACCAACTGAGCTAACACGGCGCTGTCGCGGTGGGCCCGCGACCGCCAGGGGCAAGTCTGGCACATGCGCGGCCAGGGCCCGAATCGGCTGGGCGCGTCCTGGCGCTGCCGCTCGACCCGGGACTACTGGGACCCGGATCGGGGAACGGGTCAGGAGGGCTCTGCCTCCTGGAGGCCGCACCGGCGGGCGGGCCGACCCGCTTCGCGCGGCGTGCCGCCCGTCAAGCCCTTAGTTGTTGTCGCCCTTGACGACGCGTGTCAGGGCGTCGGCGGTGGCGAGCGTGGCCAGGTCGAGCACCTGGCCGTCAAGCATGATCGTCGGCGTCCCCAGCAGGTTCTCGTCCTGGAAGGCCCGGGTGGAGGTCTCGACCCATGTGCTGTAGGTGCCGGCGTCGATGGTCTCCTGGAAGAGGCCCGTGACACTTGTGGAAACGCCGACTCCCTCTGCGGCGGCCATTAAGTCCTTCGTGGTCAGCGCGGATTTCGCAGTGGCCCGCAGGGTCATAACGGACTCGTGGAAGTCCAGCGCGGAGTCCGGGGCCTGGTCGAGCACCAGTCCCATGGCGTTCATGACCATATCCGTCCATGGCTGGCCCAGGATCTTGCACGGGTGGAGGACCAGGGTGATGGCCCCCTCCGCCAGGAGGGTGTTGATCTCGTCGGCGTGAAGGACGTCGAATTTGGCGCAGTGGCCGCACGAGTAGTCGAAGTAGATCTCCAGCAGGGGAATCTCAGGGCTTCCCTGCCCGATCACCGCCCCCTTGACGTAAGTCCAGGAGCCATCGGCGTTGACAGGAGCCGGCATACCCGCGACCGGGGTCGCCATGGGGCTGGGCAGCCTGTCCGCACGGCCCTCATTCTCCTTCTCATTCTCCTTCTTCTTGTTCCCCAAGGAGATGAGCCCGGTGCCGACCCCGACCCCGACTCCGACGACACCGAGCGCGCCCACAGCACCGCCGGCGAGCAGAGCCCGGCGGGTGATCGTCTTCCGCCGTTCCTTCCGCGCCTGCTCGGCGCGCATCTTCTGAGCCATGGCGCGGGCGGCCTCACGGCGCTCAGCCTTCGTAGGACGGGGGTGGTTCGAGGCCACGGGGCTCCTCCGATTCGATTTCGGCACCATGCACGACGACGCGGCGCGCCACCGGCTGTGAACAGACAGTAGGCATTGTGCCTGGCTTTTGCCGCGAAGGGCAGCCCCGCCCCTGCGGCCTGTCTCACGCGCCCAGTGCCCCGATCCCTCAGGAGACGTACCAGCTCTCCGGGATCGGGGACAATGTAACGGGCAGGAGCTGGAGTAGATGCAGGAGCACGAACACCGCCGCCACCGCCACCAAGGTGATGGCCACCGCTATACGGACCATCTTGGTGGGCATGATCGTCTCAATGGCGAGGGCCCCACCGCGACGCGTCGACGCCGCCCAGGGCGCGAACCAGACCCCGACCTCCAGAATCACGATAATGAGAACGATGATCCGCATTGCGCCGTGGGGGGAGATGTCCTCGGTCGACCCTTGGGCGTTGGTGGCCACGTAAAACACGACCACCGCCACCACGAGGGACAGGAGGAAGGCGAAGAAGGTCGACAGCAGTGAGCGCAGCAGATACCAGGGCAGCGCCGCCGCCATCCGGGTGTTATCGCTCGGTGAGATCCGCCCCATCCGCAGGCGGCGCCAGCGACGCGCATCGTCGGCTCGACCGACGGTGCCGACGATCAGGGTGAGGACCGCCAGCACAATGGGCATCCAGACGGGGGCGAAGAAGCTCACCGCAGCAATGAACGCCCCAATGGCGCCAACCACCCCGGGGTGACGGTCGGGTTCACGCGCCCAGCTGGGCAAGTTGCTGGCGGGCTGCCCGGGCATGACGGCCGGGCGGGCCATTGGCTGGGGCATGGCGGCGGGCGCCGGCGCTGCCATCGGGGGAGGTGTGGGCACCGGGGGCTGCGGGCGGGCCATTGGCGCCGGCTGCATGGCCGCTTGCGGCACCATTGCGGAGCGCATGGCCGGCGTAGGGGGCTGCGGCCCGCTCTGGACGGCCGGCGAGAACGCCTGCATCGAGGCCGCCGGAGCCACCTGGTGCGGGCCGGTGCCGCCATTGGTCACCGGCTGAGCACCAGTCACCGACTGAGCACCAGTCGCCGGTTGAGCACCAGTCGCCGGTTGAGCACCAGTCGCCGGTTGAGCACCAGGGGCTATTGAGGCGGGGGCTGCTTCCACCGGCGAGAGGATCGAGGTTCCGCTGGAGGCCTCCCCCGACGCCGAACCGTAGCCGCTGGGCGGGAAGGAGGGCGGTGGCGCGGACGGGGAGGCGGCGGGCTTGGAGTCCCCCACCACACCGTAGGACGCCGAGGACGCCGGGGAGGAGGACGCCGAGGACACTGCGCCGTAACCGCCGGTGGCCTCGTGGCCGTTAGGGCTGGGCGCCGCGTGTCTTCCGCTGGGGGCGGCGGGCTCGGCGCTGGGGGCGGCGTGCCTGCCACTGGAAGAGGAGGGCGACTGCGAGGCGGGGGACTGCGCCGCTGGGGATGGTGCGGCGCGGGAATCCGCAGCGGCGGGATCGGGGAGCATCCCGTAACCCAGGTCGAAGGCGCCGGTGTCCACGGCGGCCTCCTGGGCCAGGCTCTCCCCCAGGGCGTGGGCGAGGGCCTTCTCCCCGGTGCCGCCGTCGGCGATCTCGTCAATGACGGCCAGGAGGTCCTCAATGGGCAGGCGGTCCTTGCTCGTGGGGGCCAGGGCGGCGGCGAAGGCGCGGGCCAGGGCGGGGCTGTCCCCCTCCAAGTTCCCCAACTCGGGGGTGCCGGCGTAAACGCGCCGGAAGACGGCCTGCCAGGGGCCGGAGCCGAAGGGGGCGCGCCCAGTGACCGCGAAAAGCAGGACCCCGGCGCAGGCGTACCAGTCCACCCCGGGGCTGGGATCGTCGCCGTCGAGCATCTCGGGCGGGATGAACCCGGGCGTGCCGGTGACCTGGCCGGTCTGGGTCAGGCGGACGTCGTCGGCGACTTGGGCAATGCCGAAGTCGATGAGGACCGGCCCCTGAGCCCCGAGCATGACATTGGAGGGCTTGAGGTCGCGGTGAATGACGCCGGCCGTGTGAACCTCGGTGAGAGCCTCGACCAGGCCGTGGGCGAGGTCGGACAGGTCGCGGATATCGGTGGTCAGGTCGTAGGCGCCCTCGTGGTCGACTTCGTACTGCAGGGTCGGCCCGTCAACCAGCTCGGTAATGACAAAGGTCACACCACTGCCGCCGTCGGAGTCGCCGGTCTCAATGTCCAGGATGCGGGCGACGCTGGAGTGGCGGACCCGCGCCAGGACGGAGGCCTCCCTGTCCAAACGGCGGCGGGCAGTGGGGTCGGCGGCGATCTGGGGGTGGAGGATCTTCATCGCAACGTGATTGCCCTCGCCGTCGGCGACCTCCCACACCACCCCCATGCCGCCGGCGCCCAGGCGCCGGACCAGCCGGTAGCCGCCAATGAGACTTCCGGCGCGCAATGCGGACAGGGGCGGCGAGGCGGCGGCCCGGGCGTCGGGAATCTGCGTCATGCCGAACACACTACCGGCAGGCCCGCCAGAGCCTCAGGAGGTGAGTGGACTCACACATCGGTATTCACTCATTTTGAAATCACTATGGCTGATCGTCGCCCTCCTGTGACAACATGAGCCTTACCGCGGGGCTCCCGCCCGGCGGTACGTGTCAATGCGGACACGCATCGGCACCTCCCACTTCGGATCGTCCGGCACGTACCTGCCGGTGAGAGGGATCAAATAGCCCATGGCAACTGTCACCTTCGACCACGCTACCCGCATCTACCCCGGCAATGACCGCCCCAGCGTGGACGCCCTCAACCTCGAGATCGCCGACGGCGAATTCCTGGTCCTGGTTGGGCCCTCCGGTTGCGGCAAGTCAACATCACTGCGGATGCTCGCGGGCCTGGAGGATGTCAACTCCGGCCGGATCCTCATCGGTGACCGTGATGTCACCGACGTCCAGCCCAAGGACCGCGACATCGCAATGGTCTTCCAGAACTACGCCCTGTACCCCCACATGTCAGTGCACGACAATATGGGCTTCGCCCTGAAGATCGCGGGCACCCCCAAGGATGAGATCGACAAGCGCGTGCGCGATGCCGCCAAGATCCTGGGCCTGACGGAGTACCTGGATCGCAAGCCCAAAGCCCTTTCCGGCGGCCAGCGCCAGCGCGTGGCCATGGGTCGGGCCATTGTGCGCAAGCCGAAGGTCTTCCTCATGGACGAGCCCCTGTCCAACTTGGACGCCAAGCTCCGTGTGCAGACCCGCACCCAGATCGCCTCCTTGCAGCGCTCACTGGGCGTGACCACCGTCTACGTCACCCACGACCAGACCGAGGCCCTGACCATGGGCGACCGCATTGCGGTCCTCAAGGACGGAATCCTTCAGCAGGTCGGCACCCCCCGTGAGATGTACGACAAGCCCGCCAACGAGTTCGTCGCCGGCTTCATTGGCTCGCCGGCCATGAACCTGGGCAAGTTCACGGTCTCCGGTGACGTGGCCACCCTCGGCTCGGCCAGCATTCGGCTCTCCCGGGCCACCCTGGACGCCATCACCCCGGAGGACGAGGGCAAGGTCACCATTGGTTTCCGCCCCGAGTCACTGGATGTCGTCTCGGCCACCGACAAGCTGTCCATCCCGGTGCGCATCTCCTTCGTGGAGGAGCTCGGTTCAGACGCCTACGTCTACGGGGAACTCGTGGGCAATGAGGGATCGGACTCCAAGCTCGGCAGTGGTGAGGACTCCAGCCAGGTGATTGTGCGCGTGCCCCCGCGCACCGCCCCGGACGCTGGTGAGACCATCTACGTGCGCATCCGCCCCGGACAGGAGCACATCTTCTCCGCCTCCACCGGCGACCGTCTGCCTGTCTGACCGGACGCATCAACTGGCGCACAGTGCCGCCATCCGGGAGCCCCGCCCCAGTGCGGGGCTCCCGCTCGTCTCCGCCCGCCTTCTCCCGTCCCGGTCTCCCCTGTCTTTCCCCTGTCCCCATCCCGTCTCCGTTTCCCCGTCCTCCCTTGTTGTCTCATCCCCCGACTCCCGGAGCACCGGAACAGCCATGATCATCAACCCGCCGAAGATCGTCGAGTACGAGCTGCACCTGGCGCGCCCCATCACCCCGACCGACCTCGCCGCGGCCTTCGGACCCGATCTCGTCTTCGAGGAGTCCCCCGACGACGGGAGCCTCACCTTCTCCCATCCCTTCCACACCATCCGCATCCGCCCGCTGGATCCGGCCGACAGCTTCCTCGGGCCCAAGAGGGACTGGTCGGGACTGTGGTGGGAGGAGTGGTGGGACGATGAGCTGTACTGGGAGAAGATCATGGAGAAGATGCGGGAGGACGAGGACTTCACCCCTCCGCTCCCGATCCCCCGGGACGTACTGGCGACCTTCACCCACCCCTACACCCTGGAGATGTCCGGCTGGTCCTCGGCCCCCTCGGGACTGTCCAGCGGCCCGGACACCCTGGTCTCCCGAGTCGGCGGGCTCCAAATCGACGAGGAAGCCTATGTTGTCCTAACCGAGAACACCAAGGAGTGGGTCGAGAAGGCCAGGGCTCAGGCCGAGCACGACACCGCGCAACAGTGGGAGGACGCACCTGCTGCCCGCCCCGCGGAGGACGACGAGCCGTCGGTTCTGCGCCGGTGGATGACGAGGCTCGTTCTCGGCATGATCCTGGTGGTGCTGCTGGTCGGTCCCTGGGCGCTGGTGGCCTGGGGGTGGGCGATCGACAGCGAGAGACTCATGACCGTCGGGATGGCCTTCATCCTCCTCATCTATATGTTCATCTTGTACCTGGTCCTGGAGGAAGCGGGGAGCGCGCGCATGGCCGTCCTGCTGCGCGTGCTCCTCGTCGGGGTACCCGAGGCAGCGCTGTGCACCGCGGTCTGGCTGGCAGCGCGGGCGGGCAATATGCATCTCATGGCCTACTTCGCAGCCATGGCGATCTTAGTCCTCCTTCTCTGCTGGCTGCCCGTCGAGGTGGGCCTGCGCCTCGAGCCCGACGAGACCGGCGCGCCAGCCGGCCGGCGCATCTCCTGGCGCCGACTGGAACGGAGCCGGCGCCAAGAGATGCGCCGGCTGGAACGGAGCCGGCGCCGGGAGATGCGTCGTAGCGGACAGGGGCCCGGCCAGGTCGGCGAGCAGGTCCTCGTACTGCCGGTCGTCGCCGTCGGGCGCCGGAGCATGAGGAGCATGCGCCGCAGTCGTCGCAGTCGCCCCTGTCTCCTCGTTGCCAACGCCCAGGGCGTGCGGCTGCGCACCGCGGGCCGCTTCCGGAGCCGGACCGTGCTGGAGACACCCGTGAACCGCCTGTCCCTGTGGGCCATGGCGGAGTACTCCACTGATGGCCCCTGCCTGGACATCGACCAGCCGGTACTCATCCTCGAGACCCCCGAGGGCTGCCTCCCGCTCGCGGTGCTCACCAGGCGCCGCGAGCGCAGCGCGGTGACCTGCGGGCACGGCAGGTCCTCATGTGATGTTGACGGGGTCGGTGTCGATGAGGCCGCCACCGCGGCCGCCGGCCAGGACCTCGCGCGGAGCCTCGGCCTCGGGGCGCCCACGCCCCTGCCGCGCCTCCTGCGCCGACCCAACCGAACACCCAGCCACGACACCCGGCCGTGACTGAGTCACTGCCTCGTCACTGCCTCGATCCGCGCGGCCAACGCACCGTCGTCGTGGTTTCCTGAAAGAATGTGCCCATGTCCCAGTCCATGCAGATTACCGCGGCAACCATTGACCCCGCCCTGCTTGACCTCCCCTGGGAAATCCCGCTGGAGAAGTGGCCCACCGAGGTTCTGGCCGCCCTGCCGCGGGGCCTGTCGAGGCACATCGTCCGCTTCGTCAACCTCTCCGAGCGGGTGATCGCCGTCAAGGAGATCGGCGAGCACGTCGCCTACCGGGAGTATGAGCTGCTGCGGAATCTGCTGCGCCTGGGAGCCCCCTGCGTGACCCCCACCGCGGTTATTACCGGCCGCCGTGACGTCAATGGGGAGGAGCTCAACTCCGTACTCGTCACCGAGCACCTGTCCTACTCCCTGCCCTACCGCGCCTTGTTCAGCCAGTACATGCGCCCCGAGACCGCCACCCGGCTCATTGACGCCCTGGCGGTGCTCCTGGTGCGCCTGCATCTGCTGGGCTTCTTCTGGGGGGATGTCTCCCTCTCCAATACCCTCTTCCGCCGCGACGCCGGCGCCTTCGCCGCCTACCTGGTGGACGCTGAGACCGGGGAGCTCTACCCGGAGGGCCTCACCGAGGGCAAGCGCCTCTACGACATTGACGTGGCGCGCACCAATATCATTGGCGAGCTCATGGACCTCCAGGCCGGTGCGCTACTGGAGCCCAGTGTGGACACCATTGAGGTCGGGGACCGCATTGTGACCCGCTACACCGACCTGTGGGACGTGCTCACCGCTGAGGAGTCCTTCTCCCTGGCCGACCGTTGGCGGGTGCGCTCACGCATTGAGCGGCTCAATGAACTGGGCTACGACGTCGGCGAACTCACCATGCGCACCGACGCCCAGGGCCAGTACATGGTGATTCAGCCCAAGGTCGTGGATGCCGGCCACTACCACCGCCAGGTCATGCGCCTGACGGGCCTGGACGTCCAGGAGCGCCAGGGCCAGCGCATGCTCAACGACCTGGAGGCCTTCCGCACAATCCGGGGCCTCAAGGACGCGCCCATTGAGCAGGTGGCGCACGCCTGGCTCGCGGAGGTCTTCGAGCCGACCATTCGGGCCGTGCCCATGGAACTACGGCGCAAACTGGAGCCCGCTGAGATCTTCCACGAGGTCCTGGAGCACCGTTGGTACATGTCCGAGCAGCAGCAGCGGGACGTGAGCACCGAGGAGGCCGTGGCGGACTACGTGGCGCACGTCCTGCCCCAGCACTGGGACGAGCAGTCCTACCTCTCCCTGGGGGACACCCACGAGATGACGGCGATCTTCTCCGACGATGAGGAGGAGCACCTCGAGGACGACGCCGAGTTCGCCGCCCGCGACGAAGAGACAGCCGCCGCCTACGAGGCCAACCCCATGGGCTTCACCGCCGGCCTGCGCTTCAAGGGCGAGTAGCGCCCGCCCCGGCCACGAGTAGCGCCGCCTGGACTGGCAAGGGCGGGCATTGACCACGCGCCCCCGCCCGGTCGGGCGCGTGCGCGTGGCCCCTTCTTCGTCTCAGGCCCCGAGCTCCTCGGCAACCATGGCCATCTCCTCGTCGGCCCGGCGCCGCAATTCGCGGTGACGGGTCCAGGAGGCCAGGGAGGTTTCGGCGACGGCGTCCAGGAGCAGGAAGGTCCCGAAAGCCACCATGCCCACGGGCAGCGCCCCGGTGCGGCGACGACGGCGCAGCGCGGTGCCCAGCAGCGCCCCGCCCACGCCGGCCTCCAGGATGGCCCCCACGCGTACCGCCCACGGCATCTCAGTGACGGTGCGAACATAGGAGCGCCAGAAGGCCGAGCCAGGAGTGGAGGGGTCGGCGAGCATGAGCCCCACCGAACGGCCCACCGCGTTGGACAGGCCCCGCGGCTCGTGGACGACGGCGCCCGGCACCTCGGCGGGGGCCAGGCGGCCGGTGAGAACGGCCTCCACCCAGGCCGGTAGGCCCAGCGCCTCCACCAGGGCGACCATGCCGTCAATGCCCGGCGTCGCCAGGGCGGCGGCCACCGCCTCCTGGTCCGCCCCGGGCACGGCCCCGGCGATGGCCGAAGCGTCGGTGACGTCAGTGAGAAGATCCTCGACGATCCCCTTCAGGGCGGGTCCGGGATTGTCCACCCCGCCCCACACGTAGCGCGAGGTCATGCCCCAGGAGAAGACGGCGTCGTCCTCCTGGTCATCGGTGGTCACCGCGCGCACAGTCATGTCCTCCAGGTCGGCGCGCAGAATGAGTGCCGGAAGGGACTCCTCATCCCAACCGTAGGTGCCCAGATCCGGCCCCTCCCCGGAGTACATGACCAGTCGCCGCTCCAGGCCGGGCATTGAGGCCACCGCCAAGGGCCGCTCGAGAAGCGTGGCCTGCAGGGGCACCATGTAGGCGCTCAAAGGAGAAACCACAATGGTGCGCGAGGTGGCGGCGCCGTGCGAGGAGACCTCGGGCAGGTCCGTGCCGGCGGGCAGGGCGTTGAAGGTGGCCGGGCCAATGGTGGCCACCGCGGAGAACTCCCGGGCCAGGCTCTCGCAGAGCTCGGAGACCCCGACGCCGGCCATGACCCCGCCCCGAGTGGGCGGGGTGACGGCCACACGGCCCTCGACGTCGGCCAGCAGGGTCACCGACAGCAGGTGCGGGGTGGAGGGGTACCACTCCAGACGGGCGACGACGCGCTCGGCCTCCAGGCGCGCAGCGACGTCCTCGGGCTGGGTACCCGGTGCGATAACCACGCCCTCGGTGCGGTTCCAGCGCTGGGCGGCGTCCTGAGCCATGGCGGTCTCCTTGTGTTGCGTGCGCCCCATTGTGTCAGCATCGGCCGCCCGGTGGGGGTCGGCCGGGCCCCGAGGCGCGGGGATCGGTCGGGGGTCTCAGTTCTGGGAGGCCCGGGCGGCGCGCCGGAGCCGGTCAACCTCGTACAGGGCGATACCGGTGGCCACAGCGGCGTTAAGGGACTCCACGGTGCGGGAGATGGGGATGGAGACCACAACGTCGCAGGCCTGGCGCACCAGGCGGGACAGGCCCGCCCCCTCGGCACCGGTGACCAGAACCAGCGGCATGTCCGCCACGGTGAGGTTCTCCAGGCTCTCCTGGCCCCGGCCATCGAGTCCGACGACGAAGCAGCCCTTCTTCTTAAGCGCCTCCAGGGTGCGCACGAGGTTGGTCTCGCGGGCCACTGGGACGCGGGCGGCCGCCCCGGCGGAGACCTTCCAGGCGGCGGCGGTCACCCCGGCGCTGCGGCGTTCGGTGACAATGACGCCGTCGGCGCCGAAGGCGCCGGCGCTACGCAGAACCGCCCCGAGGTTGTGGGGGTCGGTGACCTGGTCGAGGGCCACGAGCAGGGGCGTGCGGCCCGCGTCCCGGGAGTGTTCCAGGAGGCCGGCGGCGTCGGTGTACTCGTAGGCGGGGATCTCCGCGGCGACGCCCTGGTGGGCGGCGCCCTCGGTGAGGGCGTCCAAGCCCATCCTGGTGGTGTCCAGGACGGGGGCTCCCAGCAGGGCGGCACGGCGCACAACCGCCTCCAGGCGCTCATCGGAGTCGGCCGGCACCGCCATAAAGACCCGGGTCATGGGGATTGCGGCGCGGGCGGCCTCGGCCACGGCGTTGCGTCCGCAGATGATCTCGTGGTCGGCCGGCACCGCGAAGCGGCTGCGCATCCTCTCCAGCCGCTGGGCGCGGGTGGGTTGGGCGGCGCGGGCCTCGGCCCGCGCCCGGGCCCGGGCTTTAGGGTGGCCGACGCGGTTCTCGGCCCGCGGGGTGGGGCCCTTGCCCTCCAGGCCCTGGCGGCGGTTGCCGCCTGAGCCCTTGGTGGGGCCCTTCTTCTTCCCGGGCTTGCGCAGGGCGCCGTGCGGGCGGTCGTTTCCAGGCATCGCAGCGGGCCTCCTCAATCTCAATTCTGTGCGCGGCGGGCCCCGGGCCCGCCGGTGGGTCGGTACCGCCCAGGACCGGGCGGTTGGGGATGGAGTTGTCGGTGGCGGGCCGGGCCCGCCGGGGCGGCTCAGCCCAGGTGCCAGCGGACGCCCGAGGCCGAATCCTCGACGACGACGCCGGCGCGGGCCAACTCCTCGCGCAGGGCGTCGGCGCGGGCCCAGTCCTTGGCGGCACGAGCCCGGGCGCGCTCGGCGAGCAGGGAGGTCACCAGGTGGTCCAGGGCGTCCATGGCGGCTGAGGACCCCGAGGAGGTGGCGCCGTCGAGCACCCTGGTGCGCCACGGCTCGGCCAGGGGGTCCAGGCCCAGCACGTCGAGTTGGGAGCGCAGGTCCAGGGCCAGGGCGGCAACCAGGGCGCCCAGGGTGGGGGCGGCCGCCAGGTGCGCAGCCGGGTCCCGCCCGACGACGGCGACGCGCTGCTTGGCGCTCAGAGGCACCGCAGCGTCCTGGTCCAGGGCCATGGCCGTGTTGAGGGCCTTGAGGGTGGCATGGACGGTGGTCATGGCCCCGGCGAGGTTGAGGTCTTCGTCCATAGCGGCGGTGAAGGCCGCGGGCAGGGGACGGGAGCGCACCTCCCGGCTCGGGGCGTCCACGGCGTCGTCGTAGGTCAGGGCCCGCACCACGGCGCCGCTAAGGCGCTCCCACAAGGAGGCCGCCTCGGCGAGGGTCTCGGCGGAGAACTCCACGGTGGAGCGGTGGTGGACGGTGCCCAGGGCCAGGCGCAGGACGGCCGGCTCGTGGTGTGTGAGCAGTTCGGCGACCACCAGGGAGTTGCCCAGGGATTTGCTCATCTTCTCGCCTTTGACGGTGACCCAGGCGTTGTGCACCCAGTGGCGGGCGAAGCCCCAGCCGGCGCCATGGGACTGGGCCTGCTCGTTCTCGTGGTGGGGGAAGCGCAAGTCGATCCCGCCGCCGTGAATGTCGAATTCCTCACCGAGGTAGCGCCAACTCATGGCGGAGCACTCCAGGTGCCAACCGGGCCGGCCGCGCCCCCAGGGGGCGTGCCAGGCGGCGTCAGCCGGCTCAGAGGGCTTAATGGCCTTCCACAGGGCGAAGTCGCGCCGGTCGCGCTTGTCGGCTTCCATGGCGTCGTCGATCTGAGACTCGTCTTCGGTGGTGGCCAGGTCCTCAGGGCGCTGGTTGGTCAGCGAGCCGTAATCGGGCAGGGAGGAGACGTCGAAGTAGACATTGCCGGCCTGACCGATGTAGGCGTGGCCGCGGTCCAGGAGCCGGGCGACCAGTTCAATCATCTCGGGGATGTGGCCGGTAGCGCGCGGCTCGTAGGTGGGGGCGTCCACTCCCAGGGCGCGGTAGGCGGCGTCGAACTCGCGCTCGTGGCGCTGCGCCCAAGCCCACCATGGGATGGGGGGCTTGGCGGCCGCGGACTTGGTCAGGATCTTGTCGTCAATGTCGGTGACGTTGCGGATGAGGCGCACCTCCACGCCGCTGCGCTCCAGCCAGCGGCGCAGGACGTCGAAGGCGATGGCGCTGCGCATGTGGCCAATATGGGGCGACCCCTGGACGGTGGCACCGCACAGGTAGATCGTGACAACTCCGGGCGTGACAGTGGGCGCCAGGGGCACCACTGCGCGGGCGGCGGAGTCGTACAGGCGCAAGGCGGGCTGGGCGGCCGCTGCGGTGGCTGCCGGGGCGGCGCTGGTCGGCTCGGAGGTCACGGGCTCAGGCTACCCGGCCCGCCCACCGGCTCTGTCACCGGCCCGAGGCGGGTCCATTCGCAGTGCCGCCAGTCTGAGCGCAACCGCCTGGCCCACCGTTGCCGCTGGGGTAGACCAGCGCGGCGGCAATGGCCAGCAGGCCCTCCTGGCGTCCCAGGAACCCCAGGCGGTCAGTGGTGGTGGCCGAGAACTGGACCGGGGCGCCGGCGGCGGCGCTCAGGGCGGCGGTGGCCTCGGCCATGCGCCCGACCACCCGGGGGCGCTCTCCGACGAGTTGGACGGCGACGTTGCCGATCTCGAATCCGGCCTCGCGCACGCGCCGGGCGGCCTCGGCCAGAAGAGTGGCACCCGGGGCCCCAGCCCACTGCGGCTCCGCGGTACCGAAGTTGCTCCCCAGGTCCCCCAGAGCAGCGGCCGAGAAAAGGGCGTCGCAGCAGGCGTGGGCGACGACGTCACCGTCGGAGTGCCCGCTCAAGCCCACCTGTCCGGGCCACTCCAGGCACGCCAGGCGCATGGGGGTGCCGGAATCAGCGGCCGCAAAAGCGTGGACGTCCACGCCTATGCCAGTGCGCGGCAGGACCGGCACCGGCGGGCCGGGAGGAGTCTCAAGGGTGGGGCGGCTCATGGCCTCAGTGTGCCTCACGGCGGCCTCTGGACGGGCCGGAGTCTGCGCCTGTGCGGACGCGTGGCCCCGGCGGCCGGTCATCGACGCGACACTGTGTCCAGGCACGCCTCCCGACCGGGCACGTCTCCTGGCCGGGCACGCCCGCATCGAGAAGGCATCCCTGATGCTCTTCGACGTCACGGCCCTTAATGAGCCTTTCTCACTGGGAGTGGGGGTCGAGGGGTGAAGATGGTTGGAGTGGTGCGGGGAGGTGGGTGTGTCGTAGACGAAGGCACGCGGAGCCGTGCGTCAGAGTTGTTTTCGACCAAGAAA
>ERZ773099.1781-NODE-1781-length-15514-cov-3.894624_pt1 | contig 15514 bp, 14 predicted proteins | sample MGYA00511120_ERZ773099 | MGnify/ENA primary metagenome ERZ773099 (study PRJEB29015, sample SAMEA2738012) | human oral metagenome | biome: human oral; feature: human-associated habitat; material: dental | place: China | collected 2104 ...
CTATGCTAAATCCTAGTACAAACCCTATCGAATTTATTAGAGCTTTATTTTTGTTTTTTAAATCTTTTCCTGCAAAATATGATATATAAATTGGCAACATTGGTAATATACAAGGTGAGATGAAACTTGCTATTCCTTCAATGAATGTCATAAAAAAATCCACACTATTCCTCCTTATATTTTATTAAATATATTTCTATATCTTTTAAATTTGCTTTTTGACCATATCCATATAATATTTTGGATATTTGTTTATGGTGTTGTATTTTTGTATTTAAATCTTTTTCTTTTTTTATTTCTATTAAACATTTTTCTAATAATTCCAAACTTCCATATTTTTGATTAAATCTATCTATTAATTTTTGACTATATAATTTAGGATTATTTATTGCATAATAATAAAAGACTGGACCTATTAGTTTTTTTATTATTTCTGCGTATCCTAGAACTTCAGAATTATTACTTTGATGTTTTGTTAAAATATAATATTTATTATTTAAATCAATTCTATAGTTTTCATTTAAATTCATATATGATACTATTTCTAAATCTGCAAATATATCTACTATTTCTTCTATTTTCTCTGAATTTCCTAAATAAAATCCATTTGAATATATTTGATTATTTACTATATATAAGTTTGCAATTTTTTCAAATTCTCTATACATCATTGCTTTAAATTTGGTTAAAACAAATTCTTTTTCATGAATTCCTTTATAGTTTGATACTATACAATATGATAATGTCTTTGATTTTATATTATACTCTACGAAGATTTCTGTTTTGTTATTTATATTTGTCACTTTGGTTAAATTTACTGATAAATTATATATGTTTTTGTCAATTATATCTAATAATGGTTCTTCATCTATGTATTTTGACAAATATTTTACTTTGTCATATAAATAATTGATAATAAATGCTCTTATAAATCTATCTATTTTTGAATTTTCGAATTCTTTTGATATTTTATTTTTTAATAGTTCTTTTGATATCATATTTTCCTCATTATTTTTTCATATCTAAATATTTATTAATTTCTACTTTCATTTGCTCGGGCATATTATTTACTTCTGTTCCCAATATTCTTGCATTTTTTCTATCATTTAGTTTTTCTATAATTTTCTTTATTTGATATAGTTTATCTCCTCTTGACATCATTTCCATTTTATAATTTTCATCTACTGTAGGAGTATTTTTCCAAATATATGTTGATTCTGTTGAAGTTAATCTGGCTGATGATATTAAATGTTTTGAAAATAATTCTTCTTCAATTTTAAGTGCTGATTCTTTAGTTTTAATACTTACTTTGATAATATGATATGCTTCTTTTGATTGATTTATTTCGCTTGTAATTTCTTCTCCACCTTCTTCGAAGATATCATTATCGCCATCACCATCAAGCTCATCTTCTAATAGAGCATCAGGTACTGGTAATCCATATTTCTTTAATTCTGATATATCATCTATTTTGCTAATGATTTTTCTTGTTTTGGTTACTGGATATGGTACATTTACTAGATTATAATTTCCTATTTCTATTATTGTTCCTAGCCTTTCAAAACCATCAAATCCTACTAATACCAAATCATCCATTTTTATTTCTGGATCTTCTGCAATGTAATATAGTGGCTTTTCAGGATTATCTAAAAATTCTACTAGTGCATAGCAATATTCTTTATTTCTTTCTTCAAAAGGTGGTAATATTGATTGTATTTCTACTTTATATACTGGTTTTTCATTTGTTATTTCTTGTCTTAAATATTTTTTGTCATGTAGTTTACGAAAAACATCAATCGAATACATTTCTTTTGTAAAATCTTCTATTTGGAATTTATACAAATCAGGAATTTGATAGATTATTTCACTTTCATCCTCACCTATTTGCCAAAAATATCTGTCTGCAATTATTTCAAGAAATTCCTTATCAAATATTATCTCTATAAACCCTTTATATATTACATATTTTTCCTTTGTTAAGTTTCTATTATAAAATGCTTCTCTGATAAATTCAACTAAACTTGTTTCTATATCACTTGGATTTAATATTTTTTCAAACATTTGATTTTTTATTAGTGCATAACCTTTTTTATTGTAATCTTCTAGTTTATAAACGGTAAATTCTGTTTTTGTTCCTTCCCATTCGTCATAACGTTTTTGTAATTCTAATTCTGGAACTTTTTTTAATATTGTTTCATATTGTGGTTTTCCTTTAAATACTCTTTCTTCCATTATGGTACCATTAAATTTAAAGAATGTTACCCATTCTGCATAATATTTTTTGCAAAAAAACGCTAGATCTGCTTTTTCAGAATCTGTATTAAATATCTCTTCTACAATGATATGATTTTTCTTTAAATCTTTTCTTATTAACACTGATATTATGGACTTATTTTCAATTAAATATACCATTTGTTTTTCACTGACTTTGAATTGTTTATATTCTATGTGTTTTAAAAAAATATTTAATGCTTTTATAAAAGTTTGTAATGTCTTTTCCATATTTGCCTCTTTTCACTGTTATTATACATTATTTTTGTAATAGTTGCAAAACAAAAGACAAACTCTTGTATATTAAGTTTGCCTATTATTTTTATAATTCAAACTGTGAATTATATAATTTAGCATAGAAACTATCTTTCTGCATTAGTTCATCATGATTTCCTTGTTCAATAATGTTTCCTTCATTCATTACTAGAATGATATCTGCATTTTTAATTGTTGATAATCTATGTGCTATTATAAATGAAGTTCTTCCTTCTGTTAGTTTGTCCATTGCTTTTTGTACTAATTCTTCTGTTCTAGTATCGACATTTGAAGTTGCTTCATCTAAAATTAAGAATGGTGTGTTTTCTAACATTGCTCTTGCAATTGTTATTAGTTGCTTTTGTCCTGCTGAAATTGAGTCATTTTCATTCATTTGAGTTTTTAATCCTTCTGGTAATGATTTTATGAAATGTGTTATTCCTATTTTGTCACATACTTCAAATATTTGTTCATCTGTTAAATTTTCTCTATTGAATGCAATGTTTTCACGTATTGTTCCTTCAAATAACCAAGTATCTTGTAATACCATGGTAAATAATGATGCAATATTTTCTCTGCTTAAGTCTTTTGTGCTGATTCCTTCGATTTGTATGTCTCCTGAATTTATTTCATAGAATTTCATTAATAAGTTTACTAATGTTGTTTTTCCTGCACCAGTTGGTCCTACAATTGCAATCTTTTGTCCTGGTTTTGCTTCGACAGTGAAGTCTTTGATTATTTCCCTTGTTTCATCATATCCAAAATGTACATTTTTAAATGATATGTTTCCTTTTACATCTGCTGGTTTTAATTCTGATTTTGGATTTTCTTCGGGTAATTCTTTTTCATCTAGGAATTCAAATACTCTTTCGGCAGCTGCTACAGTTGATTGAATACTTGTAAATGATTGTGCTATTTGTGATAGTGGTGCTGTAAATAATCTTACATAGGTCATGAACTCAACTATTACTCCAAATGTAATCTTACCACTGTTTGCTAATAATGCTCCTATAATACATACTGCTACATATCCAAAGTTTCCTATGAATTGCATCATTGGCATCATTAATCCTGATAAAAATTGGCTTTTTCTATTTGCGTCATATACTTTTTTGTTTAAATTGTCAAATTTTGCATTTGATTCTTCTTTTCCATTATATGCTTTTACTACTATTAAGTTTGAATATACTTCTTCAATATGTGAGTTTAATTTTCCTAATTCTGTTTGCCTTGCTGTAAAGTATTTTTGTGATTTTGCTAAAATTAATCCCATAAATGCAAATCCAAACATTACTGATAATACTGCTGTTAATCCTAATATCCAGTTTGTGTAGAACATCATAATTAATGTTCCAAAGAATAGTACAACTGATGATACTATTGTTGCTAATGATTGATTTAGAGTTTGTGCTACTGTATCAACATCATTTGTTACTCTTGATAAAATGTCTCCTGTTTGATTTTGATCAAAATATCTTAGTGGTAGTTTGTTTATTTTTATCGAGATTTTCTTTCTTAAATCTTGTGCAAATTTGTTTGAAGTGTCTGCCATTAAGAATTGTTCAAAATATGTAAATAAAGCACTTAAAACATATATGATAATTAAAAATATAGTTATTTTCTTTATATTGTCTATGTTCATTTTTGGTTTTATTAATTCTTGAATTGATTGTGGCATTGATTCTATTTTGCTATATAATTCTTTTGCACTATTTTCAGGATTTAATGTTTGCATTATTTGCATTGTTTTTATCTGATCTTCAATGCTTATTTCTTTTCCGTCAATAATTATATTTTTTTGTGCTTGACTTGTTGTTATTTCTTTTTCTAATTCTTGTATATTTTGTGTATTTACTACTAATCCTTTTGATATTTCATCAACTAGTCTTGCTAATCTTTTTGGTGCAATGATTGAAAATATTGCGCCCAGGATTGCTAATATTATTGAAATTATTATTGCAATTTTAAATTTGTTTAATTCTTTTAATAATCTTTTTATTGAGCCGGAGAAGTTTTTGGCTTTGCTATTTGGATTTTCTATTTTTTCTGTATTAGGTTCTTTGTTTTTAGGCATTTTCCAATTCCTCCTCTGTTAATTGTGATAGGGCTATTTCTTTATATACTTCGCATTTTTTTAATAGTTCTTTATGTGTTCCTATTCCAACACATTTTCCATTATCTAATACAATAATTTTGTCTGCATGCATTATTGTTCCTATTCTTTGTGCTACTATTAATGTTGTTGCTTCTTTAGTATATTCTTTAAGAGCTTTTCTTAATATTCGATCTGTTTTGTAATCAAGTGCTGAGAAAGAATCGTCAAATATATATATTTCTGGATTTCTGGCGATTGCTCTTGCTATTGATAATCTTTGCTTTTGTCCACCTGAAATATTTGTTCCACCCTGTGATATATTTGCATTAAATTTCCCTTCCATTTTTTCTACAAACTCTTCTGCTTGAGCTACTTTTACTGCTTCTTCTATTTGTTTTTGGCTTATTTCTTTTTTGCCATTATTTCCATATATAATGTTTTCTTTTATAGTTCCATCAAATAACATTGCTTTTTGTGGTACATAGCTCATCTTGTTTCTTAATTCTTCTTGTGTATAGTCTTTTACATTTTGGCCATCTACTAAAATTTCACCTTCTGTTGCATCATAAAATCTTGGTATTAAATTTACTAGTGTTGATTTTCCACTTCCTGTTGATCCTATAAATGCTACTATTTCGCCTTTATTTGCTTTAAATGAAATCTTTTCTAATAAATATTCTGAAGCATCTGGGTATTTAAATGATACTTCTTTGAATTCAATTGTTCCTTTTTCTGTAATATTTGATGTTCCTTGGTTTCCATCTTTAATACTATTTTTAGTGTTTAATACTTCTTTAATTCTTCCTGCGGATACTTCTGCTCTTGGTAGCATTATGAATGTTATTACTAACATTATGAATGACATGATTATTTGCATTGAATAACTTGAAAATACTACCATATCACCAAAAATAGCTATTTTGTCTGTTAGCATTGCATCATTGATTAATTTGACTCCTATAATATAGATTGATAGTGTTAATAAATACATTACTATATACATTAATGGTTGTATTACTGCAAATGATTTTTGAATAAATAGTTGTGTGTCTGTTAGCTCTATATTTATATTTTCAAATTTTTCTTCTTGATATTTACTTGCATTAAATGCTCTTACAACTCTAATTCCTGTTATGTTTTCTCTTGCTTTTGCATTTAACTTATCTGTTAATTTTTGTATTTTTTTAAATTTTGGTAATACAAAAATTATTATTATTGCAACTGCAATCATTAATACTAATACTGCTATCCCTGTAGCTGTGCTCCATTGCCAGCCTTTATTTAAAATTTTTCTTACTCCCCAAATAGCTGTAACCGGTGATTTTACTAATATTTGCAATCCCATTGCTATAAACATTTGTACTTGTGTTATGTCATTTGTTGTTCTTGTTATTAAACTACTTGTTGAAAATCCTTTTACTTCATGTATTCCCATTTCTTCAACTTTTTCAAAAATGTCTTTTCTAACTCTTCTTGAAAAGCTTGCTGCTACATTCGCTATCAAATATCCCGTTAATATAGTTACTATTAAACTTCCAAATGAACATACTAGCATCATTCTTCCATTTTTCCAAATTTCTGATATTTGACTTCCTTCAGTTTGTACTAATTTTGTGATTTCTGACATGTAATCCGGTGTTTTCAAATCTAGATATACTTGAAATATGATTAATATCATTGAAATCATCATAAATATTACATCTTTTTTACTAAATTTTCTGAATAATTTTAACATTTTGCCTCCCTTGTTTGTATTCTCTATAATTTATAATTCACAACTTATTTCTTTTATTCTTTTTACTATTCTTATAAATTCTAGAGAATCTTCTTTTCCTAAAGTTTTTACCAATTTTTCTACATATTTTTTAACGTTTTCGCTATGCAAATCAATTTTTTCTTTGCCTTCCTTTGTTATTGATATTACAATTTTTCGTTTATCTTCTTCTGATTTCATACGTTTTATGAGTTTTTTCTTTTCTAAACTATTCAATGTACTTGCGATTCTTGCACTACTTACTTGTAAATGTTTTTCTAATTCAATTGATGAGATATTATTGTTTTCATAGGCTAAATAAGCTAGAATCCCTATTTCACCTTTTGATAAATCTCCTATTATTGTTTGCAAATATTTATTATGTTTTTTAGGTTTAATAAAGAATTCCATAATCTCTTTAACAATTTCTGTAGTTTCCATTGGTTCTCCTTTTCACTAACAGTGTTAGTAATTTTAACACTGTTTTGAATTATTGTCAACAAAAAAGCCAACAGAATTTTTGTACTCTGCTGACTTAATTATTTTGCTTATTATATTTTATTATTTTTATATTTTTTGTATGTTGCTATTCCTAATGTTGTGAATATTGCTAATATTCCGACATAACTTATGTATCTTACTCCTGTTTGTGGTAATCTTCCTTTTGCTTGTGTGTTATCTACATCCCCTAAATTTGACCACTTAAATCTTTCATCACCATATACGAATAAACTCCATGACTTATTATCTAATTCCTTAAATACGCTTGCTTTACTAATTGTTACTGACTCAAGAGGTTCATATTTTCCATTTTCATCGTCCATCTTTAAGTAAATATAATAATATGCATCATTTTCAAGTTTATTTATATCATCAATTAGACTTTTATTGCTATTTATAAATTTTATTGTCGTGGTGTTTAAACTTTCTTTATTATCTAATATGGTATTTAAAATACCATTATTGGTTTTAGCATATTTTAATAGTTCTTCTGTTGTTGACGTAGGATTGTTTTTATATGAATTTAATAGTTTAACATCTGAAATTTTACCTATTTTTATTTGTGCTTTTCTTTCATTTTTGTTTTTCATCGGAAAATTAGTTATAATTTGATAATCATTTTTTCTTATAAATGAAAGTCTGAAAGTTCTATAATCTTTATAGTATAAAGGATAGTGATTCATTTTATGTCTATCAACAATTATCTCATCTATTTTGCTTATATCATTTTCTTTTAATTTAACTATTGTTACATATACATCTTTGTTTTGTTCTAATAAATCATTTAATTTATCAGAAGAATATGTATATTTTCCATTATTTTCATTTATATACTTTGAAGAAGTTTCAGAAGGCTTTATATCTTCATCAGTAACTTTATTATTTGTTTCACTTATATATATTTTATATCTATCTTTTTGTCCTTTAAACTCTGAGATTAAGATTTTTGCTTCTATCTCAAATATATATTCAAGTTTTATTTTTGAATTATTATTTTGATTATTATCTTGAGTTTCATTATTATTATTGTTGTTATTATTGTTATTACGTATTATATCTGCAGTATAAATTTTAAAATTATATAATGTTTCAGTATTATTTGATGCTTTGACCCATACTAAAATGCCTCCAACATCTTCTGGAACATTGTTTACTACAATATTTTCATTTGTTCTTGTTGTTGATTTCCAATTTGAATCATTAAATCCTGGTAATATTTTACTCATTTCATTAGAAGCTTCTTCATTTGCTTTTTCTGCATTTTTCACTTCTTTTTCAATGTTTGTTCTTAATTCTTCATAATTTTCTTTAATTTTCTTTAATTCTTGCTCAGTGACTGTTCCTGATTTTAATTTTGCATTATATTCATTATATATTTTCTCTGCTTGTTTTTGTAATTCTTGTACTCTTTTATTAATTTCCTCAATTTTTTTACTATTTTTTTGTATAATGTCATTTACTTTATTTATTGTGTCTTTTGATATAAAGCTTGATTGATATGCAAGATTATAATTTGATAGTGCTGAAGATGTATCTACTTTTGCTTTTCCTGTTCGATTATTATCTATATTCATTATTCCTATAAAATTTATTTTTTGATTCTCAAGTTTTATATTTGGATCATATGCTTTTGTATTTGAAAATATACTTAATATTGGTAATAATATTAGTACTAATATTATTATTGAAGTTACTTTAATTTTCATATAATTTCCTCTCTATCTATATTTTATGGCATAATAATATCATATATAATATTTCTTTTCATTTTCTTTTATATTTTATTTATATTACATATTGTCTACTAAAAAAGCAATTCACTGTTTATTGAATGAATTGCTTTATTTTTATATTATTTAGTTTTATACATTTTAATTACTTCTTTGAAGCTTAATTTTGTTCCATTATTAATAATTGCATTTGAATATACTTTAATTGCTATATGTGCAATTATAATATTTGTTATTATTAATATTAATATTGACATTATCATATCCCTTGGTGTTGCGATTCCTGACATTACCCTGAATGGAGCTGAAAATGGTGATGAAAATGGTACCATTGATGCAATGTAGTTTATATTCCCTGTTGGTGTCATTATTGAAAAATATGATAAATAGAATGCCATTACTGCAAGCAGTGAGGCTGGTGCTGCAGCTGATTTTACTTCTTCTGGATTGCTTACAAATGAACCTGTTAGGGCATATAGTAATGCATATTCCATGTATCCTAGTATGAAATAAACTAATAATGTTATTCCTAATGTTGGAGTTATTGTTGATAGATCCATGAAGGATGATATCATACTTTTATCTATAAATGTAGTTATACTTACTATTGATATTGTAAGTATGATTAATAATTGAATTAATCCTGCTATACCTATTCCAAATGTTTTTCCTATTACTATATTTCTTGCTTTTGTATATGTTACAAGTGTTTCAACAATTTTTGATGTTTTTTCGGTTGTTATTGAGGTTGATACTTCATAGGCAAATCCATATATTGATGTGAATAGTAGTGCTGATAGTATTAATATTACTCCTGTATTTTTGTTTGCTTCTTTATCTTGACTTGATACTATTGTGTATTCAAAGTTTGGTTTTAATGATTGAATTTGTTTTTCTGTTAATCCTAATTTATTGATTTGATTTTCAGTATAAATATCTGATAGTGCTTTTTCAATTTCTACCAGTGAATTCATCATTAATGATGTGTTTTCTACTATGTATTCAATTTTTATTTTATCTTCTGATTTATGAATTAAAATTCCTTTATTAGCCTCTTTATTTTTTATTTTTGTTTTAATATCTGATAGAGATGTTGGCTCTTTTGATATTATAAATTCATTATTTAATCCTAGTTGATTCATTTTATCTAATTTATTTTCAAAAACATTATCATTATCAGCAATAATTATTTTATTTTTATCATTTGTTGCAGTCATTTTTGGTATGATTTTTGTAACTGCTGTTCCTGCAACAATTAGTAAAATCATTATTATTGTTGAAACTATAAAGGCTTTTTTCTTTAATGCTTCTATTAGTGTAAATTTTGTTACTATAAATATATCTTTCATATTATTCACCCACCTTTTCTATAAATATGTCATTTAATGTAGGTTTTTGAATTTCAAATTTGTCAACCACTATGTTTTCTTTTACTAATTCTTTTAATAAATTGTGTGCTTGTTCTTCACTTTCTATTTTTATTTTATAATTAGTATTTGCTACTACTTCTATTGTCATCTTATTTTCTTCAATGTATTTTGTTGCATCATGTTTTGTAATTAAACTTAAACGGTTTGCTGGATATTCTTCTTTAATTTCATATAAATTTCCTTGCAATACTGTTTTTCCTTTATTTAAAATTAAAATATTTTCGCAAAATTCTTCGATTGTTGGCATTTGGTGTGCTGACATTATTACGTATTTTCCTTCTTTTACTAATTCAACTATGATGTTTTTTAGTAATTCTGAGTTTACTGGATCAAGTCCACTAAATGGTTCATCCAATACTACTAATTCTGGATTGTGTAATATTGCTATCATGAATTGAATTTTTTGTTGATTTCCTTTTGATAGTTTTTCTGCTGTCATATCAAGATATTGTTCTACTTTTAATCTTTTTGACCATTTATCAATTGATTTTACTATTTCGTCTTTTTTCATTCCTTTCAATTTTCCAAAATATATCAATTGATTTCTTATTTTTATTTTTTGATATACACCTCTTTCTTCTGGTAAATAACCGAAATTTACTGTTTCACGACTTACTTTTTTATTATTCCAAGTTATTTCGCCGCTATCATTGTTGATAATTCCCAATAACATTCTAATTATTGTTGTTTTTCCTGCGCCATTTGTTCCTAATAGTCCATATACTCCTGGTGTTTCTAATGTTAAAGATACATTATCGACTGCTTTTACTGTTCCAAAGCTTTTTGATACTTTTTCTAATTTTAGTCCCATTGTGGCTCCTTTCATTTTTCTTTTTTCCTCATCCATTATATAACTCTATAATTATAAAATAAATATTTTTACAAAAAAATCAACCCAGTGGTCAACTGGATTGATTTTTGTTATTGCTTATTTATTTAGAGCTTTATTCATTTTTTCATTCATTTCTACGTCATCTTTGTAATTTACTACTTGCTCTTTTATAAATTCTTTTAATGTTTCTTTTTCTTTTGAATCTATATTTTTATTTTCAATAATATCAATTACTAAATGAATTATGTTTTTAGTATATGGTTGTTGATATAATTCATCTCCTGACATTTTACTTTTGTTTTCGATCATTTTAGCTTTTGATTCTTTATACTCTTTTAAATGAAATCTTCTATGATATTTTCAATTTTATTATATTGTTCATCACTTTCCTTTTTCAATCTTTCATGTTCTTTTGTTAAATAATCATCTTCTTGATTATTATTTTTTGAAGAATAATTATTGTTTATTAATTCTTTAGTTATTTTCTCTTTTTCTGCTTGTCTTTGAGCTTCAAATTCTTGTTTTGATAATACTTTTTCTGGCACTATTCTTTTATCTTTTATTCCTATAATTACAATTGGAATGCATATTAAAGCTAATGCAATTAAAATAATTAATATAGTCTTATTTTTCATAATAGCCTCCTAATAATATATTAACATTATATATTCTTTTAATCTATATATTTCTAATCATTGCTCCTCTTCCTCCAAATACACATGGTGATTCGCATTTCCAGCCTGGGAAAGTGCATCTTGCACCTCTTGAGTATGGAAGTAAATACTTATATAGGTCTGGGTTATCTCTTACTGTTTCTAAATATTTAGTCATAATTTTTTTAGTTTCTTGCATTATTTCTAATTGTGAGAATCCACATAGACGTTCCATACATTTTAGTACAAAATTTTCAATTGTTCCTCTTTCATTTACTTGTACCAACATTCCTTGTGGGAAAAACTCTTTTAATGATGATATATCTTTAAGCCATTCTTTCTCTAAGTTTGTTCCTGCAATTATTGGTGGTACATAATATTTTGGTTCATCTAATAATGTTATTTCATAAGATAATGTTCTATGTCTTTGTGCTTGTGCTAATTGAGCAAAGCTTGCTAAATATGTGACCGAATAATTTTCTCCGAATTCTTCATTTCTATTTTTTCTTTGTGCAAATAATGAAAAATTACGATTTTTATTTCTTGAATCCAATCCTTCTATTTCTAAATCTGGCATGGCTGCTAAAAATTCTTTAAAGGTTTCTTTTAATTTTATTGAAAATGTATTTTCTTCTGCATTTTTGATATAGTCTTTTGCCCAATTGATAATATAATTTAATTGTCCAAAGTTTACTGTGTATTCCATTACTGTTGCTGGTGTAAATACACTTATAAGGTATCTTGCATTTTCTTGAGCTAGTTTAAGCGCTCTTTTATCTTCAAATTTTGGATATTGAATAAGTATTTGTTCTTTGAATATTTCAATCCATTTTTCATATAGTTCTTTTTCCTGTGGTGATGGCTCCATGTGTGTATATCTTGCTGACTTTTCTGATGTATTATATATTTTTTCATTGTTTAATATCATTGCAAGTATTTTGGGAATTCCTTCAAGGCTTAAATTATATGTTGGATGGCCAAATACACTGTGGTGTCCTGACTTTATATTTCCATCTGCTCTTCTTTGTGTTTTATCTGGTGCTTCCGCAAACAATGTTTCTAATGTGTCTGGTAGATAACAAATTCCTGCTGATTTTCCTGAAAAATCAACTGCTTCATCTTTTGGCATAACATATCCTACTTTTGTTGATGCAATTACCTTGATTTCCATAACTAATCTCCTTTTTATGCGTATTTTATTTCTGAAGTGAGTATAGCATAAGGTATCTTTCAATTCAATTTTTAAAATATTACTTTTATATATTTTTATAATGAATTTTTAAATATTGTTTTCAATTATTTTTTTAACTTTTTCTATGTATGAATTTATTTCTTTTCGTTTATAAACATATATATATGATGGATGTTCTATATAAAATATGTTTTTGATTTTTACTTTTTTGATTATGAAATTATACGCTTGCTTTCCTAGTACTAATATAACCTTTGGATTTACTAAGCTGATTTCATGTATTAAATTTTCTAAACACTCTTCCATTTCATTTGTTGTTGGATATCTTAATTTAGTTTTTTCATTTAATGGTACACATTTTACTAAATTTGTTTTATAAAATGTGTGCTGATTTAATTCATTTTCAATCTGTTCTATTATTCTTCCAGTGTTTGTATCATTTGCTAATGGATGTGTTTCATTTATATTATCAACTTTTTTTGCTGACAATCCAACCCACATTATTTCTGATTCTTTTATTTCATCTAATAATGGGAGCTGATTTTTATATAGCCCACATTTTTTACATTTCTCTATTTTATTCATTATTTATTCGTTTATTTTTATAATGCAATAAACTCCTCCTATTATTTTTTACAAGGAATATATACTATTAAATTGTTGTAATAACCTTATTAATAACTATTTTATAGTTCAAATTTATTATATCAAATTTTATATAATCCATCAGTATTTATTAATAGATTTAACTTCTTATTTCTATATTTTATTAGTAAACATTAAATTTTGATATACTTTATTATTCTATTTTGATATAATTATAAAAAGTTTTAAAGGAGTAATTATATGAAGAAGTTTTTTATTATATTAGCAAAGATATTCCTTATTATACTAGAAATATTTATTCATATTCTTGGATCTTTTGGAGTCTTTTTTATAGCGTTAAATTTATTCATCTTTCGTAGTTAAATAATTATTTGTTTCTATTTGGAGGTGGTAATATAAAAAATTTTCCTATTTGGTTAAAAATTTTAATTGTTATAGTTGAGCTCATTATTCATGCTTCAGCTATATTTATGATAATGTTAATAGTATATTGTCTAAAGACTAATCCTGATTTTGGGATGACTGATAATAAAATACATTATGATCATATAGATTATACTGCTAAATCAGATGTATATGATTTAAAAAATTTTTCAAATGAAATTACTTCTATTGTGAGAAAATATAAAAGTGATGCTAAATTAGTTAATATTGCTTATATTTTAAAAGATAAATATACTGGCGTAATTTTTTTATATTTTTTTCAAAAAAACCATAAAAATCCTGATAAATCATATTGTATTACAGTTTCAGTTGGTGTTGATGACAAAAAAATTTTTGCATTTGAGTATTATGAGTCCAGTGATTATGATGGCATAAAAAACCCGGATGAACTTACTAAAATTTTAGACCAAAATTTGATATCTATAGTTACTAATTATAATGATACCAGTATTAAAGTAAATGCTGTTAATATTTTACAATACGATTCTTCTATATCTCGATTTGTTCCTATTTATCCTATTAATTTTTATAAATAGCCTTAAACCACTAGCTATTCTAGTTGTTTAAGGCTTAAGTTAATAAAATAAATAATCTTTGTACAATAAAGAACTAATTCTAAAAATGTCTTTATTATTTAAAGTAATTCTACTATTTTTAAATATTTATATTTATGAAATAGCTCTTATTGCTTTATTATATTATTTTATTAGTAAACATTAAATTTTGATATACTTTATTATTCTATTTTGATATAATTATAAAAAGTTTTAAAGGAGTTAATATGAAAAAGTTTTTTATTATATTAGCAAAGATATTTCTTATTATATTAGAAATAATTATTCATATTCTTGGATTTCAAGGAGCTTGTATTATAGTGACTACTATTATTACATATACACGTATGCGTGGTTACTAGTTAAATAATTATTGATTCTATTCGGAGGTGATAATATGAAAATTTTTCCTATTTGGTTAAAATTTTTAATTGTTATATTTGAAATAATAATTCATATCTCAGCTATAATTAGTATAATGTTAATAATAGATGATATAAAACATAATCCTGCTTTTAGGATGACTAGTAAAACATATTATATAGATTATACTGTAAAATCTAATGTATATAATTTAAACGATCTTTCAAACGAAATTAGTCCTATTGTAACAAAATATCAAAAGAATCCTAGATTATTTGAAATAGCTTATCGTTTTTACAATAAATCTAATGGATATATAACTTTATCTTTTCATCAAAAAAATTATAAAGATACAAAAAAAGCATATTTAATTACTGTTGAAATTGATATTTATAATAAAAAAATTACTGAGATTACGAAAACTACTGGTGAAGATGTAAATGATCAAAGACCGAACGATGATGAATTTATTAAGCCATTAGAAAAAGATTTAGCATCTATGCTTAGTGATTATAGTAATAAAAATGTAGCACTAGAAATAAATAATTCAGGAATCTATATATATAATCCTGTTCCTAATTTTTCTACACAACATATTTCATTTGATTAATAACTTTAGCATATTTAATATATGGTAAAATTCATATACTAAAAAATGACTTAGATTTAATCTAAGTCATTTTAATATGGAGCGATTCATTAACAATTTACGAACTCTCTCTGTCTATATTACATTTAATATCATATTAATATCAATACAATATTTTTTTATAAATTTTTCTTGATGGTATCATATATAAATGTTGCTAATTTATTCTCAAATATTTCTCCAAAT
>ERZ773099.1785-NODE-1785-length-15489-cov-9.155695_pt1 | contig 15489 bp, 15 predicted proteins | sample MGYA00511120_ERZ773099 | MGnify/ENA primary metagenome ERZ773099 (study PRJEB29015, sample SAMEA2738012) | human oral metagenome | biome: human oral; feature: human-associated habitat; material: dental | place: China | collected 2104 ...
CAAAGGATCCGTTGGAGGCAGCTGCCATGACCGCTGCACTGATGGGCGCAGCGGGTGAAATCGGAAAGGAGCGCCTGCAAGAGGAGGAGGGCAATGCCTCCTACCGTACCAAAATCATTGATGCCGTTGACTGCATGCGCAGTGAAACATTGGCCGCACGGATGCGCGTTGAAATGCTTTGACGCAGCACACTGCGGCGATATAGAGAGGACTTTTATGAACATACATACCGCACTTACGATTGCCGGGACAGATCCAACAGGCGGCGCGGGGATTCAGGCGGATCTAAAGACCATGACTGCACACGGCGTTTACGGTATGAGCGTCGTCACCGCGCTCGTTGCGCAGAATACGATGGGCGTCACCGACATCCTTGAGGTGCCGCCCAAATTTCTCGCCGCGCAGCTCGATGCGGTTTTCTCAGACATTCCGCCCGATGCCGTAAAGATCGGCATGGTATCGAGCACCGCGCTGATTCGCGTGATTGCGGAAAAACTCGACGCATATGCGGCGAACAATATCGTCGTTGACCCAGTGATGGTCGCAACCAGCGGCGACCGCCTCATCAGTGCGGATGCGGTAGAGGCGCTTTGCAAAGAATTGCTGCCACGTGCCGCCATCATCACGCCAAACATCCCCGAGGCAGAGATCATTATAGAGCGGGAGATCACCGATGCTGCTGCCATGGAGCAGGCGGCAGCCATGATTTATGAGCGCTTTCGTGTGGCGGTTCTCATGAAGGGCGGGCATCATGTGGATGATGCGAATGACCTACTCGTCGATGACAAGGGGGCGCGGTGGTTCCGCGGGCAGCGCATCGCAACGGAAAACACCCATGGCACAGGCTGTACACTCTCAAGTGCCATCGCCTCAAACCTCGCGCAGGGCATGGATTTAGATACTGCCGTCGCGCGGGCAAAGGAATACCTCTCAGGGGCGCTTGCGGCAGGGCTGAACCTCGGCAAGGGACACGGCCCGATGGCACATACCTTTGACCTGCGCAGCACATTTATACACCAGCAGAGAGCGCATCTATGACACCGACATGAAAACTCACCTATGCGGGCATTTTCACCGCCATTGCCGTCCTCGGCAGTGTGCTGAGCTTCCCCGTCCTCGGCAGCCGATGCGCTCCGGTGCAGCATCTCGTGAACATTCTCGCTGCCGTTCTCCTCGGGCCGTTTTGGGGCCTCGGCGCTGCCTTTGCAGCGAGCCTTTTGCGCAATATCGCGGGCCTTGGCAGCCTCATGGCATTTCCCGGCAGCATGCTCGGTGCACTGTGCTGCGGCATTGCCTATCACTGCACACGGCGCATTGGCATCACCTGCCTCGCCGAGGCACTCGGCACCGGCATCCTCGGTGCGCTCGCGGCCTATCCCGTTGCCGCAGTCCTCATGGGGCTAAATCCCACAAGCTATACCGTCTATGTCCTGCCCTTTCTCATCTCCACCGGCGGCGGCAGTGCCGCTGCCTTCCTCCTCCTGCGCTTTTTGCTGCCGCAGATGGGGTGGAGGCATTGACTGCGCGTTTCGCGGCGTCCGACCGCATAGGAATTGTATTTTATACCATATTGTGCTATACTATGTACGAAGTCCAAACCGCGCATAGAGCGTCAATGGATAAAGCTGCTTTTGGAACGTTAGTTCGGCGCACAAGGAGGAGAATGCAGTCCGCGCCGCAAATATTGATTTTGCGCCAAGTGTATCAAGGGCTCATACGCCGAGGATTTCAAAAAAATATCCCCGTAAGGGGACGGAAACCGCGGCGTACTCCTCTTGACTGCCGCCGTTGACGTGCATTTCAAAAAAATATCCCCGTAAGGGGACGGAAACATCCCGCCTTTATTTGCTATCTACCATGATTCGCCTATTTCAAAAAAATATCCCCGTAAGGGGACGGAAACTTTGCAGGGAAAACCTTGTCCAGAAGATTTTTCTTCAATTTCAAAAAAATATCCCCGTAAGGGGACGGAAACCTTGAGCCGGTGCTTGTATCGGCTCACCTGCCGACGCTATTTCAAAAAAATATCCCCGTAAGGGGACGGAAACTCTGTGCCTCCTGTGCCACTTGCCGCTGCGTCTTGCCGGAATTTCAAAAAAATATCCCCGTAAGGGGACGGAAACTACATGTGCGGCACTCCGAACATATTCTCCAAAAAGCATTTCAAAAAAATATCCCCGTAAGGGGACGGAAACTCGCTTCTTCCTCCATCATGGAAAGCAATTCGTTTAATTTCAAAAAAATATCCCCGTAAGGGGACGGAAACACGCGCAAGCGCGGAGTGATGCAGAGTTAAAGGATTATTATTTCAAAAAAATATCCCCGTAAGGGGACGGAAACTTCTTATTTCACGTTATAGAAGTTCAATCCGAAACATTTCAAAAAAATATCCCCGTAAGGGGACGGAAACTCCTGCAACGGTGACTCTCCGAGCATATCTGCCGCGACATTTCAAAAAAATATCCCCGTAAGGGGACGGAAACTTTTGTGACTTCCTCACGCATAGGTGCAAGAATGGAAATAATTTCAAAAAAATATCCCCGTAAGGGGACGGAAACTTCGGCTTAATCCATATATTCGTGCGGTGTTCCGTTGAATTTCAAAAAAATATCCCCGTAAGGGGACGGAAACATTACTTGTTTGTCTGCGAAGTGAAAGATAACCTTGCAGATTTCAAAAAAATATCCCCGTAAGGGGACGGAAACAAAGCCTGTCACGGCGTATTCTGCCACCACGGAATCGATTTCAAAAAAATATCCCCGTAAGGGGACGGAAACTGAAACGTATGAAAGAAGGGCTTTTCCTTGTTCTTTTGATTTCAAAAAAATATCCCCGTAAGGGGACGGAAACGTGAAGGAAAGCGGGGATGTAGTATTAACTCACGGTAAATTTCAAAAAAATATCCCCGTAAGGGGACGGAAACTGATAGTTAGTTTCCTTAATATATTTTCTTGTTGTTAATTTCAAAAAAATATCCCCGTAAGGGGACGGAAACCGGCAACGCTCACACGTAAGATGAACGGCGAAAGCGAAATTTCAAAAAAATATCCCCGTAAGGGGACGGAAACTTTGGCATTCTGCTAGATGTTCAACGTGCTCTATAATCAATTTCAAAAAAATATCCCCGTAAGGGGACGGAAACTTTCATTCTCGATCTCAATAGGCAACCACTTTTCTAAATTTCAAAAAAATATCCCCGTAAGGGGACGGAAACAACACCGATGATATAGGCATACGGCGCAATGCGTAGCAGGAATTTCAAAAAAATATCCCCGTAAGGGGACGGAAACAGGCTATCAATAGCCTTGTAATCTATCTCACAAAACCCATAATTTCAAAAAAATATCCCCGTAAGGGGACGGAAACTAGTCCAAATCTGCCCCTATACGCCTCCATACGACCCGTAATTTCAAAAAAATATCCCCGTAAGGGGACGGAAACAATTCAATTTTCTTTCCATGATACGTGATATGAACCTCATTTCAAAAAAATATCCCCGTAAGGGGACGGAAACTCCGACCAGAACGGAAACTGATCGCGCCACTGTTTGACTGTATTTCAAAAAAATATCCCCGTAAGGGGACGGAAACTCACTTTCCATGTGTGAGAAGTAATAGCGGTGAAACTATTTCAAAAAAATATCCCCGTAAGGGGACGGAAACCAGCTTCTTCCTCTGCTCGGTGGCGACCTTCTTCCACTGCTATTTCAAAAAAATATCCCCGTAAGGGGACGGAAACATACTCCCGCCGCACGCGCTTCGCTTTTGACAGACGCATTTCAAAAAAATATCCCCGTAAGGGGACGGAAACTTGGACGGCATATTTGCCCTTCAACGCCTTTTCATAGTATTTCAAAAAAATATCTCCGTAAGGGGACGGAAACGACAGAGCCGCTGAATGATTGTTTCTGGATTTATGTATTTCAAAAAAACATCCCCGTAAGGGGACGGAAACCATTGGGCGTTTTGTACTGCAAAGTCCCCCTTTAGGCTGCTTATTTCAAACTCATACCCCCGTAAGGGGACGGAAGGATTCAGTTTCTCTAGGAGGTGATGATATGAGTTTTGCCTATATCACGGAGGAGGGCGCGTATATTCAAAAACGAGGTGGAAATTTTGTTGTGGGGCGCAATCAGGAATGTGTGATGGAGATTCCGGTGGAGGCGCTTGAGGGGTTGACGCTCGTTGATGGGGTACAGGTATCCTCGCGGGCGATGATAGAGTTTTTGCGTCTTGGGATTCCCGTGACATGGCTCTCACGCGGCGGGTATTTTTTCGGGCGTTTGGAGTCTACGCGTCATGTCAATGTCTTTCGGCAGGAACAACAGGTCTTGCTGAAGGGCTCTTTTTTTTATCTCAATCTCGCGAAGAAGGTCATTGTCGCAAAGGCACACAACCAGTTGACGCTGCTGCGCAGATATAACAGAACGGCAGCGTTGCCGGAGGTCAGTGCGGCCATTGATGAGATGTTGGTGCTGCATCGGCATATTTTTCGGTGCAGTACGAGTGAGCGGATCATGGGATATGAGGGGGCGATTGCAAAGATTTATTTTCGTGCACTCGGGATGCTTGTGCCGGAGGAGTTTGCCTTCACGGGGCGCAGTAAGAGGCCGCCGCTGGATGCCTTTAATGCGATGTTGAGCTTTGGCTATACGCTTCTCATGTATGATATTTATACGGTGCTGCATAATGAGGGGCTGCATCCCTATTTTGGATTTCTGCATGCACTCAAAAAGGGACACCCGGCGCTTGCCTCTGATCTGATGGAGGAGTGGCGTGCTGTTTTGGTGGATTCGATGGTGCTCTCTTTGGTGCACCACCACGAAATCAAGCCGGAGCATTTTAAGCGTGCGATGGATGATGCTGCGGGCGGTATTTTTCTCACGCGGGAGGGGCGTGCCATTTTTCTGCGTGCGTATGAAAAGAAAATGAAGACGGTCAATAAATATGTGGAGGGGAAACATTCCTATCGCCGTACGCTCTCTTATCAAGCGCGGCAATATGCGCAGGCGTTGATGGCGCAGAACGAGGAGATGTATGATCCCATCGCACTGCGGTGAGGAGTTGGGGATGATGGTCTATGAGGAAGATGAGTTCTTTGTGGAGGATGAGCGGCGCTATATTGTGCTCGTGATTTATGATATATCGGAGAATCGGCGGCGGGCACGGATGGTGAAATGTCTTGAGCGGTATGGGGTGCGTGTGCAAAAGTCCGCTTTTGAGGGTTTTTTGAGTGAGAAGAAGTACGACCGATTGATCGAAGCAGCGACCCGGTTGATTGACCCGGAAACGGATTCGCTGCGCATCTATCTGCTTGCAAATCATACGTCGGTGCGCTCTTGGGGGGTCGGGGATCGTCATGTCGAGGATGTCATTATATTTTAGGATGGCAGGATTTTCTCGGAGGAAAATAGAAAATAAAAAATCAATGGAAATTTCTTCATTCGGTCAAACTGAGAGGAGATGAGGCAATGGAGGACTTATGCGCGCGGGTTGAGTGTGCGGCGCTGCTTCACGATATTGGCAAGGTTGTTCTGCGTGCAAATCCGTCACGTCAGACGCACTCTGAAGTGGGCGCCGCCTTTCTCGCGCGGTTCTGCGATGAGGGGGATGCAGATATTTTGCGCGCGGTGCGGCATCATCATGGGCGTGATTTGGCGCAGCTGCGTGCAGATGAGAGCGACATCAGCTATATCATCTATGAGGCAGATAATCTTGCCTCCGCAAGTGATCGGCGCGTGACAGAGGAAGGGACGGGCGGATTTTCGGCGACAGCACCGCTGGAGAGTGTTTTTCATCTCTTTGGACATCCAGGCACATCGCAGGAAAAGGAGGCGTTTTATCTCCGTGGACTAGGCGCAGAGGAGCACGCGATGCAGTTCCCGCATCCGGCAAAGGAGATATGTGCTTCGGTTGATTCGTACCAGGAGATTTACCAGTATCTTGAGGTCAATTTTCGTCGGCGCTCTCCGATGAAGATGCAGCTGAACGAGCTGCTCCGCATTCTTGAGGCGACAATGAGCTATGTGCCGTCGAGCACGGCGCGTGCGGAGGCAGCAGATATTTCCCTCTATGACCATGTGCGGCTGACGGCTGCCTATGCCGCTGCAATGTACCATTATTTTACAGCGCATGGGATTCGGGATTTTAAGAGCCACACGACGGGAGAGGGCGGCCGCCGGATGCGCGAGGAGCCGATGTATCTTTTGGCTGCGGGGGATATTTCCGGCATTCAGTCATTTATCTATGCGATTCCGTCGGGCGGGGCGCTGAAAAGTCTGCGCGGGCGTTCGTTTTATCTGGAGATTTTGCTGGAAAATGTGGTGGATGAGATTCTATCATCAGTTTCCATCAGCCGCAGTGCACTGCTCTATACGGGCGGCGGTCATTTCTATCTCTTGCTGCCGAATACGGATGGGGTGCAGGAGGTTCTGCGCCGCTGTCATGAGGCGGTCAATGATTGGATGCTGCACCACTTCGGGGATGGGCTTTATCTTGCGATGGCGTGGACACCCTGCGCAGCGGCGGAGTTCCAGCCGGCCGAGGGGGCGATGGAGCCAAAGACGGTACGGGGCGGGACCCAGGCGGTCTTTCGCCGCGTGAGTGAGGCGCTTTCGGCAGAAAAGCTTTGTCGATATTCAACGAAGCAGCTGGGCACGATCTTTTCGCCGCAGAGCAGCTGCAATCAGCTGCATGATACTGCGCGGGAATGCGGGATCTGTCATACATCTACGGCAGCGCTTGCGCCGTACCGCACGGAGGAGGATGTGCTGGCGTGTCCGATGTGCCGCAATTTATACCGATTTGGTAAGCGTATTCTGGATGGGGATGTTTTTTGTATTTCGACACAAGGGACAGAGGATGATTTGCCTCTGCCGGGGCTTTGCCGCACGCTGTTTCTTTCGGCAGAGCCTCTTGCACGTGTGGAACGTCTGCCCTATCCCGTAGAGCGGCTCTATATCAAGAATAAGGTATATACGGGAGAGCGCCTTGCAACGCATCTCTGGCTCGGGGATTATACGGTGCAGGCAGATGGAGAGGTTTTAGAGCTTGCGCAGCTCGCTGGGCGCAGCGGCGGCGCGGAGGAAGAGGGGGGTATTCGGCGCCTTGGTGTTCTGCGTGCGGATGTGGATAATCTGGGCGCGGCGTTTCTCGCGGGATTCCCAGAGGCGTATGCGACGATGACACGCACGGCGGTGCTCTCAAGGCAGCTGTCCCTCTTTTTCAAACATTATATCAATATCCTGTGCAGCGGCGTCGTGCGTGGTGTCGGGGCGCAGGAGACGGAAAAATTCTCGCTTTTTGGCCGAACGAAGAAGAAAGAGCGCGATGTCCATATCGTGTATGCGGGCGGCGATGATGTTTTCCTGCTCGGCGCGTGGGATGATGTGGTGGAGCTTGCCGTGGATCTTCGTCAGGCATTTCGCCGCTTTACGAGCGGGAAGCTGCATTTTTCGGCGGGGATTGGTTTTTTCAAGGAGAAATGCCCTGTTGCAGAGATGGCACGCCGCGCAGGGGATCTTGAATCCTATGCAAAAAGCCGCCCCGGAAAGGACGGCGTTGCGCTCTTTGGGGCGGCGATGGAGGGGCGTACGTTTGCTGATATGAAGGAGCGTACGCAGGTCTACGGATGGGATGAATTCATTGATGGGGTCTGTGGTGAAAAGATTGCATTCCTGCAAAAGCATTTTTCATTCGACGGACAGCCGGCGGAGCACCGTGTGGCATTTGGAAAGAGTGCGGCATATCGGCTGCTCTCGCTCTTAGAGGCAAAGGAGCAGGCGGTTCAGCTTGCGCGGTTCGCCTATGTGCTGGCGCGACTTGACCCGGGGGAGCACGCAGCGTCTGCGGGTGCCTATCAGCAGATACGCACACAGCTCTATGCGTGGTATCGGGACAAAAAGGAGCGGCGGCAGCTATCGACGGCATTGCAGTTTATCATTTACAGCATCAGAGAAAAGGGGGCGCGCGACGGTGACTGAGCAAAAGAATGCACAGGATACGGTTCCGGATATTGCAGCGGCGGCAGAGGGCGTCATTAAAAAATTAAGGCGTGACAATAGGGATCATATTCAGCTGACGAAAAGCCAAATTCGCAAGTTTCTCGTGGCGGTGAATGCGCTGACGAACAAGATCAATATGTACCGTACGAGAACGGAGCAGACGGCTATCCTCAGTCAGGAGCTTGCGGCAGAGGTAAAGTATCTGAAGGTGAAGCTTGCCTATCAGTCTGCAAAGGATAATAGCGGGAGCGTAAAGGATTTTGTGGAAAAGGCAAGGCTGAGGGAGTGTCTGGATAAAATCGGCACGGATCTAAGACGCTATGAGGATTTTGCACACTATATAGAGGCGCTTGTCGCCTATCATAAGTTTTACGGCGGGAGGGACTGACGATGGCGCAGGATATGAGACAGCGTGCACTCAAAGGAAAGCTTAAGGTGGAGGCGGTGCTGCGTCTTGAGACGGGGCTGCACATCGGCGCATCCTCTGATTTCGCACCGATTGGCGCGGTGGACAGTCCCTTTTTGCGTGACCCGCTGACAAAGCAGCCCATCATCCCGGGCAGCTCGCTCAAGGGGAAGATGCGGACGCTGCTGGCACGCAGTGCTGCGGATGGATATTTCCTCAACAAGATTGAGGATGACAGTGAGGTGATTTGCCGTCTCTTTGGTGCAGCGGCGAAAGGCAGTGCCGGCGGGCGGGCGGCACGCCTTCAGTTTTACGACATCCGCATGACCCAGGCATCGTTTGAGCGGTTCGATGCCATGGAGCTGGACACCTATATCGGTGAAATCAAATGGGAGAACACCATCAACCGTATTACGGCAGGAGCGAATCCCCGCCAGATCGAGCGCGTGCCGGCGGGGGTGGAGTTCCTCTTTCGCTTGGTCTACAACATCGAAAACACCGATGAACTGATGGAGGATATGCGCCTTCTCGGCGAGGGGCTGCAGCTCCTCCAGCTGGACTATCTCGGCGGGCATGGGTCCCGCGGCTATGGCAGGGTATCGCTGCGCGATGTGACAGTCGAGTGCATCTCTCTGTCGGCACAGGAGATGATGCCGGCGGAGGAGCTTGCCCGCATTGGGGCGCTGCTGGAGAAGGGTGGACGATCCTCGTGAGTTACGCGATTTATCCGCTGCAATTCGATACGCCTGTGCATTTCGGGCAGGCAGGGCGGGGGAATCAGCTTGCGCAGGTCGGGATGGAGTATCCGGCGGATGTGCTCTTTAGCGCCATCTGTGCGGAGCTTGCAGCGGCGCATGAGACGGCGGTCTTAGACCTCTTTGCAGAAAAGGTGCGCACGCGCGCATTGCTTCTTTCTGACCTCCTGCCATGGCAGCGAGGAAGCGACGGTGCACTTTGCTTTTTCGTTCCGCGTCCTGTCTTGCGTCTGCCTGTCGATGCAGCACAGGAGAAGGGGGACTATGGCGAGGTTTGCCGTCTATCGAGTGTGCGGAAGAAACAAAAGAAGATGAAGTATCTGCGTGCGAGTCATATGGGGGACTATATACAGGCGATGCGGCGGGGGGAAGCATTTTCAGAGGATGCGGATTTCGGGACAGAATCCCTGCGTCAGCGTGTCAATACGCGGGAGACAGCACCGCTGCCCTACTATGTGGGGCAGTTTGATTTCCATGCGGATGCGGGGCTGTATTTGCTGCTCTATTTGCAGGAGGAGGAGGACGCTGACTTTGTGCAGGAGATTCTCACATGGCTCGGGCTGACGGGCATCGGCGGGAAACGTACGAGCGGCTGCGGTAAATTCCACTGTGCAGAGGACTATATCCTGCTCGATGGAGATGGGATCTATGAGGATGATGCAGCGCTCTCTGCCCTGCTGACAAATGTGGATGCGCCGTGGCAGATGGCGCTCTCGCCTGTTTTGCCTGAAATAGATGCGCTCGCCGCGGTGCAGGCGGGGCAATATCGGCTGCGCCGGGCGGGTGGTTTTATCACGGCACCTGCACATACGGCAGAGAAGAAGAATAGTGTCTATCTCCTCGATGCCGGTTCTTGTTTTAAGGAGCGCATCTGCGGCTCTCTCGCATGTCTTGGCACACATGACGGACATGATGTATGGCGCTATGGGCTTGGGCTGTATGCGGGGGTGACGGCATGAAACATGATGGTCTCATCCGGCAGGGATATGAGATAAACTGCATTGCACCCTTGCATACAGGATCGGGGGAGAAACTCATGCCGTTTGAGTATCTCTATGACCGAAAGGGGCAGGAGGTTCATTTCATCGATGCGTCGAAGTGGGTTATCTTTTTGGCACAGAAAGGGCTGATGGATGCCTTTGCGGCGTATTTGGAGCAGAGTGGGCAGAATGCAAAGAATGCACGCGCTTCGAAAAATCTCTGGGATTGGCTGGTAGGTCAGGGAGTCAAAGAGGCAGAGCTGCGTGCGCTTGCTAAGCGTACGGCAGGCTGCGTGACACTGACGGCAAAGGGAGAGCGGAACAAGCTCAATGATATTGTGTGCCAGACGAGCCTTGCAGACGGGCGACCGTATGTGCCGGGCAGCACCATCAAGGGAGCGCTGCGTGGTGGGATTCTCTATGATGCCGTGCAGCGAGCGCCGGAGCGCTTTCGCGGTGTGTGGAGAAACATACAGGCAGAAAAAGGAGCTTTAAAGGATCGGCAAAAGAGCTTTCATAGGTTGATCCTATCGCTGGAGAAAGAGATCCTGCATACGCTTTCCTTGCCGGGGGTAAAGGCAGACCATGTCCTCAGCAGTGCGCTGCGTGGCTTGCGGGTGAGTGATGCCGTCTGTGCGGGACATGCAGCGACGGTTGTCCTGCAAAAGGTGGACACGACGACGAAGGCAAAACGGGACGGGACACATGTGAGTGAAATCCCGCTTTTTAGGGAGTGCATTGGCGCGGGGACGAAGCTGCATTTTTCTGTGACAGCGGATCTTGCCATGCTCCAAACGATGGGGATTTCATCTCTGGATGAGGTGTTTCATATGCTGCGCTCCTATACGCAGGATGGTTTGCGGCGGCAGGAGGAGGCGTTTCGGGGCATTGACCGAAACTATTATCAGCCGCTGTTCGATGAGGCGCGGACGGCGGATGCCCTACTCGGCGGCGGGACAGGGTTCCTCACAAAGACGCTCATCTATGCACTCGCTGCGCATGATGATGAGGCGCGGGCATTCATCGCCGATTATCTCGATGCGGCGTTTACGAAACGGAATAAGGTCACGAAGAATTTTGAGCCGGCACATCATCATAAACAGCACGACCATAAGCTTGCACCGCGCACAATAAAACGGGCAGTACTGGGACAGGATGACTGGCTCTTGGGGCTTTGCTCCATGCGGAGGATGGATGATGCCGCAGCTCTTTGAGGCAGAACTTATCCTGCCGCCGGGAGAGCGCGGCGTACAGTCGATGGGGTCGCTTTTTCACGGGGCGCTCATGGAGCGGCTGCCGGAGGGGCTTGCCGCATTTTTGCATACGCAGAATTTGCGCCCCTACAGTCAGTGTATCTATCGGGGGCGTGACACAGGAAGCACCCTCTGGCGCATCGGTACACTGGATGGGGCAATGGGGCAGGCGGTGCAGGATGCGCTTTGCGGTATGGATGAACTCTTTTTGAAGCAGAAGAACTATGCCGTATCGGTGCGTCATGTACGGTGCGTGCGGCAGTGCTCGTATACAGAGATTGCGGATGAATGCTTTCTTTCGGCGCAGGCGCCGCAGGGGGCGCGGCTGTCTTTTCTCTCTCCCACCAGTTTTAAGAGGGACGGTGCGTATGTGATCCTGCCGGAGCTTTTGCTCATCGTGCAGAGCCTCCTCGTGCGATGGAACCGTTTCTCCAAGGATGTCCGTATCGAGGAGGAGGGGCTTGCGCAAAAGCTCGCGACAGCCTGCCGCCTCACACGCTACGCACTGCACACAGCGCCATTTTCGCTGGAAGGCTATACGATGTACGGATTCCGTGGACAGATGTCCCTGCGGTTTGCAGGGACGGATATGGTGCGCCGCATCCTCGGGACACTCGCTGCATTTGCGCCCTATGCCGGGATTGGGATTAAGACGGCACTTGGGATGGGCGCGGTCGATGTGGATATTTGGAAGGGACAGGAATGATGGAAAAGATACTCTTTTCGCCGCTCGGAGATACCGATCCCGTGCGCGGCTGCTATGATGGCGCGATGCTTCATATCCTCAGGCACTATAAGGCGGTGCGCGTGGTTCTTTTTTATACGCAGGATATGGAGGAGAAAGAGCGCCGCGACCATCGGTACACGCGGGCGATTCAGCGCCTTGCCCCGCACTGCGCGATAGAGGAGATCTTTACGGGCATTCGGGACGCACATCTGTATGAGTCCTTCAGCAAGGTTCTGCCGCAGGAGGTGCTGCGCCTGCGGGAGACGTATCCGGAACATACGCTACTGCTCAATCTCAGCTCCGGGACGCCGCAGATGAAGACGGTGCTTGCAATGCTGGCGGCTGATACCGAGGGATGTGTCGGGGTACAGGTCTCCTCTCCCGCACGGCGCTCCAATCGGCGCAATGAGGCGACGCAGGATGCGGAGGACATCGACGCCCTGCTCGAAAATAATTTTGATGATGAGGAAGGCGCGGAAAATCGCTGCGAGGAGCCGCCGCTCGGGATTTTTCGTTACTATGCGGAGCGCAGCCGCATCCTGTCGCTGACTGCATCCTATGAGTATGCGGCGGCGCTTAAGATTGCCCATCGAAGCGCCCTTGTCCCAATAGAGACGAAACAGCTCCTTCGCCATGCGGCAAAGCGCAGCATGCTCCTCACGGAGGAGGCAAAGGAAAGCCTGCGCGAATACAATGGGAAGAAGCTGTTTCCTTTTGATCGTAAAACGGAGAGCCTTGTTGAATATTTTCTCCTCATGCAGATTGATCAAGAGACGGGGCGCCTTTCGAATCTCATGCTGCGCATGATCCCGTTCCTCTATGAGTTTTTGCGTGATTATACCAATCAGAACGTCAAGCTGCCTCTCCGTGCGCTTTGCGATAAGCGGTATCTATCGCGGGAGAAGCTTGCGGCGCAGGAGCCGGAGCTGCTCGCGTATCTGAACCGGGAACTTGGGGGCTATCGTGATACAGAGCTGTCCTTTTATCTGCTCTATCTTTGCTGTGTATATGCAGGAAAGGTGCAGCGCGTGCATGACGCAGCGCTGCATACAGCGCTGTTGGCGGCGTTGGAGAAAATCACACCTGTGCGAAAGCTGCGCAATGATGTCGCCCATGAGATGACGAACGTGACAGAAACCTTGTTCCATCAGCGGATGAATATGAGCGCCCAGAAGATTGTGAGCGTATGTGCGCATATGCTCGTACTCGTTTATGGAGAGAAACTGCGCACTATCCGCACAGTGTATCGCGACATCAATGAATGGATAGAGAAATCACTTGAAATTCACGCATAAATCAAAAAACAAAAAGGCTGCCGCATGAAGTGGAAAAACTTCGTGCAGCAGCTTTTTGAGTGCGTTCTATAGGTTCTGATTCCGCGGTGAATTACCTGCATAGGAAATCTGCGGCGCACATAGGCGGAATGTGAGCGTCTCGCGGTCAACGATGCCGAGAGTTTTGTCGCTGTCATAGAGTTGAAGCAGAAACGCAGCCATCTCGGCACTCGTGTGGTAGGTTCCGAATGCTTTGTCATAGTCGTAGGCGGGGTTGTCGTTGGCGACGGCACCAAACTCGGTCTGTGTGGCGGCAGGTGCGAGCACCTTTGCACGCAGTTTTGCGCCGCGTGCGGAAAGCTCCTGTGCAAGCCCCTCGGTGAAGGCGCTGACGTAGAACTTTGTCGCGCAGTAGGCGACGGCGGTCGGGACGATGGTATAGCCGCCGACCGAGGAGATGTTGATGAGCTGTGCGCCCTCTGTTTCGGAGAAGTCGCGTACAAAGAGGGCGGAGAACATCGTCAGCGCCTCGATATTCAGATGGAGCATTTGACGGGTCTTGGTGAGATCCTGTGCACCGATGTGACCGTAGATGCCAAAGCCTGCATTGTTGACCCATGTCCCGAGGGGAAGCGCTTTGACCTCCTCGTAGACGCGCAGGGCATTTTCGGCAATCGACAGATCAACACTTTTTAAGATGATGTCAATGCTCGGATGCGCCGCGTGAATCTCTGTGCGCAGCTTTTCAAGACGCTCCGTGCGCCGTGCGATGAGGATAAGGCTGTGCCCGCGTGCGGCGAATGCCTTTGCCGCCTCATACCCAATGCCGGAGCTTGCGCCGGTGATGACGGTATATTTGTGTGTGTGCTTCATGGATAAAACTCCTTACGTTGTGTAAGTCTGTAATGCAAAACGGACGCATGACTATATATGGATGGTTTCGATGTGCTCCATATCGACCGTAACCACGGCGGTATCAAATGTGATTTCATACAGGATTAGTGCATCTCCGGCAGAGTCAATAGTTTCGCGATACGCTGGAATCTTTGCCGTGAATGCATCTGCAAGTGCGGAAATGGTACGTGTGCTGCGCGCAGCGATACCACTGGCACGAATGTGTTCGTTTGTTCCATTGTGCGGAATCGTGGTGAAGGAAACGCGGTCATTCAGGGCAAGTTCACGTACCTTGTCGTTATCATAGAAGGTCGCAAAATAGAGACGATGTTCCTCGGGCGTATAGCAAAAATTCACGATGCGCACATGCGGTATATCATCCACAGCGGTTGCAAGTGCAATTTCTCTTTGCTCTGCCATCATTCGCAGGAATGCCTTATTCATATCCATTGTCATAGCTCCCTTTTTTGAGTATATTATGTTCGCTCCGTCCGTATGCCGCGGATATAGGCGTATGCAGAGCCGCCTTGTGAGCCGTCTGCCGTGATGCAAAGGTCAGTCTCTGCCGTACCAAGCTGTGCAAAGGGAATCATGACAAGCTGTTCGTAGCCGATGATGATACGGTCGCTGTCTGTGATCGGCGTACATTCAAGCTCTGTATACGAGAGTGTGCGCCCCGTCTCCGTGTCGCTGCGGTAGGCGAGTGTCCCCCACGCGGGATAGCCGAAAAAGCGCGTCTTGATATAGAGATTTTCGCCGCGAAAGATGACCCCCTCGGCAATCCTGTTCGGGTACTCCGTGGGTGCCGGAATGCCCGAAGTCTCCTCTGCAAAGAGAACGACGGGCACGATGCGCGAGAGTATGGGCGCGGTGGCAGCACTTGTCTGCGCTGTTTGAAAGAGGCAGAGCAGTGCAAGAAGCATGCTGAGATAACGAATTTTTTTCTGCATAGGATTCTCCTTTGGTGTGGTCAAACACAGCCATTTAGAAATCGAGAGGCCTTGGGGGATGCGCTGAATATACACTGCATTACCTATGAAAGACTTCATCATATTATAGGACAAAATACACAGCACAGCCATAGCACTTTTAGTATCAAGGGGAATGACTTTACCAAATCGAGCGTAAAGCCCCTTCCTTTAGGGTATGGGGATATAAGCGAGCTTCCGGCCAAATCCTCGCATGGATATTGGCTGGA
>ERZ773099.1786-NODE-1786-length-15488-cov-8.408864_pt1 | contig 15488 bp, 10 predicted proteins | sample MGYA00511120_ERZ773099 | MGnify/ENA primary metagenome ERZ773099 (study PRJEB29015, sample SAMEA2738012) | human oral metagenome | biome: human oral; feature: human-associated habitat; material: dental | place: China | collected 2104 ...
TCCATCAAAGCGCCAATCTGGTATGGGTGACGGATCCAGTTTTCATCACGGACATTTCCTGTATAGAATAGGAACAACTGATCGCCAAACTGCATGGCAGAACCAGAGTAGGCACCATGGCTATCTAATGGAGTATCAGGCAAGACTTTGACATTAGTTTCTGAAAAGTGCACCAGATCATCACTTTCAAGCTGCACCCAAGACTTCAAACCATGAGCTGCACCAAAGGGGAAGTTCTGGTAAAAGAGAATCCATTTGCCATCAAAATAAGAAAAACCATTTGGGTCGTTGAGAAGCCCTGTTTTAGGCTCGACATGGTAACGAGTGTGCCATGGAGATTGTGCCATCTTTTCCTTGATTTGCTTGACTTCATCATCTGTCCAATCTTCGTAGCGTCTGTAGCGACGCTCTGTTGTCCATTCCATTTTATCTTTCCTCCTAAAGTTCTACTATCTTAATAGTAAACGTTTTCGGAAAAAAAAGCAAGTCTTTTATGTTAAAAAAGAGAAAAATATGTCAAACGATTGCCAGAAATCAAGTGAAGGAAATCTGGCAAATTTTCACGAAAAAATGAAAGAAAATGTAAATAAAAGCCTTGATTCCTCAAGTGTAAAGATATTTTTTTGAGGAAAAAGAGAATAACCCTCAAAAACGAGCAAAAATAATCAGAGAAAAAAGAAAGGGAATAAAAATTTCTGCAAAACGCTTGACATATTTTAGAAACGTGATAAAATAATAGTCGTAGGGCGAATAAAATCGCTTTCAAACAAGAACAAAAATTTTATAAGGAGATTTTTGCAAATGAACAATCAGGATATTGCAAAAAAGGTCATCGAAGCCCTTGGTGGACGTGAAAATGTCAACAGTGTAGCCCACTGTGCGACTCGTCTACGTGTCATGGTCAAAGATGAAGGGAAAATCAAGAAGGAAGTGATTGAAAACTTGGATAAAGTTCAAGGAGCTTTCTTTAACTCAGGCCAATACCAAATCATCTTTGGGACTGGTACAGTAAACAAGATGTACGACGAAGTCGTTGCCCTTGGTTTGCCAACATCTTCTAAAGAAGATATGAAAGCAGAAGCTGGTAAACAAGGAAACTGGTTCCAACGTGCCATCCGTACTTTCGGTGATGTTTTTGTACCACTTTTGCCAGCAATCGTTGCTACTGGTTTGTTTATGGGAATTCGTGGTGCTATTGTTCAAGATCAAGTTTTGGCTTTGTTTGGAACAACTGCAGAAGCTTTTAAAGCAACAAACTTCTATACTTATTCAGTTGTATTGACAGATACAGCCTTCGCCTTCTTCCCAGCTTTGATCTGTTGGTCAGCCTTTCGTGTATTCGGTGGAAATCCTTTGCTTGGTTTAGTCTTAGGATTGATGATGGTTAACTCATCCTTGCCAAATGCTTGGGCTGTTGCTTCAGGTGATGCTCAACCAATTATCTTCTTCGGCTTTATCAAAGTTGTCGGATATCAGAACTCAGTTTTACCTGCTTTCTTCGTCGGATTGACCGGTGCGAAACTTGAAAAGTGGCTCCGTAAGCGTATTCCAGATGTATTAGATTTACTCCTTGTACCATTCTTGACTTTCTTAGTAATGTCTATTTTGGCCTTGTTTGTCATTGGACCTGTATTCCACGAAGTTGAAAGCTATGTTAAAATCGCTACGGTTTGGTTGCTCAGTCTCCCAATGGGGCTAGGTGGATTAATCCTTGGTGGTGTTCATCAGGTCATCGTCGTTACGGGTGTTCACCATATCTTCAATCTATTGGAGTCTAACCTTGTTACTTCTACAGGTTCAGATCCTCTTAATGCTATTATTACAGCAGCTATGACTGCTCAACTTGGAGCAACTCTTGCTGTTGGTGTGAAAACAAAGAATCCAAAAATTAAAGCTCTTGCCTTCCCAGCTGCACTTTCTGCTGGACTTGGTATCACTGAACCAGCTATTTTTGGTATCAATCTTCGCTATGGTAAACCGTTTATCATGGGTCTTATCGCCGGTGCTGCTGGTGGTTGGTTAGCAAACATTCTAGGTTTGGCAGGTACTAGCTTTGGTATTACGATCATTCCTGGAACGCTTCTCTACATCAATGGTCAACTTCTCCAGTATATCTTTATGGTCCTAGTAACAACTGCTCTTGGTTTCGGATTGACTTATGCTTTTGGTTACAAAGAAGAAACAGAAGTGGCAGAAGAACCAGTTTCTGAAGAAGCTACAGAGGCAAATGAAGAAATTCCAGTAGCTCCTCAAAATGAAACAATTCAAACTCCTATCGTTGGTGATGTTGTTGCTCTTGAGAATGTTAACGACCCAGTCTTTTCAAGTGGTGCAATGGGACAAGGGATCGCTGTAAAACCAAGCCAAGGTGTGGTTTACGCACCAGCTGATGCAGAAGTATCAATCGCCTTTGCTACAGGACATGCTTATGGTTTGAAGACAGCAAATGGAGCTGAGATCTTGATCCACGTTGGTATTGATACGGTGACTATGAACGGTGAAGGCTTTGAACAAAAGGTTGCTCAAGGCGACAAGGTCAAAGCAGGAGATGTTCTCGGAACCTTTGACTCAAACAAAATCGCTGCTGCAGGTCTTGACGACACAACAATGGTTATCGTAACCAACACAGCAGACTACGCTTCTGTGACACCAGTCGCAAGCGGTTCAGTTGTTAAGGGTGATGCCGTTATTGAAGTGAAAATCTAATCAATCCTCTCTAAAGTGAAAACGAACAAATGATATGTTTGTTCGTTTTTATTAGATAGTAAGATTTACAGAGGAAAAACTAAAATATAGAGAAAAGTAACTTTTTGAAGTATGCTATAATAAAGAAAATAAAAACAAGAGGTTTATCATGACAAAATTATACGGAAGCTTAGAAGCAGGCGGTACAAAGTTTGTCTGTGCTGTCGGTGATGAAAACTTTAACGTTGTAGAAAAAACACAATTTCCAACAACAACTCCAATCGAAACAATCGATAAAACCATCGAGTTCTTCTCAAAATTCGATAATCTTGCAGGCCTTGCCATCGGTTCATTTGGTCCGATTGATATTGATAAAAACTCAAAAACTTATGGCTTTATCACAACGACTCCAAAACCTCACTGGGCAAATGTGGACTTGCTTGGTGCCCTTCGTCGTGCCCTCAACGTGCCAATGTACTTCACCACAGACGTAAACAGCTCTGCTTATGGTGAAGTGGTTGCTCGTAACAATGCTGGGGGCCGTATCGAAAACTTGGTCTACTACACTATCGGTACAGGAATCGGTGCAGGTGTCATCCAACGTGGTGAGTTTATCGGTGGTGTAGGTCACCCTGAAATGGGGCACTACTATGTAGCCAAACACCCAATGGATATTGAAAAAGAATTCAACGGTGTTTGTCCATTCCACAAGGGATGTTTGGAAGGCTTTGCGGCTGGTCCAAGTCTCGAAGCCCGTACAGGTGTTCGTGGTGAAAATATTGAGCTCAACAACTCTGTCTGGGACGTCCAAGCATACTATATCGCTCAGGCTGCGGTCAATGCTACTGTGACGTTCCGTCCAGATGTGATCGTCTTTGGTGGTGGGGTTATGGCACAGCAACATATGCTGGACCGTGTACGTGAGAAATTCACAGCTCTTCTCAACGGCTACCTACCAGTACCAGATGTTCGTGACTACATCGTAACTCCAGCAGTCGCAGGCAATGGTTCCGCAACACTTGGGAACTTTGTTCTCGCTAAAAGCGTCGCAAAATAAGAAAAGAACATCCGTTTGGGTAACCAAACGGATGTTTTGCTTGAAGACAATGTTTTTGAACCTTTCCTTAAGTGATGACGGACGGTAGCGACTTTCTTCGAAATTCCATACCTAAACTTTGAGCCTAATGTCTCAAAGTTTCCGAACACCTGAAACCATTAGATTTCAGGTGTTTTTATCACGGCGGAAAGGCTAGGCAAGTCCTCGCTTCACTATCGAAAAATAGGCATGATTTCCATACCAAACTATATTTAGTATCAAGCGATAGTCTATCCATGCTCTAAAAATCCGCTTGGGCAACCAAACGGATTTTTCTATTCTCAAAACATCTGCCAGAAGAAATCAATAATATAGGTCAAACCATAAGTATAAACTACTAGGGTAAAGGGCTTGGTCAAAACGATGATAATCATATAGCGTTTGAAGGTCATCTTGGTCAATGCTGCCAGCATACAGAGAAAATCAGCTGGACTGACAGGCCAGATCATCATAAAGATAAAGAACCGCTCGAAGCGATTGCCCTTATCTAGCCAACCGATGTACTTGTCATAGGTGCGCTTGCTGACGACGGACTGGACAAAGGCGGCTCCGTAGAGGCGCACGAGGTAAAAGATAATGGCACAGCCAATCACGATGCCGATATAGTTATAGATGGTTCCGATGATGTGGCCGTAAATAAAGACCCCAGCCACTGAGGTCAAAGCTCCCGGAATGATCGGAACAACGGTTTGTAGAATCTGTAAAAAGATAAAGAGTGGTGGCCCCCAAACCCCAGCTTGCTGGATAAAGGCCGATAGGGTTTCCTTGGACTGTAAAACACCCGCCTGATAGGCCCAAATACAGAAAATCAAGGTGCCGACTCCCCCGACGATAGATGAAATATTGATGACTTGCTGCAGAAGGGGAGAAACAGCTTTCATTTGCTTATCCTGTGACATGTAAACTCCTCATAGATAGTATGATACTACTATATCATATTTTGGGAAGAAAAACTATTTGGATTATCTGACTGGTGAAATAAGTGTGGTAAAATGAGAATAAGAAAATAACGGTATAGAATGAGGGGGTATCATGTTAGGTTTAAACTTTAAAGGAAGCTGGCGCCAATACCAAAAACAGGTCTTGGATCGTTTTCAGGACTATCAAGCAGACGGTCATGTTCATCTAGTGGCTGCTCCAGGGTCTGGAAAGACCACCATTGGTATCGAGCTAATCGCTCGTTTTGGCAACCCAGCCCTTGTTTTAGTTCCGACTGTCACCATTCGTGAACAATGGGTGGACAGGATTCAAACAGCCTTTTTAGAGAACGAACAGAAGATTTCAGATCTCGTTTCCCAAAACTTAAAGGAGATGAAAGCATTAACGATTGTGACCTATCAGGCTTTTCATAGCGCCATGAACCAATTGCAATCACAAGAAGATGGAGAAGCAGAGGATTTTGTGGGGTTTGATTTGCTTGCAAGCCTAAGAGCCCAGAAAGTCGCTACACTTTGCTTGGATGAATGCCACCATCTGCGCAATGAATGGTGGAAAAGTCTGGAAGCCTTTCGCAAGCAGTATGAACAGCTGCAAGTCATCTCCCTGACAGCGACACCACCTTATGACAGCGAGCCTGAACTCTGGGAACGCTATATCCGAATGTGTGGGGAAATTGACCAAGAAATCACGGTACCTGAACTAGTCAAGGAAGACACCCTCTGCCCTCATCAGGATTTTGTCTATATCTGTTCACCAACAGCTGAAGAGTCGGGACACCTCAGACGGTTTGAAGATAGAAAGTGGGAGTATATCCATCAGCTTTTGGTCAATCCTGACTTTCAAGCTCTAGTGTCGGGTTCAAAGGTACTCAAAGGAGACATTTCATCCGATGTTCTACTAGAAGACCCTAAGTACTTGTCGGCTATTTTAATCTTTATGCATTCTCAAGGCTTGACCATTCCTGACTCTTTGCAAAATTTACTGGGAACCCAGAAGCTTCCAGCATTGACCTCCTACTGGCTGGAGACGTTGTTGCAGAGCATACTCTATCAGACACCAGATTGGTATGAGGATCCAGATGGATATAGGAAAAAGTTAGAGGCTGACTTGAAGGCGCGTGGGTTGGTGGAAAAACGTCAGGTTTATCTGGTTAAGTCCAAGGCTTCCGATCAGCTTTTAACCCAATCTCTGGGGAAGTTGTCTGCCATTGCCGATATCTTCTTGACAGAGTATGAGAGTCTAGGTCAGGAACTGAGACAGTTAGTACTAGCTGACTATATTCGCAAGGATTTTGCCACCTATCTGGGAGATAATCAGGCAACCATTCCTCAGTTGGGGGTTCTCCCTTATTTTGAAAGCATTCGTCGAAAAGCTCAGGAGCAAGAGACACCTGTATCTTTGGCTGTTTTGTCAGGTAGTGTCGTCATTCTGCCTACTGATGTGGCAACAGAGTTGAAGGAACTCTTGCCTCAGGTTCCTCTTAGTTTCTCATCTATTGGTCAGTTAGATCAAAAAGATTATGTGCAGGTTGGTTTTCCGAGCTCAGCTAAGGGAATCGTAGCGGCGGTGACGGAACTTTTCCAACGCGGTCGGATCCAAGTCCTAGTCGGAACCAAATCTCTCCTCGGAGAGGGTTGGGATGTTCCTTGTGTTAATTCCCTAATCCTCGGAAGCTTTGTGGGGAGTTTTATGTTGAGTAACCAGATGCGGGGACGTGCCATTCGTATCTGGCCAGGGCATCCAGAAAAGACCAGCAACATCTGGCATCTGGTGGCCGTTCAAGCGCAAGCACTCATCACTCTTCCTGGTGAGGAGCCTAGACCAGAGAGCAACCAGGATCTGCAGACCTTGTCGCGACGGATGGAGCATTTTCTTGGCTTGGCCTATAATCAGGAGAGTATTGAGACTGGTTTGGATCGTTTGGATTTTCCAAAGCCCCCCTTTAGGAAAAAGCAAATCAGTGAGTATAATGAGCGAGTTAAGAGTCTCTCCAAGGATCGAGCAGGCTTGAGACAAAAATGGCAAGATGCTCTTGTCGTAGCGGATCAGTTCGAGATAGTTACAGAAGTCGCAACTCAAAAACAGAAGATCCCAGTCATGCTCTTGCTTGATGCATTAAAATGGGTTCGCATGTCATTGCTCTTGTTAGCAGTGAATTTGTTGGTCTTGCTATTTAGACTGAGACTGATTGGTGTTTGGTGGCTTACGGCAGCCTGTCTCATCTTTTTGGCCTTTGCATCTTGGCGCTACCTCTGCTATAAGAGTCCCTATAAACGATTGCAGTCTCTGGGTGAGCAGATCCGAAAGGCTCTGCTAGATTCGGGGCATCTAATAGACGATCAATCCCGTGTTCAGGTAGAGGAGGACAAGGAAAATTATATGGTTTTCGCCTATCTCAAGGGAGGAAGCATGAGGGACAAGGAGCTGTTTGCGCAGATTGTGGGAGAGTTCTTTGCTCCAGTGGACAACCAGCGCTATCTCTTGAAGGCAGAGAAAGTCCGACAAGGTCAGTCACCTTACTATGCCGTGCCTAGTCTTTTTGACAAGCGCAAGGAAGAAGCACAGAAATTCCTCGACTTCTTAACGCCAATTATCGGACACTATCAGCTCGTCTACACACGGACAGAGGCTGGACGGAAAACCCTTCTCGAAGCTCGTATCCAAGCTCTCTCTAACAAAAACGACCGTATCTTGACTAAGAAGAAGGTTAAAAGCCGATTCGAGTAGGGGCGTATGGGGAAATCCATCTGAAACATGATATAATAATAGAGAAAATAAATTTTTAATAGTTGAAACAGTTGAATAGAATGAAGCGTTTAGAATAAACTATTCTTACAAAGCTTAAGAAAGGTTTTTTGATGGCAAAGAAAAAAGATTTTTCTGAATTAACCAGGGTACAAATTCCAGCAGCTCTACACCTTATGAGACTGGGCTATACCTATCTTCCCCGTAATGGGAAGGAGATTGCAGAACGAGATCCAGATACCAATATCCTCGTATCTGTTTTTAAGGAGCAATTTTTAAAATTTAACAACTACCTGACAGAGGAAGACTTTGAGAGAGAACTGGCCAATATCAAGTTGGAACTAGATCAAAATGACTTGGGACGTTCTTTCTTTAGACGCCTGCAAGGTCAGGAAGATACCGTTTATATTGACTGGGAAAACCCTGAAGCTAATACTTTTCATCTAGCGCTTGAAGTTACTTGTAAAAATGGCCAGGATGAATTTCGTCCTGACATTGTTGTATTTATCAATGGTCTGCCTCTTTCTTATATCGAAGTGAAACAGCCAAATGCGATTCGAGATGGGAAAACAGGAATTCAGTCGGAGCAAGACAGAACTAGACAACGCTTTGAAAATCGCAAGTTCCGTCGCTATAACAATATCACCCAGTTGATAGCTCTGTCTGACAACTTGCCCTATATCAGTGGACAAGGTCAACAAAAACAGGGCTCTTACTACGGTTCAAATGCCTATTCAAAAACTAAGTTTAATGCTTTCAAGGAAGAAAGAGAAGAAGATTTTCTTCATTCCTTAGCAACCTTAACAGAGGACCAAATCGACTTCGTTTTAGATGACATGAACCACTTTGTCCTCAAGTCCCAGCCAGAATTCGAAACAAACCTAAATCCTGACACACCTTGTAATGCTTTTCTTTCTTCCTTGTATCAGAAAGAACGCCTGCTCTTTATGCTTCGTTTTGGACTAGTCTATGTAGAGGAAGAGAGCAAGGATGGTCAGATGCAACTGCAAAAGCACGTTATGCGCTATCCTCAGTATTTTGCGACACGTGCCATCGAAGAGACGATTGCAAAAGGTGTTAAGAAGGGCGTTATCTGGCATACACAAGGCTCAGGGAAGACAGCCTTGGCTTTCTTCAATATCCGCTATCTGACCAATTATTTCTCAAAACAGGGAATTGTCCCCCAGTTTTACTTTGTCGTGGATCGTTTGGATCTCGCAGATCAAGCCTTTAAAGAATTTACCAAACGAGGGCTCAAGGTTAAGCGTATCAACAGCCCTCAAGAGCTCAATCAAAAACAAGATGGCTATGATGTCGCTGTGGTCAATATCCAGAAGTTCAAGGATAATTCAGACTTGACTGACCGCTCTGGTTATGACCTCAATCGTCAAAATATCTACTTTATCGATGAAGCCCATCGCTCTTATAATGAACGCGGTTCCTACCTACCAAATCTCTATCAGGCAGACACCAATGCAATCAAGATTGCTTTGACTGGGACCCCATTGATTACCTATAAGAAAGATGGCAAGACCAAGGAAAATCATGCGACCACACGTGATATTTTTGGGGACTATATCCACAAATACTACTACAACCAGTCTATCGATGATGGCTTTACCCTACGTTTGATGCGAGAAGATATCGAGACTTCTTATAAAGACAATCTCAGATCCATCAATGAAGAGATCCAACGTGGAGGCTTGTCCAAGGAGGATATCTTTGCTCACCCTCGTTATGTAGAACCTATGTTAGACTTTATCATCGAGGACTTTAATCGTGCACGTGATGTAATTTTTGATGATCAGACGATTGGTGGCATGATCGTCTGTGACTCGTCAAAGCAGGCGCGTGAGCTTGAAAAGCAATTGGAAAAACGTCGTAAAGCTGGAACAATCAACTTGACATCCGCATTGATTCTCCATGATGAGGGAGATAAGGAAGAGAAGAAAGACAAGGTAGATGCATATAAAGAAGGCAAAACTGACCTTATCATCGTCTACTCCATGCTCTTGACAGGTTTTGATGCCCCGCGTCTCAAACGTCTCTATCTAGGGCGTAAAATCAAGGCTCATAACCTCCTCCAGACCTTGACCCGTGTCAATCGTCCTTACAAGGACTATCTCTTTGGCTATGTCATCGACTTCGCGGATATTTCTAAAGAGTTTGACAGGACCAATCGTGCCTATCTGGAAGAACTCAATCAAGAGTATGATACGGCCTTGACTGGGGAAAATGGAGAGGATGTTTTTGGCTCTCTCTTTGTCCCTGCAGACGAGATTTCTCATGAATTAAGCAAGACTGAGCTAATCTTGCTTGACTATCCAACAGATAATCTGGAATACTTTTCCCAAGCTATCAATGATATCAAGGATAGAAAGCAGTTAATTGATCTACGAAAAGCTTTGGAGTCTATCAAGCAGTATTACAATATTGCTCGTCTCCTTGGTTACCATCACTTGATCGAGCAGATTGACATTGCTCAGGTCGCAATCTTGCTCAATATCCTCTCTAGACGGATGCTGACACTGTCCTTGATTGATAAACCAGCTGACTTTTCTAGTCAAATGCTCTTAAATTTAGCTATGTCTGAGACAAGTTTTAGTTTTGTCAAGATTGCAGAGGAAGAACTTCGCCTAGCAGCTAATGACCTAGAAGATTGGAGACGTCGGGTAGCTGCTAGGATTAAAAAACAGCGTGATGAAAAGGATCCTGAGTGGGTTTCTCTCTACGAAGAATTCCAACGTATCATGCAAAAACATTTTATCTATGGTCAAGAAGGCTATACAATGGAAAATATCAAGGGAACACAAAAAGACTATGAAGAACTCTTTAAGTCAGTGGAGGATTATTATACTCGTATGAGACGTTTGACCATGAACTTTAACGGAGATGAAATGGCTGCACGTTCCTATAAGCATGTGACCAACTCGACTATGGTCAGTGAATTTCCAGCTATTTACCATGTTATCAAAGGTTCTAAGGTTAAATTAGACCATAGAATCGGTCAAAATCAAGGGGTTCTAGATAATGAGGAATATCTAAAGCGAATGATTCGCGAGCAAGCCCGAAAAGAAATGAAGAAAAACCAATCAGCTAGCAATATGGCCAAACAAGATTTTGATAGATTGGTTGAATCGCTATTTGAAGAATATGAACAGGAATACCAACACTAATGAATGAAACATACAAGGTCCAAGTCCAAGACTTGGTAGATGATTTAAAAGCCGTCTTTACCCATGCAGGACTAGGAGGAGAAGCGGGTGAGTACAAACTCCTCACCCAGTCTTTCCTCTACAAATTTTTAAATGATAAGTTTTTATATCAAGCACAGGTACTAGATGCAGGGAACACCTATGAAAACTTGTTGACCATGAGTGAGGAAGACTATGACTGGCTCTTGGAGGATATCGGTACCAGCACAGCTTGGCTCAAGCCAGATCAGTTGATCGAAACCCTTCACCGTCAGCAAAATGAGTCGACTTTTTACGAAACTTTTGAAAATACCCTCAACCAAATCGCCATCGACAATAACGATATTTTTTCGGTTCATACGGACGGCGACACGGCCATTCGTCTCTTTGACGAGCGTTTGATTACAGATACCATCTCAGATAGCAGTAAGCGCAACGAAGTGGCAAAGGCTATTATCAATCTCCTTGCACGCATCAAGTTTGATGAGACCATTTTTTCACAAGGCTTCGACTTTTTCTCAACCCTCTTTGAGTACATGATCAAGGACTACAATAAAGATGGCGGTGGGAAGTATGCCGAGTACTACACGCCTCACTCTGTAGCTAAGATTATCGCGAATATCTTGGTGGGAAATGACCAGCCGTCAAACGTGCGCATCTATGACCCGTCAGCTGGTTCGGGCACCTTGCTGATGAATCTGGCTAGTCGTATCGGTGTGGATAAGACCACTGTCTATAGTCAGGATATCTCGCAAAAGTCATCCAATCTCCTCCGTCTCAATCTGATCTTGAATGGTCTACAACACTCCATTCATAATATCGTACAGGGGAATACCATCATCGCCAACCGTCATCCTGAAAAGATGGACTATATCGTGTCGAACCCTCCTTTCAAGCTGGACTTTTCAGAGTGGCGTGACCAAGTGGAGACCTTGCCAGAAGCCAGTGAGCGTTTCTTTGCAGGAGTGCCAAAGGTTCCAGCCAAGTCCAAGGACAAGATGGCGATTTACGAGCTCTTTGTACAGCATATCATCTACTCCTTGAAGCCAGATGGTCAAGCAGCTGTTGTCCTGCCGACAGGATTTATCACTGCCCAGTCAGGGATTGATAAGGCCATCCGTCGACACTTGGTGGACAATCAAATGCTGGCTGGTGTCGTTTCCATGCCGTCTAATATCTTTGCGACGACAGGTACCAACGTCTCTATCCTCTTTATCGATAAGAAAAATAAGGGCGATGTCGTCCTCATCGATGCCTCAAACCTCGGAACCAAGGTCAAGGAAGGCAAGAATCAAAAGACTGTGCTATCTCCTGAGGAAGAGCAGAAGATCGTCGAGACCTTTATCAAGAAAGAAGCCATCGAGGACTTTTCTGTCACCGTCTCTTATGAGGACATCAAGGAGAAAAACTACTCTCTTAGCGCAGGCCAGTACTTTGACATCAAAATCGACTATGTGGATATCACAGCAGAAGAGTTTGAAGCTAAGATGACTGCCTTTCAAAACAAACTCACCGACCTCTTCCAGCAATCGCATGCATTGGAACGGGAGATTGCAGAGCAAATGAAGGGGTTGAAGTATGAGTAGTATAAGGCTAGGGGAAATTGGAAAAATCTTAATGTGTAAGAGAATATTGAAATCTCAGACAAATGAATTTTCAGGAATCCCTTTTTATAAAATCTCAACGTTTGGTGGTACTCCGACAGTCTATATTGATGAAAAAATTTATCGTGAATACAAAGAAAAATATTCATACCCTAAAAAAGGTGATATTTTAATTTCTGCTGCAGGAACAATTGGGAAAACAGTAATATTTGATGGAGAAGATTCTTATTTTCAGGATTCCAATATAGTATGGATAGAAAATGATGAATCAAAGGTAACAAATCAGTTTCTTTATTATTTTTTACAAACAAATCCTTTTATTACCACAAATGGAAGTACCATAAAAAGATTATATAACGATAATTTAAGAGACACTAAGATACCGAATGTTCCTTCAATCCAACAACAAAATCAAATAACAGATATTTTGGGTGCTTTAGATAAAAAAATCCAAATCAACAACCAAATCAACCAAGAGTTGGAAACCATGGGCAAGGCCCTCTATGACTACTGGTTTGTGCAGTTTGATTTCCCAGACCAGAATGGCAAACCCTACAAATCATCAGGCGGAAAGATGGTCTATCACCCAGAGCTCAAACGCGAAATCCCAGAGGGGTGGGGAGTGGGGAAGTTGTCTTCATTGCTTGAAATTGGTAGAGAGACAATAAATCCAATGAAAACTCCTAAAGAAGAATTTAAATATTATAGTATACCAGAATATGATGTTTCAGGTTCTTTCTCATATGAGCTTGGAGAAACTATTAGAAGTAATAAATTTATAGTTGAAAAAAGTGACTTATTAGTTTCAAAACTTAACCCATGGTTTAATCGAGTTGTTTATAACTTAGAAGAAAATGCAATATCATCAACAGAGTTTATTGTATGGAAAACTTTTAATCGATCTGAGAAAAATTTTTTATACCAAGTTGCAACTAGTAAAGGATTTATTGAATATTGCACACGATTCGCAACAGGAACATCAAATAGTCATAAAAGGGTGTCGCCTGATATAATGGTTGGATTCCAGATTCCATTTGAAAAAATGTATATACAAAAATTCGGGGAAATTACTGATAGCATTAGAACCCAAGTTTTACACAATAATGTGCAAAATCAAGAACTTACCCAACTGCGTGATTGGCTCTTGCCAATGCTGATGAATGGACAGGTGAAGGTGGAGTAGTGGAAAGAGGCATAAATTGATTCCAATAAATATTAATGATGAAAAAAACGTGTTGGCTTCTTTTAGTCAACAACCAGATTTTGATGAATATGTTAAGATTTTTCTAATTAAAATTAAGAAAAATGAGATTTTTTTATATAAACAAGATGCTGATAAAAAAACTAAAGAAACTGTGATAAAATCAATTATTGAAAGTATGGGGCAATCTATTTTTAGTAATCGAGAAATAAAACCATATGATCCAGTCGTAACGTATAAGAATGTACATGAGCAAGTAGAGGTGTCGAATTACGGAAATATTCAATCTGTAATTTCAAAATTTAATGATGAACAACAACATCTACTTAGTTCGAGTAGTGAAACTGAAAAAACATTAAACAATTATTTGGTTGTCATAAAAAAGGATGATTTAATTAATCTTAAATTCATTGGTTCGTTTGTAAATGCATTTCAGTTAGAAAAAAAGTGGATTATTGGTAATTTTACGGATAATAAAATTAATCTACGTAATCAAAATAACCTATTTGGTTTGAATAAGAAGATTGATCTGATGATTGTCAATGATGATAAAATTTTAATAAATCAAGCAGAATCAAAATTTGATTCTATATTTGGAATGAATCAAAAATTCGCTGAGCAAGCAACAGAAATTCTAAGTACTAATGCAAATATAAAAACTATATTTGAACAAGCTTCAATTAATTTTTTGAAAACAAAAGTGATAAATGGTAAAAGACTTGCTACGAGGTTGATTAAAATTGTTTCTGATACGAATCGTTTTACAGAAACAGTTAAACATATTGACAAAATACAAACTATAAAAAATGATTCTAATCATAAATTTTATAAAGCAATTGAAGGGGTTACGTTCAGTAATGGAAAGCTAAGTATTACTGATGAGAAAAATTGTGTTCAATTGATTAATGCTATATCAGATGCTCTTGTAACAGCTTATATTTCTGAAGTTGAAACGGTTGAAGAAGGACGTATGTAATGCAGCGAGATCTTTTTTCTAAGTGGACATTGTTTATCACCTCGTACCTACCACTATATTTATGGCTTCTTTTTAGTAATATTAATTATTCCAAATTCTCATTTGAGAGATTAATAGCTCTTGATTTCAATCATAAATTGATTCGTGCAGTTTTTGTTGTTCTAATTTTTATTTCATTTATTAAATTATGGAAATTATTTAAGTTTGATGGTAAGGAAAGTATCAAAATACCGAGAAAAATGGAAATATCACCGGAAAGTGATTCATTGATGAACTACATTGTTACATATTTTACTCCGTTACTGTCTTTTGATATGAATAATACAACTAGTATTTTCATGAATTCATTGTTATTTCTTTTGATTGGATTAATGTATGTTGGTAGTAATGCAAGTTATCTAAACCCTGTTCTAGGAGTTTTTGGGTTTAAGATATTTGGAGTTACAGGTTTTCCTCATGCTCATCATATCATAACAAATCTCTCGTTTGATGATATAGAAACAGCAAGAGCAACAGATGTAGAATTAACTAGTTATAGATTAGGTGATGGAATTTACATTTTAAAAAGAAAATAGGTAACAATTTTTATTATAAATTAATAACTATAATCCCAGCTAAAACAACTTTTGGCTGGTTTTTGTTTTCTAAATATGGTATAATTAAATTACCTAAAAGGTAATTTAATTTAACGGAAAGGGACATATGAAGCTTATCTATACAAACAAAACTGTTAAAAAGCAGTGCACAGAGCTGAGGCAGGCGAAGAAGGATTTTTCGGATAAGCTTGCTGTAAAGTTGCATCAGTTGATCAACTTTTTGGAAGCGGCGAATTCTTTGGCTAGTGTGACGGCTTTTCCTAAGTATCACTTTCACCAACTCAAGGGAAAGAGACGGGGACAGTTTGCTTTGGATATAGATGGCCGAAAGAGTTCCTATCGGTTGATTGTAGAATTTCGGGAGGAGGATCTAGAAAAGGTATTTCCTAGTCCTGTAGAAATCGAAATTCTAAAAATAGAGGAGGTCAGCAATCACTATGAGTAATAAAATT
>ERZ773099.1787-NODE-1787-length-15486-cov-10.898257_pt1 | contig 15486 bp, 12 predicted proteins | sample MGYA00511120_ERZ773099 | MGnify/ENA primary metagenome ERZ773099 (study PRJEB29015, sample SAMEA2738012) | human oral metagenome | biome: human oral; feature: human-associated habitat; material: dental | place: China | collected 2104 ...
ATACCTTTGAAGGCTATGCCGCAATGATCTACTTGGTTGCAGGAAAGTTGGAATTGGCCACGCCTGTTCTGTTCTGAAAATAGCTTTTCCACTAGTTTTGGAGTAGAGCCGATTTTATTGCATCGTCACTACTCTTTCATTACATCAAAAAAGACACGAGTTGGCATTCTCGTGCCTTTTTCTTTTCACCTGTTCTTAGCTCGCCGTCTCGTTGGCGCGCGTGAGATAAATCACGCGGCCGGTGTAATAGGGATAACTCGGCGGCGTATATCCTTGTTTTTGGTCGGTGTCTTCATGTCCTGCATAGTTCTGCGGGTCGAAGACTTCTTTGAGGATGATTTGGTTCGGCTGCGCACCATCATATTCCCACTCATAGAAGTAAGGATAGAGCCAACCCATCTTGGTATGCCATCCTTCCATTCCCGCGTTAATCGCCTCATAGTCAAGGTAAGGAAGGAGGAATTGAGGATTGTTTAGCTCAACTTCCGAATGTCCAAATCCTGTCAACCCGCCCATGACGTCGGTTGTTGTCAACTTGTTGCCTTCTGCGGGCGAGGAATAGTCGCCATTCTTTGTCTTGTTATCGTAAATATTCATGAAGTCAGGCGGAAGATTTGTTTTGGAAAATTCCTCACTGGAAGTTACATCAAACATTTGAAGAATATTATATCGATGCGTTTCATCAGTTGGAATTCCCATGACAGGCATAAAGCGCATCACAGAGTGTCCTTGCAGAAAAGTTTCTCGGTTAACCATGTGATTTGCGACAATATCTTTTGGGTTCATCACATAAGCGTCAATATACCACGGTTTTGAAATAAGCCAATGCAAATCAAGCTCTGTTTTTCCATTAGGAATCCAACCTTTTCGCCCATCTTCACTTGTTGTAAAGTCATCCCATGTGAGATTTTCAAGATTTTCGAAATAGATTTCTTCTGGTAGTTTGCCTAAATAGGCTTTTATAATAGATGATATCTCCTTGTGAACTACATCTCCTCTTTTGTTTTGCTTCCAATCAGCTATATCACGCGCATCTTTTAAAGCGTTTGCATACTTCGGCGCTTCAATTTTGCTTCCATACTCGTAGACAGATCGCTTTCCACGCTCGTTGTTGTCAAATTGGTGCTTGAGTTCTTCAATCACCTGTGGGGCAACCTTTTCTACACCCTTATATGCCGATATGACAGCACTTTGGAGGTCGGTTGGTGTGTACGTTGATTTTGAATACTCGTTAATAAAATTGTTAGGGTCATAAACGTTATATGGGTAGCCAAGGTTTTGTTCAATATATGTCTCAGCACTCTTAAGAGACTCTTCCCATGATTTTTCTCCTTCTCCATATCTGTCACGAACAACTCCTTCATAATCCATAGGATCTTTTGTGTTGCCATGATACACGTCAAGAAGGACATTCTTTGAGTCTTTGTACTTCCCATTGTCGTACTCATCAATGGTTACATCGGCATACTTTCTGCCGTTAACCATGATCGTAGCGATTACGTTGCTGCGAATGCGCGCCTTATCAGAAATCGGCGTTGCTGTCTTTGCCTCTTCAGGCTCAACCGTAACGGGTTTATGCTGATGGCGATACCAATGCTCAATAGGTTGGATAAGATTATCACAATCAGAGGCTCTATTACCACGGGGATCGCAAAATGTCTTTTTCTTGGTTGTGCTTGAACCTTGCGGACTCGGTTGCACAGGTTCATCAGGCATCGGTTGCTGCATCATCTGCCACAACAGAATCGCAGTATAAACATCATCCGCATCAAAATCAAATGCCTGCGCCGTCTTCGGCGTCGCAATAGGCGCACAAAGCGCAAACGCTGTGCTGAGTGCGAGCGTTGTTTTCAGGAATTTCTTTGAGTTCATCTGGTTTCCCTCCATGGTAAACTTAGATCGTATAGTTCATTACATTTTGGATCGTCGTATTGCGTTGTACGAAATACACGAACCGACACAGATAACTCCCGGCTCAAATTAAATTCACATAATTCCATTCTCCTATACAAATCCAGCCAGTATGGGAATTATACACCTTTTCTAATCGTTTATCAAGTCCATTCTAATTGTTGTTTGCCAATATCTCCAGACAAGTTCTAACTTTCTGCGCTCCTCTTAATATTCTGGCATATTGTAACAGCAGCAGGATGAACTTTTCTGATCACAGGTATAGATGGAGAAATAATATCTATAATGTGGTTCTGACAATATATGCCATAATGTTTCCAGCCTTTGGGCCAGTACGCGATGTGTGCTTCGTGGAAGCCATGCGCCTCCTTTTGCTGCTGTTTGTTGAACGACTCCAAGAGAAGCCTATGCTGGATGAAGGGGAGATCCAGGGGCAGCTGCAAGGCTTCTTGAAAGAGCTGCCTGTACTGTTGTCGCAAAAACTACGAAAATGTGCATAAAGGGAGTATTTTCATTGGCATAAAGTCAGTGTTTTCAAGGTCTGTGGAACGTTTTTGATGTGCGAAGTTTGAGTAAGGTACTTAAACTTTCTGATAACCATTGTGAGCTTTATGGTGAATCGTGGAATGTAGAGGAGGCTCAAAGTGAAAACAAGTTATAAGAAATTATGGAAACTGCTAATTGCGTGACATGACAAAAACTCAGCTGCGAGAAGCAGCAAAGATCAGTTCTTCTTCCCTTGCAAAGCTTGGAAAAGATGAGAATGTTACCACAAGTGTACTTGCTAAAATTTGTGGCGTCTTGAACTGCGACGTCTCCGACATAATGGAGATGATTCCTGATGAAACTACGGAAAGTGAGGACAAAGTAAATGGCTGAAAAGAATACTGCCAATATCGGCTTTGAAAAACAAATCTGGGATGCGGCCTGCGTGTTGTGGGGACATATCCCGGCATCAGAATATAGAAACGTAATAATCGGGCTTATCTTCCTGAAGTACATCTCTACGGCATTTGATAAGAAGTATCAGCAGCTTGTTTCCGAGGGTGATGGTTTTGAGGATGATCCGGATGCATATCTGGAGGACAACGTATTCTTCGTTCCGGAGGATGCCCGCTGGGATAAGATCGCGGCAGCAGCTCATAAGCCGGAAATCGGAACGGTTATTGATGATGCCATGCGTGCAATCGAAGCCGACAACAAGAAACTCAAGAATGTGCTTCCGAAGAATTACGCCAGTCCAGATCTGGAGAAGCGTGTCCTCGGTGATGTCGTTGACCTCTTTACCAACATGGATATGGGAGAAACCGAAGGTAACCGTGATGTCCTCGGCAGAACTTACGAATACTGCATTGCTCAGTTTGCCGAAAAGGAAGGCAAAGGCGGTGGAGAATTCTATACGCCCTCAAGCATTGTAAATACGCTGGTATCAATTTTGAAGCCTTATTCAAATTGCCGTGTATATGATTGTTGCTGTGGCAGTGGTGGTATGTTTGTACAGAGTGCGAAGTTCATTCAGGCACACTCCGGCAACAGAGGCACGATTTCAATTTATGGTCAGGAGGCAAATCCGGACACATGGAAGATGGCCATCATGAATCTTACAATTCGTGGCCTTGATGCTGACCTTGGTGCTTATCATGCCGATACATTTACGAATGACCTTCATCCGACATTGAAGGCAGACTTCATTCTGGCCAATCCTCCCTTCAACTACAATCCGTGGGGACAGGATAAGCTGATGGATGATGTTCGCTGGAAATACGGAATCCCGCCTGCAAGTAATGCCAACTTTGCATGGATTCAGCATATGATCCATCATCTTGCACCGAACGGTAAGATCGGCCTTGTTCTTGCAAATGGTGCGTTGTCTTCCCAGAGCGGTGGCGAGGGTGAAATCAGAAAGAAAATTATCGAGGATGACCTGATTGAAGGTATTATCGCAATGCCTCCGCAGCTTTTCTATAGTGTAACGATCCCTGCGACGCTCTGGTTCATTTCAAAGGGTAAGAAACAAAAAGGCAAGACGGTCTTTATTGATGCCCGCAAGATGGGACACATGGTAGACCGTAAGCATCGCGATTTTACTGAGGAAGATATCCAGAAACTCGCTGATACCTTCGAGGCATTCCAGAACGGCACGCTTGAGGATGAAAAGGGCTTCTGCTCTGTAGCTACCATACAGGATATCGCAAAGCAGGATTATGTTCTGACTCCGGGACGCTATGTTGGTATCGAGGAGCAGGAAGATGATGGCGAGCCATTTGAGGAAAAAATGACCAGACTGACATCAGAGCTTTCCGATATGTTTGAACGCTCTCATGAACTTGAGGACGAGATTCGTAAAAAGCTGGGGGCGATTGGATATGAAATATAGTAGGAGGATACCGGAATGAGTGACTGGAAAACAAAAACTCTCGGTGAGGTTACATCGTACATCGCTAAGGGCATTCCTCCTAAATATGTAGAGGAAGTAACAGATGATACGATTAGTGTTTTGAATCAGAAGTGCAACAGAAATTTTCGCATCTCTTATGATGATTCAAGACTTCACAATAATGCAGCAAAAAAAGTTCCAGATGTCAAAATGTTAAAGCTGGGAGATGTTCTAATAAACTCGACAGGAACTGGAACAGCCGGTCGTGTTGCTCAGATTTGGGACATCCCTGTTCCGACGACGCTTGATGGGCACATGATATTAATGCGTCCGACAGATGAGATCGAGCCTTTGTATTACGGGTATGCAATAAAGGCCTTTCAAGCTGCGATTGAATCCTATGCAGAAGGATCTACAGGACAAACAGAAATCAATAAAACAAGATTACAGAACGAAACGCTTATAACCTACCCGGTTGATAAAGGAGAACAGTCTAAAATTGCGAGGATCCTCGCAGCCTTAGACGAAAAAATATTATTGAATGAGGAGGTAAACAAGAATTTAGCAGCTTAAAGGTCGATGTCGGAGACATCCAGTTCGCCGGACATAAGGCGAGGTAACAGGCTATCTCTGATAGATTCAAGGCGGCAAATTTCCTCGTAGTTGTTGCGTATGGTGGCATCCATAGGTGCAACTGTCTCTTCAAATCGATCCATCAGTTCTGTGGGAGGTATAAGCAGCTCCATAGAGTTGAGTGCATCACGGTTAATCGAACCGAAAACCGTGCCTTCTCCGTTGAACATATCCAACTTTTGACGGAGTGCAAACATCGTATATAGCACGAAGGACTGATGACTATCTTTGGAGTGAATTGCTCCAAGACCGCGACCAATGCAGCATGGTTCATAAGCCACATTAAGGTCTCCTACAGGAGCCCGAACACTCAAAAGGACATCGTTTGCTTGGGACATTCGCTTTGGATCAGTTGTATAAAGCCGCCGTGTAGGAAAGCGGAATCCAAACTCTGCACGACCTTGGAAGAATACAGTGCCATTGCCGTTCTCATTGTAGGTATCGCCTTTGGGAGATTGTCCCATAGTGATTTCGGCAATATCCGAAAGTACACCAGCAGACCAAGAAGGATCGGCATTGGTGATGAACGTATCTGTATAAATCGCCTGTGCCTGCTCCTGTAAATTCTTGTTTAACATACAACCATAACTCTTGCGAGTGGCAAGAGTTAAAAAGAGGGATTGCCACTCCGTAGTCTTTCTCTACGATAGAAAAGGAGAACAGACTATGAAACAGAAAATAATCAACGAGGTTATGCAGGGCATGCTCGGCTGCCTCAACAATGTGCAGTTGGAGAGACTGCAGGAAGTGCTGGAACATGCGTTGTTCCATAAGCAAATAAGCGAGATGGAGGAAGAAGTCAATGCGGCATTAACAAATGAACAGCTTCTGGATAGCTTCCTCGCGGCAAAACGAATCGAGGGATGCTCGGAAAAGTCGCTGACGTATTACCGGACTACGATTGACGCTATGACCGCTAAGGTGGGAAAGAATGTCCGAGAGATGGAAACGGACGATTTGCGTACATACCTGACGGAGTATCAACAGGAGAAAAACTCCAGTAAGGTTACCGTCGATAACATCCGTAGAATACTGTCGAGCTTCTTCTCTTGGCTGGAGGATGAGGATTATATTCTGAAGAGTCCGGCTCGAAGAATCCATAAGGTGAAGGCGGCCTTGACAATCAAGGAAACATATACCGACGAGGCCTTGGAGAAAATGCGCGATAGCTGTGAGGAGCCCAGAGATTTAGCATTGATAGATATGCTTGCTTCAACCGGAATGCGTGTTGGAGAACTGGTTCTTCTTAATAGAGATGATATCAACTTTGAGGAGCGGGAATGTGTCGTGTTCGGTAAAGGCAGCAAAGAACGGATGGTGTACTTCGACGCACGGACTAAAATTCATTTGCAGAACTACCTGCAGGAACGCACTGATGATAATCCGGCGCTGTTCGTATCGCTTCGTGCTCCGCATGAGAGACTGCAGATCGGTGGTGTTGAGCGGAGGCTCCGGGAACTCGGAAAGAAGCTGGATATTGAGAAGGTGCATCCGCATAAGTTCCGCCGCACACTTGCTACGATGGCAATCGATAAAGGAATGCCGATTGAACAGCTGCAGCAGCTGCTTGGCCATAAGCGGATTGATACGACGCTTCAATATGCGATGGTAAAGCAAAGTAATGTAAAATTAGCACACAGAAAATATATAGGTTAGGATGGTGAAAATATGGCTGAATGGGTAATGAAAAAGCTGAAAGACATAGCGGATTTTAATCCAAGGGAATCCCTTCCAAAAGGAACAGCTGCCAAGAAGGTCGCTATGGACAAGTTACAGCCTTTTTGCCGGGATATACCGGGATATGAGCTTGAGCCATTCTCCGGCGGCACAAAATTCCGCAATGGAGACACGATTATGGCCAGAATCACTCCTTGTTTGGAGAACGGGAAGACCGCAAAGGTCAGCATTCTTGATGATGGAGAGGTGGGCTTTGGCTCTACAGAATATATAGTATTTCGCGCTAAGGAAGGCGTGGATGAAGACTTTATCTATTATCTGGTTTGCAGTCCAATTGTCCGTGAACCGGCGATAAAGTCAATGGTAGGTTCATCCGGAAGACAGAGAGTTCAGACGGATGTGGTTCAGAATCTGGATATACTGGTTCCCGGCTATGAGGAGCAGAAAAGGATATCTGAACTACTGAAATCGCTGGACGATAAGATAGCAGCAAATACGGAGGTAAACAAGAATTTACAGGAGCAAGCACAGGCATTGTTTCGTGAGCGTTTCCTTTCCAATTCTGGTATGTCTGAAAACTGGAAATTGATGACTCTCGGCGAGGTTTCCGACATGAGTGCGGGCGGTGATAAACCCAAAATCATATCGGATCATAAGTCCAACGAGTACAAATACCCGGTGTTTTCCAATGGTATCAGCGATGAGGGACTCTATGGCTTCACCTCTGATTATAAAATCAGCGCAGAAAGTGTGACAGTTTCTGCAAGAGGTACAATTGGATTTGTCTGCTTACGCCATGTTCCGTTTACTCCGATAGTTCGCCTTGTTACGCTTGTTCCTCATACAGAAATTCTGTCTGCAAAATATCTGTACCTGTGGCTATTGAACACTCCTATTCACGGAACAGGCACTACACAGCAACAGCTTACGGTTCCTGATTTCCGTAAAACCGAAATCATCATTCCGACAGAAGTGGAGATGAAGACTTTTACAGAAACGGTTGATCCACTGTTTCAAAAAATATGGTCTAATCAAGAGGAGAGCACCAAACTTGCTGAACTTAGAGACACCCTGCTCCCACGCCTCATGTCCGGTGAGCTTGATGTCTCCCACATCGACCTCTAAGCCGCTAAATTCTTGTTTGAAACGGAGCAAAGATGAATGAAAAACGCCTCTAAGAAGAGGATAATGTAAGAAAATAAAACGAAGGAGTGAGACTCATGTCAGGATTTTATACCGAAGCGGACTATGAGAATTCGATAATCGAATTATTCCAGAACATGGGATACAGGTATGTCTACGCGCCGGATTTGGAGCGTGACTTCCGTAGCCCTTTATATGAAGAAGAGTTGGTATCAGCGCTGCACAGACTGAATCCGAAAATGCCGGAGGATGCTATTACGGACGCACTGTTTAAATTAAAGAATTTTGAAAATGCTGAACTTGCTCAGAAGAATGAACTCTTTATGGATTATCTTCAGCACGGGATCGAAATCCGGTACTTCGTTAAGGGCGAGGAACGCTCCGGCCTCGTCTATATTGTCGACTACAAAAATCCTGATAATAACTCCTTCGTTGTAGCAAACCAGTGGACTTTCATTGAAAACAGCAATAAGCGTCCGGATGTACTTCTTTTCGTGAATGGTCTTCCGGTTGTGCTTATAGAGTTGAAGTCTCCCTCTCGTGAGGAGACCGATGCGTCCGAGGGCTATCTGCAGATCAGGAACTATATGCAGGAAATCCCTTCGATGTTTATCTATAACTGCATCTGCGTCATCAGCGATCATTTGACCAGCAAGGCCGGAACTATCACTTCCGGTGAAGATCGCTTCATGGAATGGAAAACCAAAGACGGCAGTTATGAAAATACGCAATATGCTCAGTTTGATACATTCTTTGAGGGGATGTTTGAAAAAGAGCGTCTGCTGGACATCATCAAAAATTTCATCTGTTTCTCTAATGAGGGATTGAAGAAGTTTAAGATTCTGGCTGGCTATCACCAGTATTTTGCAGTCCGAAAGGCTATCGAATCCACAAAGAACGCTACAGTTACCGACGGTAAGGGTGGCGTATTCTGGCATACACAGGGCAGCGGGAAATCTCTCTCTATGGTTTTTTATACGCATCTTCTGCAGGAAGCGCTGGATAGCCCAACTATCGTCGTAATCACAGACCGTAACGACCTTGATGATCAGCTCTATGGTCAGTTTGCAAAGTGTAAGGATTTTCTGCGTCAGGAACCGGTGCAGGCTACCTGTAGGAAACTGACAGAGACCGCCGGTAAGAATGATGTAGGTTTGAAGGACTGGCTGGACGGCAGGCAGGCAAACGGTATCATCTTTACAACAATGCAGAAATTTGAGGAGTCATCAGAGCCACTTTCAGAGCGTCGTAACATCATCGTTATGGCTGATGAGGCGCATCGCAGCCAGTATGGATTGAAGGAAAAAGTTGACGCCAAGACCGGTGAGATAAAGGTCGGAACGGCACGTATCATTCGCGATAGCCTTCCAAATGCTACATATATTGGATTTACCGGAACTCCTATCTCTGCCAAAGACAGAAATACCCGTGAGGTTTTTGGTGATTACATCGATATTTATGACATGACACAGGCCGTAGAGGATGGCGCAACGAGACCGGTATATTATGAGAGCCGCGTCATTAAGCTGAAATTCGATGAAGCTACGCTCCACCTTATCGATCAGGAATACGACATCATGGCAAATAATGCTGATCCTGAAGTGGTTGAAAAGAGCAAGAAAGAGCTCGGCCAGATGGAGGCTGTTCTTGGAAATGACGCTACCATAGATTCGCTGGTTAATGATATTCTTGACCACTATGAGAATTACCGTGCCGATCTCCTGACAGGAAAAGCAATGGTTGTAGCGTATTCCCGTGCAATCGCTATGAAGATTTATAACCGTATTCTTGAACTGCGTCCAAGCTGGAAAGAAAAGGTTAAGGTCGTAATGACCGAGAGCAATAAAGATCCAGAAGAATGGCGTGCTGTTATTGGAAATAAGCGCCGTAGGGACGAGCTCGCCAAGGAATTCAAAGATAATAATAGCAAAATGAAGATCGCCATTGTCGTTGATATGTGGCTGACTGGATTTGATGTTCCTTCTCTTGCAACGATGTATGTTTATAAGCCGATGCAGGGCTATAACCTGATGCAAGCTATTGCCCGCGTCAATCGTGTCTTTCAGGATAAAGAAGGCGGCTTGATCGTTGACTATGTTGGTATTGCGTCAGCGTTGAAGCAGGCCATGAATGACTACACAGCTCGTGATAAAAAGAACTATGGTGATACCGATATCGCCAAAGTGGCATATCCGAAGTTCCTTGAGAAACTTTCCATTTGCCGCGATCTGTTCCACGGATATGACTATTCCAAGTTTACAAACGGCACCGATCTTGAACGTTCGAAAGCCATCACTGGTGCGGTTAACTTCATTGTGGGCACTGACAAGGAAAGAGAACGCGAGGACTTCATCAAAGAGGCGCTGTTGTTGCGTCAGGCTTTGTCTCTCTGCTCTTCACTTGTAGAACGTGACCTGAGAGTCGAGGCGGCATTCTTTGAATCTGTTCGCGTGCTTGTTATGCGCTTAATGAATCAGGGTGAGGGAAAGAAGATATCTCTGCCGGAAATGAATGCTCGGATCAATGAACTTCTGAAATCCAGCATCAAGAGCGATGGTGTTATCAATTTGTTCTCTGATGTTAAAGAGGAATTCTCCTTGTTTGATCCTAAATTCCTTGAGGAAATCTCAAAGATGAAGGAAAAGAACCTCGCTGTTGAGCTTCTGAAAAAGCTGATAGCGGAACAGGTGCAAATATATAGAAGAACGAATGTGGTTAAATCCGAGAAATTCAGTGAAATTATTCAGGGCGTCATGAACCGGTACTTGAACGGAATGCTTACCAATGAGGAAGTTATTGAGGAACTTTTGAAAATGGCAAAGCAGATCCGTGAAGCACATGAAGCCGGGGATGAACTGGGACTCTCGGAGGACGAGCTTGCATTCTATGATGCACTTACCAAGCCGCAGGCCATAAAGGATTTCTATGAAAATGACGAGCTGATTGCTATAACAAAAGAGCTCACAGATGCACTCCGAAAGAATCGCTCCATAGATTGGCAAAAGCGTGATTCAGCACGTGCCAAGATGCGCATGATGATTAAGAGGCTTCTGAAGAAGCATAAATACCCGCCGGAGGGCATGGATGATGCTGTCGCAACAGTAATGCTTCAGTGCGAGTTTTGGACGGATAATAATGATATGGATCGCCGGGTAGTGAGCTACGCGGACGCTTTCAGTAAAAAATCACAGGATTTACAGATGGTAGCGGAAGAACCTGCGCCATACGGAACAAAGAAGGAGGATTGACCTAATGGACGCGACAAAAGGTAATATCTATGCCATCTTAAATGGAAACAAGCAATTTCTGATTCCTGTATATCAGAGATACTACAGCTGGGAGACGGAACAGTGCAGCCGCCTTTGGAATGACATCGTTGATATGCAGAAAAAGAATAAGGTCGGCCACTTTGTCGGCTCCATCGTGAATATCGCGGAACAGGCAATGCCGACCGGTGTTCAGAAATATATGATAATCGATGGGCAGCAAAGATTGACCACGCTGAGCCTGCTTTTGATTGCTCTTCGTGACTATGCGGAAGGGCATCCGGAGGATGGCACCATCAATGCTCGCCGCATTGATAACATGCTTTTGAAAAATGAGTATGAGGACGGCGATGAGAGGTACAAGTTGCTGCTTACAGAAACAGATCGCGATTTGCTGATTAGCCTTGTTGAGAAGAAGCCAATCAGTGATCCCGGACTGTCTCGTATTCTATCGAACTATAACTTCTTTGCGGGTAAAATCGCTGACATGGAGTTGCAGCCGAAAGATGTCTACGAGGCCATTGGTAAACTCCAGATTGTTAATATTACGCTTGACCGGAATGTAGATGATGCGCAGGCAATTTTCGAGAGCTTGAACTCTACAGGTAAAGAACTGTCTGAATCTGACCTTATCCGAAACTATGTACTGATGGGACTTGAACCTTCAGAGCAGCGTTACGTCTATGAACACATGTGGAGGCCGATGGAGCTGCTTTTTGATTATGAGAAGCAAGACTCTGTCATGGACAGATTTTTCCGTGATTATCTGACCATGAAGACCACGCGCATCCCGAAGATTGACAGAGTCTATGAAGGCTTCAAAGCATATCATTTGAATTGTGAGTTTAGTACGATTCGTGAGCTATGCGCTGACCTGCTAACTTATGCTACCTACTATACAAACATGGTTTTCAGAAGAAGCGACAAGGCTATTCTAAAATCGTTGTATTCGGATATTGGCGACCTTCGTATGGAAGTTGCATTCCCGTTCCTGCTCAAAGTGCATAACGACTGTGCAGAGGGCGTCATCACGGAAGATGATCTTGTTGAGATTATCAAGATGTGCATCAGCTATGTATTTCGTAGAAGCATCTGCGACATTCCTACGAATTCGCTTAACAAGACTTTTGCGACACTGCGCAATGAAATCAAGGCCGATGATTATATGAATTCTATTAAGGCTTTCTTTGTGCTTCGTGATGACTATAAAAAGTTCCCGGACGATGAGCAATTTGAGAAGGCATTTGTGTCCCGTGACATTTACAATATGCGTTCCAGAAACTTTATTCTCAGCCACCTTGAGAACTTCGGAAATAAAGCTCCGATCATTATTGAGAATTATACGATTGAACATATTATGCCGCAGAACAGCAATCCTCGTGATGAATGGAAGACTATGCTTGGCACAAACTGGAAAGAAGTTCAGAAAACCTACCTGCACACAATAGGAAACCTGACACTGACAGCATATAACTCTGAAATGAGCGATAATCCATTTATGGTGAAGATGGATATGGAAGGCGGGTTCAAAGAAAGTGCTCTGCGCCTTAATGCCTATCTGGTAAAGCTGACAGAATGGAATGAACAGCACATAAAAGAACGTGCAAAGCTGCTGGTCGAAAAGGCAGAGCAGATCTGGACATATCCAGAGATTACTGCGGCTGAACTTGTGCCGTATCAGGTGGAGGAAAAGCCTGCCCAGAAATACACGATTGATTCCTACGACATCAATGCATTTACACGGACGCTTTTTGATATGCTCGACAGACGGATTTGTAACCTGTCGCCGGATGTGAAGCGCGAGTTTAAAAAACTTTATATCGCCTACAAGCTGGACACTAATTTCGTTGATATCGTAGTTCAAAAACAGCGTCTTCGTATTTCTTTGAATATGAAGTTCTCGGAGATTCATGATCCAAAGGGGCTGTGCAAGGACATCACCGGCCTTGGTAGATGGGGCAATGGAGATGTCGAGGTATTCTTTGAGCATACGTCAGAGATAGACGACGTGATGGAACTGATTGAGCAGTCATATAAAAAGCAGGCAGATGAGTAACATGCCAGTTTAGGAGATTAGAATATGTCAGATATAGATTTTAGCAAAATAAAAATATCTCAGCCTAATTTTGATTATACAAACGCTATGATCGATAGCATCCAAAGAAGTAAAGAAGAATCATTAAGAGCCGTTCAGGAGGCCAGAGAAGCGAAGGAAGCAGAAGAACTTAGACGGCACAATGAACTCGTTGCTGCTTTAAAAGAAGCTGGGGAAAAGGGAGCTACTATTGTTATTGGAGATAATGCAAACGGGATTCAGATTCAGCAGAATTCAGCAGGAGCTCAACAAAAGATGGATAACGAGCAGACCTTTAACTACGAAAAAGCGTCAGAAGTGCTAAAGGAAATAAGTACCTACTTCGAGTTTCCTCAATTTCAGCAAACTTTTGGAGACAATACAGAAAATGTTAAAAGTATTATCCAGAATACTATAGACGCTTTGGATAAAAAAGAAGATGAAGGGCTAATAAAAAAATCACTAAAGGTGTTAAAAGATTTGGTGATAGGTGCGGGCGGTTCCCTTATAGGATCTGGAATATTAGCATTGCTCGGAACCATCCCATTCTAAATGTCGAGTGGATGGAAAATCACAGCTTTTCTGACATATTTCCTCAGAGCGAATTGTCGAGGCGATTGGAAAATCTGTGCTTCTGCTTATATACTCAAACTTCGCAGATGAATAATCTGCTGTAACCCTTGAAATATCTATCGTCTTGGCAAATAAAATAGCATGAGCGACATCCATTTGGTATAATTTTAAGTGTCAAACAAAAAACATCCAATGGAGGCTCATGCTATGAACAGTATAACACAAAACCACCAAGACGAGGAACTGCTTTCTAGGGAAGCGCTGATAAAATGAGGTCGCCCAGATTTGCACAGATGCGCTGTATCTATCGAGGAGACAAACCGCAGGCGTAGCGGTGCTACGTCGAGGATTTGTCGACGACGAGAGGACAGCGCAGATGTGTGAAGATGGGTGGCTGAATTTATCAGTGATTCCCTAAGAAAATGCAGGTCTTTTTCCGTCGCTATCAAGTCAGTCGCATCCTCCGTGCGGCAAATGCGTACAAGCTTCGCGGCGTCCCTGTCCTTAGCATCTTCCTGCTGGTTTTCCGCATGGTGTTCCAGCAGCGTTCCGTCTACACGCAGATGCATCTCCAGCGCACCGCCATGCCTTTCGGCAAGGATACGTTCTACCGCTTCATGAACTCTTGCCGAATCCACTGGCGCAGGTTCACGACAGAGCTTGCCGCCGCCATCATTCATGCCACGCTCGCTCCCCTGACTCAGGCGGATCGCATCAACGTGCTCATCCTCGACGATTCCATCTACCATCGCGCCCGTTCCAAGAAGGTGGAGCTTCTCGCCCGTCTCTACGACCACGCCAAGAAGGAGTTCTCCTATGGCTTCCGCATGCTCACGCTTTGCTGGTCGGATGGCAATACGCTTCTGCCTGTCAACCATACGCTGCTCTCTACCGAGAATGCGAAGAATCGCCTCCGTGAGGCGTCACGGAAAGTGGACGTTCGTTCCAATGGTGGTAAGCAGCGAAAACTTGCCCAGCAGAAGGCAACCGAGGTGATGCTGCAGCTCCTGCAGGAAGCGAAGGCTGCCGATATCCCGGCGCGCCACGTCCTGTTCGACACATGGTTCTGCTCCCCGGCACCGCTCCTGAAGATTCACGGTCTTGGCTACGATGTGTAGAACGTTTTTGATGTGCGAAGTTTGATGTGGGAAGTTGTACCGCAGCCCGTGGTTGCCGAAGACAGAGATCACACTCGCGGCACGAGGATTCTCGTTAGAGGAAATCTTGACAGGATTCATCGAGCAGATTGTGCTCGTTGGAGAAGAGGGAAAAACGAATGAAAATATATCCATCGACGAGCGGCTTCATTTGCAGGAGAAAATCGGCAAGCTGACGAAACTCATTGAAAAGACCGAGCGGGCAGCATGGAAGGAAGTGCAGCCTAAGAAGAAGTATGCGCTCTTTCAGAAGCTCAAAGCATATAAAGCGGGATTGGAGGATTTGCGACGTGGATAAGCTTGAAATGCACACGCGGGATTTGACAGAGGAAAACTTCAAAAAGCTCGCCGCCCTGTTTCCGAATGCCGTGACGGAGACGGCAGGAGTGAAGAAGGATTCTATTGTGTTGGATTTCTTTTCGGGTTCAGCGGCGACGGCGCACGCACTCATGGCACGAAACGCTGAGGATGGCGGCCTTCGGAAGTTTATTATGGTGCAGTTGCCGGAGCGTACGGATGAAAGCGGAACGGCGTATCGCGCGGGCTATGCGACGATTTGTGATATTGGCGAAGAGCGCATCCGCCGCGCTGCCAAGAAAATCAAAGAAGAAACGAATGCTGACATTGACTACGGCTTCCGCGTGTTCAAGGTCGATTCTTCCAATATGAAGGACG